>Ga0181558_10000142_pt1 | contig 61073 bp, 61 predicted proteins | sample 011ome_22_FD_133754 | JGI IMG/M metagenome (GOLD analysis project Ga0181558, IMG submission 133754) | Coastal salt marsh microbial communities from the Groves Creek Marsh, Skidaway Island, Georgia - 011507BT metaG (megahit assembly) | ecosystem: Environmental > Aquatic > Marine > Intertidal... | reverse complement strand
TTCCCTTCAAGAACAACTTAAAGTTATAAAACCCATTGAGGTTCTTTTGGTCGATATGTGTTTTTATTGTTCCACGATCTGTTTGAAAAACAATTTTTGCGCAAATGATTTCTGGTTGTTTGGGGACAATTATGTTATGCAACTCTTTCAAATATTCAGGAGGCATTAAATCTTCACTGTCGAAGAAAACAACGAATTCGCCTTTGGCTTCTTTCCACCCTTTGTTTCTCGCCTTACCGCGCTCCGAGTTTTCTTGATTGATGACCCGTATTGCAGGATGTTTTTCTTGAATTGCTGCTAAAACTTCCGAAGTATTGTCGGCTGAGCCATCGTTCACCACAATCACCTCAAAATCTCCAAATACTTGATAATGTTTAGGGAAAAAGAGCTGAACGGTTGCAGGCTGGAATGACAATGCTAAAAAACGGAGCATTCATGAAAACAGGTTTTTCATTTTCAATTTGAAAAAGTACTTGTCTACTTCGAAGTGCGTGAAAATCTCTGGATAATCTTTTCGAAGGTGTTTTAAAAGAGCATGTGCTTTTTTTAGTTTACCAGCTTGGTTGTAAAATACGACTTGGTGATGCAATGCTACTCATTAAATGTGTTCCGGCTTTGGGAATGGAGTTAATCAAATCACGCTGTGGCGCTGATCCAAAATTATTAAGGATTAAAAATTCGATCTTCTGGGTCAATCGGTGTATGTATTCATTCATTGTAATCTGCTTCTGATCTCATTTGATGACTGTGCCTCCATTCAAGCATTGGAGCGAAAGCGCCTGCTCTCTTGTTAGCTGCAGTAAAATCTAAATTCATAGTGCTGAAGTGCACTTCAAGGTCAAACACCTTCAATTCTCTTATTAGCCATTTAATTTTATGATATCCAATACCTACATAAATGCCATATAATCCGTCATTCAATAGATATGGTGGAACGATCATGCTAAGGCAGTTCCATCCCTCGTTAAGAGGAATTGTTTTTCGATCGGAATGATTGGACACGAAGACCACTTGTCCGGATGCGTCTGCGAAGCGGAATTGAACCGTATCTGGTATTTCTGCCGAATTTATTTTAAGGTTGACAGTCACATGAATCTCCTCGCTATTTGCAAAGCTCTTTAGGGATTGATTCTTAGAATTTAAGGCGAATACCTCTCCTAAAACGACCTCGTTATTTGTATGTACATCTGAAGCGTTCGCTTGGAAAGACTTTGAATATGCGTCTATGCATTTATTAATCTCTCCTTCATATTTAATTTGTCCGTGGTCAAGCCACACCCCTTTGGTGCACAATTGTCTGATCGCTGCAAAACTATGACTCACGAAGAGCATCGTTCGACCGGATTGCTCTGTGTTTTTCATCATTCCTAGACATTTCTTCTGAAATTCAGCATCGCCTACAGCAAGTACCTCATCCACAATTAAAATTTCTGAGTCGAGATGTGCGGCAACCGCAAAGGCAAGTCGCACGTACATTCCACTCGCATAGTGTTTCACGGGTGTGTCAAGAAATTTTTCTACCCCGGAAAAGGCAACAATTGCATCAAATTTTAGGCGAATTTCTTGCTTGTTCATCCCCAGTATAGACCCATTGAGAAAAATGTTTTCGCGACCTGTGAGCTCAGGGTGAAATCCTGTGCCAACCTCTAACAACGATGTAACTCGGCCATCGATGACCACTCTGCCGCTGGTAGGTTTCGTGATTTTAGATAATAGTTTAAGCAATGTACTTTTCCCTGCGCCATTGCTACCGATTATTCCTACTGATTCACCCCTCTCAACATTGAATGATACGTTGTCTAATGCCTTAAAGGTTTCAAGGTTGTTTTTGTTGAAGCTGCTCAGCACCTCTCTCAACGTACCTTTAGATGCATGACCTAAAGAATAGTGTTTTGAAAGGTTTTGTATTTCTATGATGGAACTCATGTCAGACAATATCAGCAATCTTGCCGTCTATTTTTTTGAAATAGTAGATGGATGAAATGAAAACAAAGAATGCCACCGCGAAACTCAAGTAACTAAGATCTTGAGGTGCTTGGCAATCTAAAACTGCCCACCGAAATCCCTCCACAATGCCAACCATTGGGTTTAGAAAATAAACGTAGGATGCCCATTCAGGAAGTTGCTTGACAGCGAATTCTGAGGGATAAGCAGTCGGGGTTAAATAGAGACCTAATTGAACCATAAAGGGTACAACATATTGGAAATCCCTGAAACGAATTGTTAAAGCACTAAGCCAAATTCCAATCCCCAATGAAACCAAAACTCCAACGAAAATGAATAGCGGAAGCGCCCATACGTTGGAACTGATGTTCTGTTGAAGTATGATCATCAACACCACAACAATGATAGCGTTGATGCCAAAGTCGATCAATCCGACCAATGCTTTCGATACTGGGATTATTATTCTCGGGAAGTAAACCTTCTTGACCATGGCCTGGGCTGCAATGATTGAATTTCCTGAATTCTGCATTACATATGAAAAATAAGTCCATGGCAAAAGACCCACCGCAGTGAAAAGAATGTGGTGAATTTTTCCAGTTTCTACTTGTGCAAACCGACCAAAAACAAGGTAAAGTATGAGAATGGTTGCGGCAGGTTGAATCAGAGCCCACATTACACCTAAAAGAGTTTGGGCATATCGAATCTTGAAATCTCTCAAGGCCAACATCCAAAAGAGCTCTTTATAATGAGAAAGTTCTTTTAAGTTAATGCTGTCGCTTGATGAGTCTATGATTGTCTTGGACATGGATGCGAAAGTATCAAACAATTAGACCGACCGAGACACAGATTCTATCCCTAAAGCTCGACAATTTTGCTGGAGATTTCAAACTCGTTGTTTCCAATAACCAAGTTATACTCCCCGGAGCTTAAATTTTCTAAAGTCAGAAAATACTCTGGTATAAAAATATCCTTACTAATTGTTCTGTCTTGAACCAACTGTGCCATAAGAAGAGAAAATAATGTAGTGGATATCGCTTTCTAATTGAGTGTCGAAGCGCAACGAAACGCCATTTAAAAATGGATTTGGATAGATATGCAGCAGTGCCTTGTTTTCAGAACAGAGATAGTTGTAATCTCTTTTTTGATCATCTTCACCATTCACTGTCAATATATGCACGCAATAAAGTGGAGAGTTAACTGAAGTGTTGGACAATACTGGAGTTTGAAATGAAAGCCTATCACCTAGAGCTATTTAGTTGGTTGCCTTGTAATTGATGCTCGTTCCGCAAATGGAGTGCTCAGCGTTCTATAGATCACGCGGTCTTCGTTTTCTGAAATTCTGTTCGAAACATTCCCAAATGAAAATACTTCAACACTACTCACCAGATCATTTTCAACCCAGTAGTTTATTACTGGAGGAATGGTTGAACGGAATATTCCGCTCTCGAAAGGCCACACAATGATCAAGAGTACTTTCATATCTGAAACAAAGAAACGCACTCTTGTGAATTCTTTACCAAGAATAAGCGATAGTTCCAATATCATTTATTGCTTTGTACGTGCAAGACGAATCATGAGCTTAAACAAAACGAAATGAAATACCATCCAGTTAAAAACGAACTATTTATCCATAACAGAAGAAATTTTGCTGATAGGTTGGAGCGTAAATCGCTGGCTGTGTTTAATTCAAATGACATTTTTGCGATTAGCGCGGATAGCACGAAACCGTTTAAGCAGCACTCAGATATTTTTTGGTTGAGTGGGGTTGATCAAGAGGAAAGCATTCTCGTGATTTTTCCAGATTGCCATGAACCGAAACACCGTGAAATACTCTTTTTGAAGGAAACCAATGAGCATATTGCCATCTGGGAGGGCGAAAAGCTAAGTAAGGAAGCTGCGTTTTCTGCCTCAGGCATTAAAACGGTCTATTGGTTGAGCCAATTTGAATCCATTTTTAATCAATTGATGAGCGAGGCTGAAAATGTTTATGTAAATACCAATGAGCATTGGCGTGCCAATATAGAAATGCAGACCAGAGAAGATCGCTGGATTGAATGGTGCAAGAAAAAGTACGTGGCGCACAACTATTTGAGGAGCAATCCAATTTTACATCAATTGCGTGCTGTAAAGCATCCGATTGAAATTGATTTGATGCAAGAAGCTTGTGACATCACTGAGAAGGGTGTTCGGAGAATACTGCCATTCATTAAACCAGGAGTAATGGAGTATGAAATTGAAGCAGAATTGATGCATGAATTTTTACGAAATAGATCTGCAGGATTTGCATATACCCCAATTCTTGGTTCGGGCAGAAATGCTTGCGTATTGCACTATATTGAGAACAATCAAGAGTGCAAAGATGGAGATGTGATATTGATGGATTTTGGCGCAGAATATGCCAATTATTCATCTGACCTGACCAGATCTGTTCCGGTGAATGGACGTTTTACAAAGCGTCAAAAAGATGTTTACAATGCCGTTTTAAGGGTTAAAAATGCAGCCATTGAAATTTTAAGGCCGGGTGTTACCTTGAAAGAATATCATGTGGGAGTGGGGCACCTCATGGAAAAGGAATTGGTAGATCTTAAGCTGATCACCTTGGATGATATTAACAATCAAAATCCAGATTGGCCCGCCTACAAGAAGTACTTCATGCACGGAACATCACACTACATTGGTTTAGACACGCATGATTATGGCCCTTGGAATGCTCCCATTCCCGAAGGTTCAGTGTTCACGGTTGAACCCGGTATTTATATCCTCGAAGAGAATCTGGGAATTCGATTGGAAGATGATTATTTAATCACCAAGAATGGGTATAAAAACTTGATGCAAAACATTCCTATTGAAGCTGAAGAAATTGAAGAGTTGATGAATGCCTAAGATTAAATTCAAAGGAGTAGATATTTTTTATTCAGACCAAGGAAAGGGCTCTGCCGTAGTGCTTCTTCATGGCTTTTTAGAAGCGAGTTGGATGTGGGAGGGTTTGATCCCTGAGTTGATTAAAACGCATCGAGTAGTATGTATCGACCTTTTGGGTCACGGCCAAAGTGAATGCGTGGGTTATGTGCATTCCATGGTTGAAATGGCAGAAGCGGTTGAGACTGTTTTAAAGCAATTGAAACTGAGAAGGGTGAGTGTCGTTGGTCATTCAATGGGTGGTTATGTTTCTTTGGCATTGGCCGAAGTAAATCCGGATGTGGTCAAAACGTTGGTGCTGTATCAATCTACTGCTAGGGCTGATTCTGACGAAAAGAAAGAAGATCGCAATCGCGTGATTGAATTGGTTAAAACAAATGCCAAATCTTTTGTGCGCCAGTCCATACCAATGCTATTTAGACCTGTAAATCGAACAAGGTTTAAAGCGGAAATCACCATACTTAAGGAAAAAGCAGCTCAAACCTCTACACGTGGAATTATTGCAGCCTTAGCAGGGATGCGTGATCGCCCAAATCGCGAAATTCTTTTGAAGTTTCCGCCTTACCCCGTCCACATTATAGCTGGAGATAAGGATCCCAGAATTTCTTACCAAGAGAGTACAGAACTTGCCGAAATTTCAGAGTTTGTTACCCTACATACCATCAAGGGCTCCGGGCATATGAGTTACATTGAAGATTTTAAAGAAACTCAAAAAGTGTTGAACACTATTCTGAAGTAGACTGAAAATTGGTTTCAACCGGTTTTGTATTGCTAAAAACCTGAGCTACAAAAGGTATAATCATCATGTACGCAATGGCTATGTAGCGCTGTTCAGATGCGATTAGAACGATAGGAAAAAGAACCAAAATGAATCCCGTGATACCACCAAAAAAGTATCCAAATTCATTTGGTTTCACAAAGACATTTTTGACCAGTCCAAAACTTCCTACGATCATTATGAACCAATAAAAAAGTGTGTAAAACGCCTTAATTGCCATTTGAATAATACTTTGCTTTTCCATGCTAGGAAAGGGGATGTAAACTGCTCCTCTTTGAAAATAAAACCTGCCAAAAGCCCTTAGTCTGGATAGAATGTGACGATCTATGATTTGGTTCTTCTCGTATTCCGCAATTGCCGATCTTAAATCTGATGTAATGGATATCCCAATATTCTTCTTGTTTTCGGGGTCTTTGGAATTGATCATTTCGTCATATTTATACCTTATGGCATTGAGATCACTGCGATTGAAAGTAGGGCTGAAAAATGCATCTGGGAACAGATCATCCGAGAATTCAGCATTTAGGTTTACCAAGGCATACATTGCACCATCAGGATCCCATTCTGTAAATTGACCTCCCGTAACTCTAACGGCCTCTTTCATCATTTCAAAGGGTGCGTTGTCAAGACCAAGACTGCTTTTATGGGCATCACTTTTTTGCAGCATTATCCATTCTCCTTTCATGTGGTGGTAATAAGTTGACCAAGCACCCAAACAAATTGTGGTGATCAAGACGAAAGACAAACTGTTTTTCAAAACTACCTTGAAAGGACTTTTTCGATTCATGAATAACAAAAAGAGCAGAAAGTAAAGCTGGATAAAAATGAAATAGGGTTTCAGGAAAATGGTGAATGTCATTAAACTACCAGCCATCAGAAATAAGGAGTTCTTTTTATAAGTAAGCGCTGATTGGAGAGTGTATAATGAGAAAATCAAAAGGCTCGAACTGAGGCTTTCGCTGAGAATGTAGCGGTCGAAAACGGAGTTGGTAATGCTGATTAAAGCGATCAAAAATGTAATTGAGAAAATTTTGTCCCTGTGCTTTGTGAAGAAATTTGCTGCCATAAGGGCCAAGACATAGCAAGAGATACCTGAAAGAATGGACTGAATTACCACGAGCGCGTTGAGCGAAGCAGTTTCCGATAGGAAAAATCGAAGTGGTAAATAAAAAGGTAATAAAACCTGGCATCCTATGTAGGATGGCGTGATTGTGCAGCTCAGTATAAAGCAAGCCGGTTTTATAGAGGTTTTCGATGGGCTCGATATAATCTTCAGTGTCTCCAGAAGTTACAAACCACTTCTCAGGAAATGAGGGGTTAGACAACGATGCAAAATACAAGCTGACTCCTAATTTGATGGCTATTGCAACAGCAATCAGGATGAAGGGCCTAGTCTTAAAAAGTGCACCCAGGACTGTTTCTAAAAAATGATTTTCCCTTATGAAACGCAAAGTCAGTTTAATAATTGAAATGATATAGGTCATTCATACACTGTTCAAAGATCATTTAAAATTCAATAGAGCTTCAGCACCTTTGAGAGATGAATCAAGAACCATGAAGCCCGATTACCGAATATTTACAGTTCTTTACATTACAACGCTGAGTGTGTTCACGCTATCAACCTTGCTATTGTTCATCGGATTAATGGCAATTGCATTTGGGTTTTAGCGTTCTTTTTAACGTGTCCGCAAAAAAGCGACTATTGGGGCTCAACATTCTCTGAGAACTTTAGTCACTTTCCATTAGATAATGAAGGCCAGCATTGCTGGCCTTTTCTTTCAAGCTTGAATTAGAAAATGACAAATCTCAGAAGGATGGCTGAATGCAATCATTTATAGACCGCATTGGTAATTGGAATTTTGTTGCAACTTAAAACTCTACCAATGGAAAATTCAAATTACACAACATCACATAGTAATTGGCTGACCCGTTTTGAGGAAAATGCTGAATTCGATCGCTTTTCAATCATTTCAGTTGGTTTTTTGCTGATCGGAATTATAGGCGGAATTACAGTAGGCGTTTTTGTGAAAGATCATATTTGGCAAATCGCGGTAATTGCAGTAAGCACTATGTTGAGTCTTTCTACCATGCTGGCCGTAATGCCAATGAAGTACATCGTAAGAGCTACATTAGTGACCCTCGTAATTGACTTGCTTTTCATCATTGCGAACTCCATATAGCACGCTAAAAGGCCTTCCAGCCTTGGGCTTTGATAAAGATTTCTTCTCCTTTTGGATAAACCAAACAAACACCTTCTGAGGCGTCTGTCATGTGACCTATGGTTTTTATCTCTGTAAGTTGATTGATTTTTTCAAAGTCTGATTGGCTTATAGTGAACAGCAATTCATAATCTTCACCACCATTGAGTGCACATACTGAAGGTTCGAGATTAAATTCACTGCACTGACTTGCTACTGTTGCATCGATCGGGATTTTCTCTTCATAGATTTTTGCGCCTGTTTTGCTGTTTTTGCACAGGTGCAGAATTTCTGAGGCTAACCCGTCTGAAATGTCAATCATTGAAGTTGGGATGATATTTTCCTTGGCCAACAACTCGATAATGTCGGCCCTTGGCTCAGGTTTTAAGAAGCGTTCTAGTACATAGTCGTGCCCTTCCAGGTCAGGTTGTATGTCTGGGTTCTCTTTCCATACAGATTTCTCCCTTTCGAGGATTTGTAGTCCGATGTATGACGCTCCTAAGTCTCCAGACACACAGATTAAGTCATTGTTTTTAGCCCCAGATCTGTATGCTATTTTATCCTTACTAACAGTGCCAATAGCTGTTACGCTAATCAATAATCCTGACAAACTTGATGTGGTATCGCCCCCTACCAAATCTACTTCATATGCCTTGCAGGCCAGCAGCATGCCTTCATACAATTCTTCTAAAGCTTCTACAGGAAAGCGATTTGATACAGCGATACCCACCGTTACTTGGGTGGCTTTGCCATTCATCGCGCAGATGTCGCTAACATTAACTGCAATTGCTTTATAGCCAAGATGCTTGAGTGGAGTGTAAGACATATCAAAATGCACCCCTTCTATGAGCAGGTCGGTTGAAATTAACTCGTAATGATCACCTCGATCGATGACCGCTGCGTCATCCCCGACACCTTTTATGGTTGATGGTTGATAGTGTTCGATCTTGTTGGTAAGATGATCAATCAATCCAAATTCACCCAATTCTTCCAGTTCAGTTCTTTCACTCATCTTTTACTTTTTATAGAAATTCATTTCGTCTACATATTTCAGTACGGGTTCAGTAAGTAAGTAACGCACATCTTTTCCATGCTTTATGGACTTTCTGATGAAACTTGCCGAAATCTTCATCAACGGGGCGTCAATCATAGTGACTTTTGGATGATCCAACAAGTCGCTACGTCCCTCGCTGTTTACGCTAAGGTTTTCATCGCTTTCAACCCTTGGGTAGACCAAAATGGAGTAATGGGCTAAAATTTGCTCGAAGTTTTTCCATTTTGGGAGCGTGTTTAAATTGTCTTCTCCCATGATGATAGTGAAATTATGATCTGGATACTTTTCACTTAGTGCAATAAGAGTGTGAACAGTGTAAGATGGCTGAGCTAAGTCAAACTCAATGTTGTTGGCTTTCAGTCTATCATTATCCTCAACTGCAATCCTCACCAGCGCAAGACGATGATAGTCGGCTAAAAGTGACGCTTTAGGTTTAAGAGGGTTTTGAGGGGAAACCACGAACCATAACTCATCCAAATTGGCATGCTGAACCATGTGGTTTGCAATCACCAAGTGCCCAACATGAATAGGGTTGAACGTTCCAAAATAAAGCCCTACAGTCTTACTCATCGATCAAGAAATTCTTTAACAGCAGTGTACGCATTGTCGATGGCTTTGCTAAGATCATCGTTGAGAATGATCACGTCAAATGGATCTTTTTGCGCCAACTCTTCCTTTGCTTTAGCCAGTCTCATTTTAATTTTTTCGTGGTTTTCAGTATTTCGGCCTTTTAACCTGTTCTCCAATTCTTCTATTGAAGGAGGCATCACAAACACTGTGAGTGCTTTATCTCCGAAGTGTTTTTTTAGGTTTAGACCACCATATACATCAACATCAAAGATTACCGCTTTGTTGTTGGACCAAATCCTTGTTGTTTCGCTTTTTAGCGTGCCATAAAACTGATTGGAATACACCTCTTCCCATTCCAGAAGTTCATCCTTTTCTATGCACTTTTTGAAGCCTTCAACACCCAAGAAATAGTAGTCTTTTCCATCTACTTCCTTTCCTCGAGGATCACGGCTAGTGGCAGAAATAGAAAATTCCAATGGAAGACCTTTGTCTAAAAGAGCATGCACAATGGTTGACTTTCCGGATCCCGATGGAGCTGAAAATATTACTGCTTTGCCTATTGCATTCAACCTTGTCATTCCTTTTAAAGTACGTTCAGCGCTTGTTCTTTGATTTTTTCGAGCTCGTCTTTCATTTCTACCACAATACGCTGCATTTCAGAGTGTTGTGCTTTACTGCCAAGGGTATTAATTTCTCTACCCATCTCTTGGGCAATGAAGGATAGTTTTTTCCCCTTTATAGCTTCTTCTTTCAAGGTTTTTAGGAAGTAATCGCAATGCGCTCCAAGCCGCACTTTCTCTTCTGTGATATCCAATTTTTCGAGGTAGTAGATCAATTCTTGTTCGAATCGGTCTTTATCGAAAGTCACATTTTCTGCATCGTCTCCTAAGTTGTTGTAAATACGTTTTTTAATGCGGCTTAATCTTTCTTCTTCAAACGGAATGATACGTTCTAAACCGTCTTTGATGTTCTTAGCACCCTCGGATAAAACGGTTTCAAGTTTTGCCCCCTCTTGTTTTCTGAATTCATTCACCCTCAATAAGCATTCGTTCAATGCAATTTTTAATGCTCGAAATTCTTCCTCTTCAAGCTCAATGGCAGCAGGTTTCAGCACATCTGGCATTTTCATGATAAGGGATAGATAATCAGTAGAGTTTTTTGATGGCTCTTCGGCCATGTTGGCTTCCAATTTTTTGAATAGCTTGTAGAATGCGCCTACTAGAGGTTGGTTCAACTCGGTTGCAGTTTCTCCTTCTGCTAAATCGCGCTGCACGCTTAAGTCAATTTTACCGCGATCCAGCTGCGATGAAAGGATTTCCCTCAATTCAAGTTCTTTCTCACGGTAAATTGATGGAATGCGCAGGTTTAATTCGCCTTGCTTGCTGTTTAAGGTTCTAATTTCTAAGGTCAATACTCGACCTTTATATTGGCAAGTGCTTTTGCCATATCCCGTCATTGAGAATGTCATGCCGCAATATTAAGCATGCTTTTCTTAAGCCTCGAATGTTTAGAAAGGATTAATTGTCTTTGAAGCCCACCAAGATGGAAACGCAACCGTTCTTTTTCAGCTCATTTGCCGTGCCCATTTCAGGTACTGCCACCTTTATAAAGAGCTGTTGAGTAGATTCTACTGAAAAGTCAAATGAATTGGAGCCTTTTTCTTTACTTGAAAAGATGAGTTGTTTGCGATAGTCTCGAACTTCGAAAAACAGGCTATCGGCAATGGCAGGATGGGCGCAAACAAACAATCGGTAGTCTTTACCAGAGTAGAATGTTTGAACAAGTGATGCTTCTTCTCCTTCGAACATCACAGCACCATTGTATTGACCATTTCCAGTGTAATCACTCAATTCTGAAAGGCACTGTTTTTTTGTGAAATTCTTGCATTGAGCAGTTGCCGATTCTGAAATGCCTGCGAGCATTATGATAAGCGCAAGGGTAAGTTGAATGGTGCGTCTCATATCATGATGATTTTAGCTCTTGCTTCTTGTGCAAGCTTTTTAATTTGTGTAAGGTCTTCAGGACCATAAATTACCGCGCTGGCACCGCCAATTATGGTTTTACCACCAGATTCTTTGAGTGTAGTTTCCTTTTCGTCCATTTTTAAGCTCAAGTACGTGTCTATCAGTGGCCTGAAAAAAGGTTCTGTGGCCTTAATGAATGCATCATCGTGGTAATCGATAAACATTTCATTGAGTTGCATGGCAACAAACCGCTGATCCATTAAAACTTTTGCAATTTCTGGTTCTGGCTTTTCGGCATTCATGATTTGCGTGCCAAGGTAAATGCCTTCTAACCATCCTGCGGCCAATACAATTAATCCCAATTGATTTCTATTTTCCTCTTGAAGTTGACTGTTCAGTTCCCAATAAAGCTCAGATACGATTAGAAGCATTGAGTCTTTATCGGCCATGTTTGCATTGGCTCTTTCAATCAGGTCTCCATTAAACGGATCATGAATACCCATTTTTTTGGAAACGCGTTGAGCAGCCGCTAAAAAGAGTAAAGACTCTTGCTGTTGGTTGAATACAGTAGCATAACTCATGTCCGTTCCATACACTCCAAGCGCTAAAGCTTGTTGGTCGGTAGTCTGATATTGAGAGGAAGTTTGTGGGTTGTGCAATAAATCCGCCCTAAAGTAACCGCCAGCCTTTTCGATCATGGTTTGAAGTTCGATTGGGGAGGGCATGGAATAAAACATTGTACGCGCGCGATCATACATTTCATCGCCCATTCCTTCTTTAATCAGACTAGTGTCGATGGCATTCGAAGACTTTTCGTCTTGGTTGGAAGTGTCTGATTCACCACCGCAGCCCGACAGCAGCATACCGGTAAAAAGGGCACAAACAATAATGGATTTTTTCATAATTATCCTTGATTCTATCAAACTTATACGACAAAACATCTGATTTTAGTGGGCTTCAAGCCAATTATTCCCATGATTGATGTCAACAACTAAGGGAACATCAATAATATAGGCGCTTTCCATCTCCTGTTTAATCAACGGAATAATGGTTTCTAACTCTGTTTTTTCTGCATCAAACACCAATTCGTCATGCACCTGAAGCAGCATTTTTGATTTAAAACCGCGTTGTGTAAATAAACGATGGATGTTGATCATTGCCAATTTGATAATGTCTGCTGCTGAGCCTTGAATGGGCGCATTGATGGCGTTGCGCTCAGCAGCGGCTTTTACCGTGGCATTTCTTGAATTGATATCCGGCAAATAGCGCCTTCTGTTGAGCAAGGTTTCGGCATAGCCTTTTTCCCTGGCACTCTCGATGGCCATTTGTTTATATTCTTGAATACCAGGAAATTCTTTGAAATAATTATCGATGATTTCCTTTGCTTCTGTTCTTGAGATATTGAGATTTTCTGCCAGTCCAAAAGCACCTTGACCATATGCTATTCCAAAGTTCACAGCCTTGGCCTTGCTTCGCTGGTCGCGCGTTACATCTTCTAGAGCTACGTTGAATACTTTAGATGCTGTGGCTGCGTGAATATCTAAGCCATTTTTAAAAGCTTCAATCATGCCTTCATCTTTACTCAATGCTGCAATGATTCTTAATTCAACTTGAGAATAGTCTGCCGCTAGAATAACATGATTCTTGTCTCTAGGAATGAATGCTTTTCGAATGAGCCTTCCGCGCTCTGTACGAATCGGGATGTTCTGAAGATTTGGATTGTTTGATGAAAGTCGGCCCGTTGCAGCTACGGTCTGCATATAGTTGGTATGTATTCTACTTGAGCTTGGGTTGACCAATTCAGGCAAGCTATCAACGTAGGTGCTTTTCAACTTTTTCACGCTGCGATAGTCTAGAATCAGCGGAATGATTTCATGCCTATTGGCTAATTTTTGAAGTGTGTCTTCCCTTGTTACATACTGTCCGCTTTTGGTTTTTTTGGCCTTTTCATCAATTTTCAAATGGTCGAAGAGCATTTCTCCCAGCTGTTTTGGCGAGTCGATATTGAAATTGATGCCGGCCAATTCTAAAATTTTTTTCTCAAGCTGTTCGATGTCTTTTCCCAACTCTTTGGAGAATGTTTTCAGCGCATCTACGTCTAAATTGATCCCTTCAATTTCCATTTGGGTGAGCACAGGAATCAATGGAGACTCAATTTCTTTAAAGAGTTTAACCAAGTGATCTTTATCAAGCTCAATGTCTAATGCTTGCTTTAACTGCCAAGTAATATCAGCATCTTCTGCAGCATATTCAGTGATTTCTGTCAATGGAACATCGCGCATGCTTCCCTGTCCTTTTCCCTTTTTACCAATGAGAGATTCAATGGATACAGGTTTGTATTGCAGGTAGTATTCAGACATTTCATCCATGTTGTGCCTCATATCAGGATGCAACAGGTAATGGGCAATCATAGTGTCATATAGGAAGCCTTGGACGTGAATACCATAGAGATGAAGCACTTCGTTATCATATTTCAAGTTTTGCCCAACTTTTTCAGCTTCGTTTTCAAAGACCGATTTAAATTCAGCAACGATAGATTTCGCTTCATCTTGGTTTTCTGGAATGGGAACATAAAAGGCAGTTCCTTTTTCCCAGCAAAACGACATGCCTACCAATTCAGCAGTGAGCGCATCAATTCCTGTTGTTTCTGTATCGAAGCAGAAGCTCTTTTGATTCTTCAAGTTTGAAATCAATGCTTGCCTCGCCTCCTTGCCCTCTATAGCTTGATAATTGTGTTTGATATTTTCAATGGACTTCAAGTCATCCACTTTTATATTTTCTTCTGCTTCCTGCACATTTGTTTCGGGTGTGCTGAAAAGGTCAAGTTGACTGCTAGCGCTTGCAGATTGAACAATGGTGATTTCTTCGCCCAGCATGCGCTTCGCCATGGTTTTAAATTCCAATTCTGTAAAAATCTCAATGAGTTTTTCTTGATTTGGTTCTTCGCGAATGAGGTTTTTTTCGTTCAGTTCGATGGGTACATCGAGGATGATGGTCGCCAATTCTTTAGACATGAAAGCCAATTCTTTATTCGCCTCAACCTTCTCTTTCATTTTACCTTTAAGCTGGTCTAAATTTTCATAGAGTCCTTCCACAGAATCGAACTGCTGTACAAACTTGATCGCTGTTTTTTCTCCTACGCCTGGAATGCCCGGAATATTGTCAACCGCGTCTCCCATCATTCCTAAAATGTCGATTACCTGATCGGGTCGCTCGATGCCATATTTCTCACATATTTCCTTCACTCCCATGATCTCAACATCTCCTCCTCCGCGTGCAGGTTTATACATGAAGATATTTTCTTCCACCAATTGACCATAGTCTTTATCTGGAGTCATCATGTATACGGTATAGCCTTTTTTAGCTGCTTTTTTTGCCAAAGTTCCAATCACATCATCGGCTTCAAATCCTTCCACTTCGAGTGCGGGAATATTGAAACCCTCAACAATGGCCTTGATGTAGGGTATAGACCGCGCAATGTCTTCTGGCATTGCCTCGCGATTGGCTTTGTATTCGGCATATTGTTCTACCCTAAAATTTTTCTGATCACCACTTGGCGGATCAAATACTACTGCGATGTGCGTTGGATTTTCTTTATTAATAAGGTCAAACAAGGTATTTGTAAAACCAAACATGGCTGAGGTGTTGAAGCCTTTACTGCTGATCCTAGGATTTGAAATGAAGGAATAGTATGCCCTGTAGATCAAGGCAAAAGCATCAAGTAGAAAGAGTTTTTTTTCGTCAGCCATTCTCGCATGTAATTTGCCGAAATATAACCCTATCGTGAGAATGAAGAGGTCATTTCAACGGAAGAATTCCGGAAGTTTTTAGTGTTTTCTGTTCTGTTGGAAAAGGAGTTGGTTGAGCCAATGACCCAGCCATGCCGATCCTGCACCAACGGCCGCACCCACCAAAACATCGCTCGGATAATGCACGCCCAAGTGCATCCTTGAATAACCCACCGCACCAGCCCATGCATATGCTGGTGCTACCACATACCATTTTGGAAAAGCAAAAGCCATTGCGGTAGCTGTAGCAAATGCATTCGAAGTATGTCCGGAAGGAAAAGATGGACTTCCAGCATCGGTTTGCTGATCAATGAAGGGATAGGTTTTGAAAGGGCGGTCCCGATTGATGCTGTATTTCAATGCCAACGTAGTAACTGCTGAAACGGCCATACTTCCTGCAATGTAGAGACCTTTTCTTCTAAGTAAACTATCCTTGGTGATAAACCCAACACCAAAAACGCCTGAAGGACATAGCATGCTAACAACAGATGCATACGTTGTTATAGCCGAAAATGCAGGATCAAGTCGTTGATTGCGATGAACATTGGTCGCTTGCAGCCAATCGATATCTAGGTTTTGAGCTTTTACGTGGCCAAATGGAAAGAGTAGAATCAGAACAATAGCGAGCCTCATTCTTTGTAAATGACTTGCATCAATACATCGCCAACCACTTTCAGGGCGTTGGCATCAATGATATCCATATTGTCATCGTGGGTGTGATGAAACGATCCAAAATCTGCTCGACCCATTTCGTAGTGGATGATATCTATGGTAGGTATGCCGGCCAAAGTATTCAAGTAAATATGATCATCTGTAATAGGATTGCCATTGATATTTGGAAAATAATCTTTGTGGCCCATTGCCTGAGCTATGGACCAAACATTGTTCACTACACTTGGAGCATAGTTCATGGAAGCTGCTTCCTTTGGAAAAACAGCATTGCTGGCCCCCACCATATCGAGCAGTATGCCATATCTAGGCCTATAATTGGCAAAAGGAATATTTTTTGCCCAATACTGTGAACCTAAACACCAAGAGTCATTTGATGTTCCTACCATAGAAGACTCAGGCTTACCGTAGTCTTCTGTGTCGAAGAAAACGATATCGAAACCGATGTTAGGGCCAAGACTGTCTTTACTAATCGCTCTGGCCAATTCCAGCAAAACACCAACGCCACTTGCGCCATCATTTGCACCATCAATGGGTTTGTTTAGATCACGCGTATCACGATCGGCATAAGGTCTCGTGTCCCAATGCGCACAGAGCAAAACGCGATCCTTAAGTTCAGGACGATAACGGCCCATCACGTTGATCATTCTTAGCGGTTGGTCGTTATATGCAATTACTTCGGCTTGTTGAGCAGAAGTTTCCAATCCGAAGCTTTTCATTTTGGCTTCCATCCATTTTGCGCATGCTAATTGTGCATCTGTATTTGGAACGCGCGGACCAAAATCTACTTGTTTTTGCACAAAGGCAAAGGCTGTATCTTGATTGAAAGATGGCGTTGCGATAAGTTGAATGGCTGGTTTGCTCGCGGCAGGTTTTTGTCGTGTCTCTACCTTCCTTTCGGCATCATTCTCACAACTCCAAAGAACCATGCTCAATAGCGAAACCGATAGAAGGAGTCTTCCTATTTTAATCCCCATGACGCCCCGTCTTTGCCGTCTTTCACAACGATGTTTAATGCATCAAGTTGATCTCTAATGGCATCGGAAGTTGCCCAATCTTTATTCGATCTTGCACGCGCTCTTAGATCGAGAATCAATTCCATTAAGCCATTGGTTAAGTCAGAATCACCTGTTTCTTCGATCGAACTTAATCCAAGTACATTTTTTACGATTCCATCCATCAATGAGATCAAATCATTCTTGTCTTGCTCTGTGATTTTAAGACGTCCTTCTGCAATGGAGTTGATGCTTTTTACCGCGTCAAACAAATGGCTGATCAGCACAGAACTGTTGAAATCATCGTCCATTGCCGCGGTAAATTTGGCCTTGTAATCCTGGATGTTAATGTCTGACTTTTCAGATGTGACAAGCGTTGGCAACACCTTCATTCCAGCCATCAATCGTTGGTATCCTTTTTCAGAGGCTTCTAGAGCTTCATTTGAGAAATCAAGTGTGCTTCTGTAATGTGCTTGCATCATAAAAAACCGCACCACCATAGGGTGGAAGCCTCTCCTGAGCAAAGGATGATTACCGGTAAATAATTCATTTGGTAAGATGGAGTTGCCCAATGATTTGGACATTTTAGAACCTTCAAAAGTGAGCATGTTGGTATGCAGCCAATACCGCGCAGGTCCGTGCCCTGTGCAAGCAGTGTTTTGTGCTACTTCTGATTCATGATGAGGGAATTTAAGGTCCATGCCACCTCCGTGAATGTCGAATTGTTCGCCCAAGTATTTTGTACTCATTGCTGAACACTCCAAGTGCCAGCCGGGAAATCCCATTCCCCAAGGTGAAGGCCATTGCATGATGTGTTCGGGAGCTGCTTTTTTCCAAAGGGCAAAATCAGCGAAGAAGCGCTTTTCACTTTGTCCGTCAAGCGCACGGGTGTTCTCAAAAAGCTCGTCTACGTTTCGACCACTGAGTTCGCCATAGTTATGCTTTTCCTTATAGGCTTCAACATCAAAATAAATGTTCCCTTCAGACTCATAAGCGTAACCATTATTGATAATGGTTTTGATCATTCCAATCTGTTCGATCATGTGCCCTGTGGCTGTGGGTTCAATGTCAGGTGGTAAAATGTTCATCATTGCCATGATGTTGTGAAAATCGGTGGTGTATTTCTGAACGATTTCCATCGGTTCCATTTGCTCTAGTTTAGCTTGTTGACCAATTCGATCCACGCCATCGTCAATGTCGGTTGTGATATGTCCAACATCGGTAATGTTTCGCACATAGCGCACCTTATAATCGGAGTAGCGCAAATATCTCGCGATCAAATCGAAGGAAAGGAATGTTCGAACATTCCCAAGATGCGCATTGCTATATACCGTTGGTCCGCAAACGTATAGTCCAACACGAGGAGGGTTAAGCGGCTCAAACTTTTCTTTCTTTCCCGATAGGGTATTGTAAACGTGCAATGCTGAGTTCATGATCAATTTTTCGCGGGCAAAGATAGAAGCTGAAAAAGGAAAGACGCGATGGAAAAACGATCAAAAGAAAAAGTTCGAATAATGCCTGCAGTTTATTTCATATCCGCAGTGATCACGCCTTCACCAACGTATTGTCCATTTGAATAAATCTCAATGGTTTCTAGGATTCCATCTTTCGAGTACTTGTAGATTATTCCATCCATTAATCGGCCATTCTTGAAAATTCCTTTTTGATGGATTTGTCGATTCTTGTTGTATAGGGTGTGAGGCCCATTGCTATCGAACCTTCCTATGTTCGGAGCGGCTTCTTGTTGCGAAACGGCTATGGTTGTTTTCACCTTATTGTTGTCATCATTCACTGGTTCAGGGTCATCTTTCACAGCAACCGCTGGTGTTGATGCTTCCTTAAACTGTGATTTGGCTGCGTCCATTTTACCTCCATTGAAGACTCGAACAGACTTAAGATCTCCATTCGCGTAATATTCCTTCACGGCTCCATCCTCTTTACCACCATTCCAGTTTCCTTCAATCATTAACTGACCGTTTTCGTAATACCGGGTGAATTTGCCCATGTTTTTGTTTAAAACCCAATTGCCTCTTTCTTCAATTTGACCGTTTTCGTAGTATGTGGTATACGGTCCTTTAGGGCGACCGTTTTCGTGTGTGATTTCGCTTTTCAATTTTCCTGAAGGATAGTAAGCCTTCCAGAGGCCAACTTTTCTACCATCTTGAAATTCACCTTCTTCAACCACCGTGCTCTCGTCATAACCTGGAGTAGGTTTATCTGCCCCTGTGAGCTTCCAATACCCAACCTTTCTGCCAGCCTCATTGGTTTGATTCTGAGCGAAAAGTGAACATGAAATAGAAATTAGGACTAGAATGATGAATGTTCTCATTGCAATGATGTACTTCAAAAATGGCCGAAGAGATAAACTTATTTCCAAGACTAAGCGTCAGTTTTATTCCAAGTGGTTAATCGAATTAAGCCGATACGTTGATTTGCTTTCGTAGGTTTTCAAGCATGTCTGAAACCAATCGCTTTAAATCATAACTGTGCGCCCAGTTCCAATCGGCTCTGGCACTGTCATCGTTGATTGAAGCAGGCCAATTATCCGCAATGGCTTGTCTGAAATCTGGTTCGTATGAAATACTGAAATCAGGAATGTGCTTTTGAATTTCTTGAGCAATTTCTGCAGGATTAAAACTCATTGCACTGATGTTGTAACTGCTTCTAATTTTAATCTTTTCGGCAGGTGCCTGCATGATATGGATGGTAGCCTTTACAGCATCGCTCATGTACATCATTGGCAACGAAGTTTCTGGCCCCAGAAAGCATTCATAATTTTTAGTTTTCAAGGCTTGATGAAAAATGTCAACGGCATAGTCTGTGGTGCCTCCGCCTGGAAGTGATTTGTATCCAATAAGTCCTGGATAGCGCACGCTGCGTACGTCTACGCCCCATCTATTAAAGTAATACTCGCACCAACGTTCGCCCGCAAATTTTGAAATTCCATAAACTGTAGTTGGTTCAATCACTGTGCGTTGCGGAGTAATGTCACTAGGTGTAGTTGGGCCAAAAACAGCAATGGAACTAGGCCAGAAAATTTTCTTTACCAAACCTTCTTTGGCTAAATCAAGGATAGAAAATAATCCATCCATATTCAGTTTCCATCCAAATTCAGGATTTTTTTCAGCCGTAGCCGAAAGCAGTGCCGCCAATTGGTAAACTTCGGTGATCTTGTAATCAACAATTACCTTCCTTGTGGCTTCTCTATCAAGCACATCCAATTTCACATATTCAACATCGAAATTAGCGCTATCACGAATGTCAGATGCTATAACGCTTTCATTTCCAAATCGTTTAGCCAGCTCCTCAACCAGTTCTGTGCCTACTTGACCGCAAGCACCAATCACCAAAATGCGCGTATCGCTCATGATTTAAAGTTTGCGCAAATATGGGTGATGAAATTCAGAAATCTCAACTATTTGAAGTGAAGATGTGAAGAATATTTAAAGGCTGTGCCTTCATTGTTTGTTAGGCTTCGTCAAAATTCACTACCACATCGCTTGTCGTAGGATGTGCCTGGCAAGTGAGAATGAAACCACGCTCTAAATCGTCTGGTTCTAAGGAATAATTGACATCCATATCTACTTTTCCGCTTTCAAGCTTGGCACGACATGTAGCACAAACGCCACCTTTGCAGGCAAAGGGCAGGTCTGCCCCATGATTTAATGCGGCATCCAGAATATTCGTCTTTTGAGAGTCCATTTTGAACTGAGTGGCGACACCGTCCAGCATGATGGTTACGTTGGCTTCAAAACCCATCACTTCTTTCTTCTTTTCGATCGGCTTTCCGCTTCTTTCTGCCAATTGCTGTGGAGAGGCAAACAATTCAAAGTGAACTTTCTTTCTATCAACATTTACTGCAGCGAGACTTGCTCTAACCGCATCGATCATTGGCGCTGGCCCGCAGATGAAAACTTCGTCAATGCTTTCTGGCTCGATGAAGTACTTGAGCATCAGTTCGCATTTTTCTCCGTCAATTCTGCCATGAAGTAGAGGAAATTCGCTGGCTTCTCTACTCAGGATGTAAAACACCCTCAATCGATTCATGTATTGGTTTTTGAGGTCTTCAATCTCCTCTTTAAAAATGATGCTGCCGGTGGATTTATTGCCATAAACCAACGTGAATTCGCTTTTTGGTTCTTTAGCCAAAATGGTTTTCATGTGCGCCATAACAGGGGTGATTCCACTTCCTGCCACAAATGCCACATAGTGCTTTTCATGCGTAACATCCAATTTGGTGTAGAAGCGTCCAAGTGGCGTCATTACATCCAACACGTCTCCTTGATGGAGCGATTCATTGGCATAGGTTGAAAACAGTCCACCCTCAACTTTCTTTATGGCTACCCGCAGGTCATTGTCATAAGGACTTCTGCAAATGGAATAGCTGCGCCTCACCTCTTCACCATTGATGTCTTTTTTGAACGTCAGGTATTGGCCTTGAATGAAGGTGTAGTCATCTTTCAAATCTGCTGGTACTTCAAATGAAACAGAAACGGTGTCTTCTGTTTCTCTTCTCACTTCTCTTAAGGTCAACGGATGAAATTTCGGCATAGTCAATTTTTAGAGGTGGTAAAAATAGCATAAGTCCATTGCTTTTGATGCGCACTTTGATCCTCGCGGAATATGATTATGGTCAGCTTGCACACGGGTGGTTCATGGTTCGTGGTTCTTTCGTCTGCCTTTGGCAGCCTCAGTTCGTAGTTTGGGTCCTGCGCGATAGATGATTCATGATTTATAATTCATTATTGATGATTAACCAACTTAACCACGAACCACAAACTCACAACCTCGCTCGGCTTCGGCTCCGCTCAGCCTTCGCTTATCCTTCGTTAGCGATTGGTGAAACCATGAACTACGAACCATGAACCATCAAACCACGAATTATAGATTATCAATCATAAATTATGAATCCGTTCAGAACCATGAACCATGAATCTTTGCCAGAGGTAAACAAAACCTGATTTTGGTCTGTTTTCACTGAGAACTTGTGTTCAATCAGCCATCAAACCAACCTTCGTATTTATATTCGCAAACACACACGATGATTATGGCTGAAAAAGAACTAGAGAAGATCTTCCAAGAGAAAGTCGACAACGAGATAAAAATAGAGCCAAAAGATTGGATGCCAGACGCATATCGCAAAACGCTCATTCGTCAAATCTCACAACACGCACACAGCGAAATTGTGGGCATGCTTCCTGAAGCAAATTGGATCACAAGAGCCCCGAGCTTGAAGAGGAAAGTGGCCCTCTTGGCCAAAGTGCAAGACGAAGCTGGACATGGGCTCTACTTGTATTCTGCTGCTGAAACATTAGGAGTGGAGAGGGATGATACCATCGAGGACCTACATTCCGGAAAAGCAAAGTATTCTTCCATCTTTAATTATCCAACATTGACTTGGGCCGATATAGGAGCCATTGGTTGGTTGGTAGATGGTGCGGCTATTATGAATCAAGTACCGCTGTGCCGCTGTTCATATGGGCCGTACAGCCGAGCTATTATTCGTGTATGTAAAGAAGAGAGCTTCCACCAGCGTCAAGGATATTCAATCATGTTGGCAATGGCCAAAGGAACTCCAGAACAAAAGCGTATGGCACAAGATGCTATCAACCGTTGGTGGTTCCCAGCATTGATGATGTTTGGTCCTCACGACTCTGATTCTGCGCATTCTGAACAAAGCATGAATTGGAAGATCAAGCGTTTTTCAAACGATGAATTGCGTCAACGGTTTTTGGACATGACCGTTCCTCAATGCGAATTATTGGGTTGTGAAGTTCCAGATCCGAATTTAAAATTCAACGAAGAAACGGGTCACTATGAAATGAGTCCTTTGGATTGGGATGAATTTTGGAATGTGGTGAAAGGCAACGGAAAATGCAACCGTCAGCGGATCAGAGCGCGAAGAGAAGCCTACGAAAAAGGAGATTGGGTGCGTGAAGCAGCCATGGTATATGCCGAAAAGAAACAAAAGAGAAGAGAAGCTACGAAAGCAGCTTAAACCATAAAAGACCGTCACGATGTCTAACAAGAAAAATTGGCCTCTATGGGAGGTTTTCATAAGAAGTAAAGCAGGACTAAGTCACCGACATGCGGGAAGTTTGCACGCTGCAGATGCTGAAATGGCGCTGGAAATGGCCAGAGATGTTTATACGAGAAGAAATGAGGGCGTCAGTCTTTGGGTGGTAGAATCGGTGCACATCTCCGCTTCAGATCCAATTGATAAAGATGCTTTATTCGAGCCTGCAAACGATAAGATTTATCGTCACCCTACTTTTTATGATTTACCGGACGAGGTGAAGCACATGTAATTTGTAGAGCTTTCAGGTCCTAGTTTTCAGTATTAAGAGATTCATTGAAGCCTTTCGATTTTCGGGAGGCTTCGTTATTTCTGACTTTGCAGCTCCTTTTTATAAGTCTCAATGGCTCGTTGCCTCGCCATTTTGTGCTCAACAATGGGTTTTGGATAGTCAGGTGAACCGTATTCAGGAATCCATCTGCGGATGTATTTCAACTCAGGATCAAAGCGCTCGGTTTGCAAATAGGGATTAAAGACCCTGAAATAAGGCGCTGCATCAACGCCTGAGCTTGCAGCCCATTGCCAGCCTCCATTGTTGGAGGCCAATTCAAAATCGATCAATTTTTGTGCAAAGTATGCTTCGCCCCAACGCCAATCAATGAGCAAATGCTTGGTTAAAAAACTCGCCACGATCATGCGCACACGATTGTGCATGAAACCTGTTTCATTCAACTCACGCATGCCTGCATCTACAATAGGGTAGCCTGTTTTCCCAGCACACCAAGCCGCAAATTGATCTTCGTTATTAATCCACGGAATGCGGTCGTATTCAGGTCGAAAGCTGCCATTTACTACATGGGGAAAATGCCATAGAATAGTTTGGTAAAAATCTCTCCAAATCAGCTCATTGAGCCATTTTTCATTGAGTTTCATTCCAAGTCGTGCCAGATGACGAATGCTTACCGTGCCAAACCGCAAATGCACACTTAATCTGGATGTTCCTTTCAAGGCAGGAATGTCTCGCGTTTCATGGTATTTGTTGACAATGGCTTTGTCAACTGTATTATCGCTCCAATCTTCTTTGTGTTTTGTGAATCCCATTGATTCGATAGAAAGCAGCGGATTTGCTTCAGTTTGATTGAAGTTATTGAAATACGATTCAGTAGGGTAGGGCTTCAGATAGAAATTGTTCAGTTTTGCCTTCCATTTCTTTGAATAGGGAGTAAAAACCGTGTAAGGTTTACCATCATCCTTTAGAACTTCATCTTTTTCGAAAATCACATGGTCTTTGAATGCGCGAAATTTTAGCTCGTGTTGTTGAAACAAGTCATAGACCATTTTATCTCGCTCTAACGCGTATGGCTCATAGTCTTTGTTGGCAAATAGTCCTGTGATCCCATGATCTTTCAGTAACAATTGAAATACTTCCATTGGTGTGCCGTAAAACACCCATAAATCTGAACCTTTCGATTGTAACTCTTGCTTTAGTCGTTCGATTTGCTTGTAAATAAAACTCACCCTTCGGTCGTCTTTCTCTTCGAGGTGATCAAGAATATTTTTATCGAAAATGAAGATAGCCTGCACGTTTTCGCCTTCCTTCAAAGCATGAAATAATCCCGCATTATCTTCCAATCGAAGGTCGCGTCTGAACCAAAAAAGGGAAAATTCTGAATTGCTCACGGTTGTTTTTAGGACTGAATTTGGTCTATTGCTTCTTGAATAGAATTCACGTAGGTAACATTGATTTGATCCAATAAACTCTCAGGGTAATCGCGAGCGATTTCGGCCCTTCCAGCTTCCACACATTTATTAAACCACTCTTCATTGGGTAAAATCTTGAAATGATCTTTTAGTCCAAGTTTGAGCATGTCTTGTTTCCATTCAATATAGTACCATTCCATGCTCGGTTGATGAAATGCACGCAAGGCACGTTTGTCAAAAATGAAATACTTCAAATCATAATTTTTGATCATTTCGCCACGCTTCTTAAATATGGTCATGAACTGATCAACAGGAATATATTGATCTAAGCTTTCGCAAATTCCAATTTTCAGAACTTTACTGTACACGCATCTCCCAAAATCACTACTGTAAAATTCAGTGAATTTAGTGTTGATTATCTCTTCTTTAAACTTATTCATAATCAAGTTTTTAAATACAAAAACCTATCAGTAAATTATCGTCAATTTAAGGTTCATTAGCCTGCCAAGATGTAATGGTGTTGGTGATGATTTCAGATTGTTTTTTCATGTTCAACATTTTGATTTCTTCTATGAGTGTTACAAGTCTTTTGGTGCCAAATTTTTTGCTTTTTGGCCCTCCAAATTGATCTGGAATACCATCGATGAACATGTAAAATTTATTCTTCCCTTCTACTTCAATTTCGATGGTTTCAAAAGTTGAGTCGGGGTTTTCGGCTATGGATGCACGGTTTGCTTTAATCAACTCTGAGTGACCAATTCCTATGTGTAAAAGTGGTCTTCTCGCACCGGCATAGCTCACCTTTTTTGACTTTTTAGATATCCTACAAAGGCTAATATCTAAACCGTCTTTCACTTCTCCAGCTCCACCATTTAGAGCGCTAAAGAGCATTTTGTTTAGCTCCCCTAGTATCGCACCAGGGTCTTGAATGGCGTGCTGCAGTATGATTTCGTCTAACAATGAATGCGCCATCATACTGATCATCGCGCCTGGAATGCCATGGCCTGTGCAATCAATGGCTGCAATAAAGTAGAAGTCTTCAGCTTCGGTAAAGTAAGCGAGATCACCCCCAATGATTTCGCATTGCTTGCGGTAGATGAAACTATCATTGAAAGCTTTGTTTACTTCGTAACAAGATGGCATAATGGCTTGTTGCAGACGCTCTGCGTAGCGCATACTGTCGTAAATCTCTTTGTTTTTTTCCTCAACCTTTTGCTTTGAAAGTTCTAGGCTCGATTGAATCTGAGACATGAATCCAGTGGTTCGCTCGAGCATGTCTTGTTGAGAATTGATCCGTTCTTTTAGAACGCTTAACTCTTTGCGAAGCTGGTCTACACTTTCGGTTTGTACTGTAGAATTTTTCAAGTCTTGAATTTTTCAGTGTGTCGACTTTAAAAACAATTTTTGCATCCTAAGGTTTAAGATTCTGGTCTCGAGTACCCCTTTTTATTCAAAAATTTAATACGGTGGTAATGGTATAATCCACTGGTGGCGATAAGATTCTCATCCGCCATTTTTATTGAACCATCTTCCTCTATGATTTGCGCGTTCAGCAGTACTTCCTTGACATGTCCAACGATCAATCGGGTTCCATTCATCACCAAATGTTCTTCTTGAAACTCTAGCATCATTTTGATTGGACTTTCCTTTACATATGGTGCTTGACTGTGTTCAGTAAATTTTGGCGTTAGTCCAGTAGCTTCAAACTCACTTTCCTCAGTTTCATATTTTGCTGAAGTTTGGTGCGCTTGATCAATCATGTCGGTGGTGATGTGATTGATTGTATAGAGCCCGGTGTCTTTGATATTCTTGTATGTTCCTCTTGGAACCGTTGTAGGTCTCAAAATAAATCCCAACAAAGGAGGATTGGCACCCAAATGCACCAAGGAATTAAAAATGGCCAAGTTGTGCTGACCCTTTGCGTTGCTCGTTCCGATCAAAACTGAAGAGCGCACACCACTTAAAGTATTGAAGAAGTTTGCCCAATAACGGTCTTTACGTTCAGCCCAATCTATTTCAGTAAAAATCGCCATGATTAGCGCAGTCTACTCATTCCTCCGTCAATACCAATCACCTGGCCGGTAATCCAGCTTCCGTTTTCGGAAACTAAGTGTACTGCCATTGAGGCAATTTCTTCTGCTTTTCCCACACGCTTTAAAGGGTGCCGTTCTTCGCTGGCTTCGCGTTTTTTATCATTTGAAAGTAAGGCCTCGGCAAGAGGTGTTTCAGTTAAACTTGGTGCGATAGCGTTGACACGTATGTGAGGCGCTAACTCAGATGCCAATGATCGTGCAAGTCCTTCTATAGCGCCTTTTGAGGACGCTACGGAAGCGTGAAATGCCATTCCTTGTTGCACTGCTACGGTGCTGAAAAGGACAATAGAACCATTTCCTTTTTTCAAGGCAGGCAGGCAGGCTTGAATGCATTTTATAGCACCGTAAACGTTAAGATTAAAGTCGTTTTTGAAGTCTTCTTCAGTCAACCTATTGAATGGCCTCAAATTGATGCTTCCCGGGCAATAGATCAATCCTTTGAGTTCATCAAAATCTTCCAATGCCGAAACGTCTTCAAGCACATCTATGTCTATGAACTCAACGGGAAGATGGCTGATATCAGTATTCGTTCGAGCGGCCACTATTACTTCATGTCCTGCTTCTAACAACTGCTCAGTGCAGGCTTTTCCGATGCCTTTACTTCCGCCAACCACTAAGTATTTCATCAGTATTGGCTTTTCAAATTGAGGTAGCTCAAGAACTCTTTTCTCGTTTCCATTTCTTTGATTTTGCCATGATAGCTTGCGGTTACTGTGCTACTTGCTGTATCTTGAATTCCTCTTGATTTCACACACAAGTGCTCAGCATCAATCACCACAGCCACGTCATCTGTTTTGAGAACCTCTTTCAAAGCGCGGGCAATCTGCTCGTTTAGGCGCTCTTGAACTTGGGGGCGCTTTGCGTAATACTCAACCAGTCGATTGATCTTACTCAAGCCAATGACATTTCCATTGCTGATGTATGCCACATGAGCTTTGCCTATGATTGGCACAAAATGGTGCTCACAATAAGAATACAACGTAATGTCGCGCTCAACGAGCATTTCTTTGTATTTGTATTTATTGGAAAAGAGCTTGATTTCAGGCTTATTCTCCGGATTGAGGCCTTTAAACACTTCGTTTACAAACATTTTTGCAACGCGATTAGGAGTGTCTTGAAGGCTTTCGTCTGTCAAATCCATTCCCAAGGTTTCCATGATTTCTTTAAAATGACCTTTGATTTTTTCCACTTTTTCTTGACTAGAAAATTTGTGGGCATCTTTCTTCATCGGTGTGGAAAGACCATTCCAATGATGTTCGTAGTCAAGGGTATCTAAAGCTTCTTTATTCGCCACTGTATTCAACATAATTTCTTTCGGTTTCGTAAAGCGTTACGGTTAATTGGAGATGGTCGTCAAGTCGTTTTCTAAGTCGATTCCAAATCACAACGGCAATGTTTTCAGCCGTAGGGTTCAGTGTTTTGAATTCTTCAATATCGAGGTTGAGGTTTTTGTGATCGTAGCGATTCAGTACCTCTTCGTTCATGATGTCTTTCAAAACTTTCATGTCAATGACATAACCGGTTTCGTGATCAATTTCTCCGGTTACGTGCGCGATTACATCGTAGTTATGACCATGATAGTTTGGGTTGTTGCATTTACCGAAGACTGCAGTGTTTTTTTCTGAACTCCAATCGGCATTATGCAAACGGTGGGCAGCGTTGAAATGCCCTTTTCTGCTCACTTTTATCTTCAAAACTTAAAGTTTGATTGCAATTTTATTGTTGTCCATTTTGTCCAAGGCAATCTTGAACCATTCCGTGTAGTGATGCGGGTTTTGTGTTATGTCGCTTCTTAGGTCGTTAACTGAAATATACTTCCAATCACATACTTCATCAAGGTTTACACGTGGCGTTCCGTCAAAGGAACCGAAGAATACATGATCAAATTCGTATTCCGTTAGTCCTCGGTCGAGTTCAGCTTTATAAATGAAGGAAAAGCGCTCGCTTATGGGGCAATCAAACCCCATTTCCTCCATCAATCTCCTGTGTGCTGCCCCTTCAGTTGTTTCTCCTTTTCTGGGGTGACTGCAGCAAGCGTTCGTCCAAAGTCCTCCAGAATGGTATTTATCCAATGCTCTTCTGTGTATGAGCATTTCGCCCTTATGGTTGAATATAAATACTGAAAATGCTCGATGAAGCAAGGCTTTTTCATGAGCTTGCATTTTTTCCATCGTGCCGATTTCTTCGTCAGCAGTATTGACCAATATGACTTCTTCTAGATTCATTTGTCCTATGATATTTGCACAGCAACGCTGACTTTTTGTTTGTTTAAGCGTTCAAATTGAGTGAAGTAATCCATCCAAATTTCTTGCTGATTAGAGTTTTGCATGGAACGGTGAATCACTTTATAGTCTTCTTTTAGTTCGGTATTATAATCCAAAAAAGCCGGAGCGTTGAGTTGAATCAGGAACCTCAAATACCTGAACTCTGCATTTTGTGGTGCGGCCTCTATAGCTTCCTCAAGCAGCCTAGTGCCGTCCTTGAAATAGGCATACTTGGTCCAAGGCATGAACTCACACTCAGCAACCAATGCTTTAGCCGCACCTAGATAAGCTTTGCCTTGCAAGTTCTCTTTGTCGTTTATGCTTTCCAATAAAACCATGTACGACTCCCGCCATTCTTTTTGCTGAACCGCTTGAATAAATCCACTTCTCACCTTCGAGATTTCAGGATAGTGACTCCAAGCTGTTGCCGAAAGCAGAGTGAATACCAATATGAAAATCAGATTTTTCAAATCAAATTCAAACTGTGTTTCACGTAGCTTTCAACGAAAATTGCATACTTCTTTTGATTTGGTATACGAATTCTAGATTTCAATATCTCTTTCGCGTCAGTGCGTTGTATTTTGGTGAAAAGCTGGTAGAAATAGATGTAGGCCATGTAAACTCCAAAGCGAGATGATCGAGGTAGTTGCAAGATCCCTTTGTATCCTTCAGCAAAATCTTCAGCAATTTCTTCTTCGATGCGCTTCTTTTCTTCGGCATTGAAGTTTTCTAAATCAACACCTGGAAAATAGGTCCGTCCCATTTCTTGATAATCGGCTTTCAAATCACGCAGGAAGTTAATTTTTTGGAATGCCGCACCCAGTCTCATCGCTGCGAATTGCAGTTCTTTATATTTTGTCTCATCACCATATACGAATACTTTCAGACACATCAAGCCAACTACCTCAGCACTGCCAAGGATGTATTTCTCATATCCTTTTCGTGTATAAGCCGTTTTGTTGAGGTCCATTTCCATGCTTTCAAGAAAAGTGTCAATCAACTCCCGATCGATGCCAAAGTCTCTTACGGCTTTTTGAAAACTATTGAGTATCGGATTGAGCGATATGCCTATCTCAATTGCCTCGTAAGTGTCTTTCTTGAATTTGTCCAGTAAGTATGCCTTGTCGTAGTCATGAAATGTGTCCACAATTTCATCGGCAAAGCGCACAAAACCATAAATTGAATAGATTGCATCCCTTACTGAGGCGCCTAAAAATCTCGTTCCGAGCGAGAACGAAGTGCTATAAGAACGAGTCGTCATGCGGCTCGCCTCAAGGCTAACTTTATCGAATAACTCTTTCATATCAATTGAGATTGTGTTTTTTTAAAATATAATCCGCTACAACTTGACCGCTTATTAAAGACGGAGGAACTCCTGGTCCAGGCGAAGTGAGTTGGCCGGTATAATAGAGGTTTTTGATTTTTTTGTGTTTTATCCTCGGTTTGAGAAAAGCAGTTTGGAACAGCGTATTGGCCAGGCCGTAGGCGTTTCCCTTGAAAGCATTGTAATCTGACACAAAATCAGAAACAGAGTAACTGCGTTTAAAGGTGATGTTTTCTGTGATGTCAACACCTGTCTTTTCCTTCAGTCGATCTATAACTACTTTGAAGTATTTATCTCTTAATTCTTCGCTATCGCCATTAATTCCAGTAGCAATAGGTATGAGGAAGAATAAATTTTCGCAGTTTTCAGGTGCAACCGTATCATCGGTTACAGATGGCGCACACACATAGAATAAGGGGTTTTTGGGCCATTGCTTGGTTTTGTAAATTTCGGTGGCGTGTGCATCAAAATCGGTATCGAAAAATAAGTTGTGGTGCTGCAGATTTGGGATTCTTCTGTTTACTCCTATGTAATAGATTAGACAGGAAGGCGCCATTACGCGCTTGTCCCAATATTCGGCTGTGTATTGTCGATCTTTTTCGTCCAGTAAGTGCTGCTCAATGTGCGCGTAATCAGCGCCACCCACCACATAATCTGGCGTATATTCACCTTTACTCGTTTTAACCGTTAACTTTCCGTTTGAATTGATTTTTTCAGCTGCTTCATCATATCTGAACTTAACGCCTTTTTCTTCTGCCAACTTCACCATGCCTTCTATGATTTTGTGCATTCCGCCCATGGGATACCAAGTGCCCAATTTTAAGTCAGCGTAGTTCATCAAACTATACAGGGCTGGGGTTTCCTTAGGCATTGCTCCTAGAAAGAGCACTGGAAATTCGATGATGCTCAAAAGTTTTGGATCCTTGAAATACTTGCGGGCGAAATCATGAAAATTGGAGAACAAGTCCAATTGAAAAAGGCCTTTTACAACTTTCCATTTGGCAAATTCGAAAATGGATAGGCTCGGTGTTTTTACCAAATCATTGATTCCTGCATCGTACTTTATGGAAGCATCGGCCAAGAATTTCTTCAGACTCTCTCCGGCACCCTTCTCTCTCTCCTCGAAAAGATCAATCAAACCCTGCATTGAAGCTGGCATGTCAATGTGTTCATCTGAAAAGAATACTCTGTATGATGGATCCAGTCGTTTGAGGGTATAATAATCGCTTGGCTTTTTGCCAAATCGAGCGAAAAACGTCTCAAAAACATCAGGCATCCAGTACCAACTCGGACCCATGTCAAACATGAAACCTTCGTGGTCGAACTTTCGAGCGCGTCCTCCAGCGCTACTATTTTTCTCAATAATGGTAACATCAAATCCTTTATCTGCAAGGGAAGTTGCAGCGGACAATGATGAAAATCCAGATCCTATTATGGTGGCGGTAGGCTTCAAGATTGTTTAGTTTGGGTTATAGTCGCTCAATACGTCCATGAGTTTTTTTCTTGCAAGGAAAATACGACTCTTAACCGTTCCAATAGGAAGGTTTAAATAATCTGCAATCTCTTTGTATTTGTATCCTTCGTTGTGCATTTTAAACGGAATGCGATATTCATCTTGAAGGTCATTTACAGAGCGTTTGATCTCAGAATGATTATAGATGCTTGATGGATTCTTATCTCTAGAATCTGGGGCATTAGACAAATAGTAAAGATCTTCAGACTGATCAATAATTGTTTTGGACTTTGCTTGTCTTCTGTAATTATTGATGAAGGTGTTTTTCATTATGGTATACAACCACGCTTTGAGGTTGGTGGCATCCCTGAACTTGTCTTTATAAGCAACAGCTTTCATGTAAGTATCTTGAACCAAGTCTTGAGCATCATCTCTATCGTGAGTGAGGCTGTATGCAAAATATTCAAGTGGCTTCCTGAACGAAAGAATTTGCTGATTGAATTCTACTGTTGACATTTTGTTTAATGTTTGTTTGTTAAACGTTCAACAAATATATGTACAGACATTCTTCACAACAAGTAATTGTTTAACTTTTTTCATAAAAGACTAAACAAAATATAATATATAAAGATGAAATCCTTGTGTGTATTGACTTTCGGGGATGTGTTAAATAAAATGGGGGTGTTAGGACCTACAAATACTTATCAAGGTCCTTCATTCCATGTAAAAAGTGCACATTTTTCTTCTTTAGTGCCTCGATTTCTGGGGTAGATCGAACAGCTACCAAGATTTTTACGTTCGGGTCGTAAGATGTAAACTTTTCAATGGAATGGGCAGCTTTACTCACGACTGCTGGATCGACAAAGAAGGTCAGCACGCTGTCAGGCTTCACGGTTTCAATGCATCGCTCAACATCCTTATCAGGAAGGTTCTGACCCATGTAATATACTGTGCATCCCTTCTTTTTGAGTATGTAGTTGGCCATCAATAAACCGATTTCGTGAAACTCACCCTCTGGTAAAAAGAGGATAAACTTTTTGCCGCCCGTTGGATTGGGAAGCAAATCAATGCCTGCTATGATTTTTTGACGAATCAAGCAACTAATGAAGTGTTCGTGGGCGGGATTGATCTGATCCAAGGTCCAGAGGATTCCTACCTTTTCCAAGAAGGGGTAGATGAGGTCTGTGATTGTCTTTTCGAAACCATTGTTACGCACAGAATTCTCGTAGATTCGGTGAAATTTTTCGGAATTCATATCGATCATCGAAACCATCAGATCGTTGGAGTCCAAGTCTAGAATAACATCTGGATCGCGCAATAAAGTTTGCTCGTAAAGCTTTTCTACTTCCTTTTGAAAGGCGTCTTCATCCAATTGAGAAATGAAGGAAATCTTGTGTCCGTGCCTTGTCAGCAACGCCACGTTGAGTAAGTACTTTAATTGATCATCGTCATAGAAGCGAATATTAGTATTGGTTCTCTTTGGCTCGATAATGTTGTATCGCTGCTCCCAAATCCTAATGGTGTGAGCCTTGATGCCCGACAACTGCTCTAAATCTTTTATTGAATATGCTCCCATAATTGTGTTGCTGTTAACAACGCTTATGATGAAGTGTTCGATAAGTTTGTACTCCAAAGCAAAAATAAGTTCTTTTTTGCTTTGTTTAAAGTATTGTTATCCAAACTTAAACAGAAAGTTTCAGGTTCGAACACACGCATCAAGGAAATGATGGATGAGATAAGCATAACGCTGAAAGAGCAAGTAGCTAATTTGCCGCACAAGCCAGGTGTGTATCAGTTTAAGGATAAAACGGGTACAATTATCTACGTGGGTAAGGCGAAAGACTTGCGAAAAAGGGTTTCATCTTATTTTAATCGTGACAAATACGAAAGCGGAAAGACTAGGCTGCTGGTAAAAAAAATAGAAGCCGTTAATCACATTATTGTTGGTAATGAGTACGAGGCATTGTTGCTCGAAAACTCGATGATCAAAGAGCATCAACCGAAGTATAATATTCAGTTGCGTGACGATAAAACCTATCCTTGGATTTGCATCAAGAAGGAACGCTTCCCTCGCATTTTTCCTACCCGTAACGTAGTTCGTGATGGGTCAGAATATTATGGTCCTTATGCTTCGGTTAAAAGAATGAAAGCGGTCATCGGACTTGCAACCAAGCTTCATAAGGTACGCACATGTAATTTTCAATTGACGGAAGAAAACATTCAGAAAGGAAAATTTAAGGTGTGCCTCGAATACCACCTAGGCAATTGCTTGGGTCCATGCGAAGGAAAACAAACAGAAGAGTCATATAATAAATCTGTTGACGAAATCAGAAAGCTGATTAAAGGAGATGTAGATGAAGTAATCAAAGAGCACAAAGTGAGGATGAACGAAGCAGCACAAGCCCTCGACTTTGAATCTGCAGAGATCTATAAAAACAGCATCGACTTGTTGCAAGATTATCAAAGCAAATCGGTAGTGGTCAATCCGAGCATTCGCGATGTAGATGTGGCATCGGTAATTTCAGATGACGTGTTTGCATACGTAAATTACATGCGTGTGGTGAATGGTGCGATAATTCAGTCACACTCCGTTGAGTTTAAAAAGAAGCTCGATGAAGATGAAACGGACATTTTACTTTCGACCATTGCCGAGATGCGCGAATTGTTTCAAAGCAGCGCCAAAGAGGTGCTTACAAGCCACAACATCGATGCCGAATGGGATGAAGTTAATTTTCATCAGCCTCACCGCGGGGATAAAAAATCATTGGTAGAATTCTCGACCAGAAACCTCAAGTTTTTCATGCTCGATCGGCACAGAGCGCAAGAGAAAGTAGATCCTAATCGACACGCAAACAGAGTGCTTCAAACACTTCGTGATGACCTAAGGATGAAGGTGTTACCTCACCATATCGAGTGTTTTGATAATTCAAATTTCCATGGTTCATTTCCAGTGGCAGCTTGTGTCGTGTTTAAAAATGCAAAGCCGAGCAAACAAGATTACAGGCATTTCAATATTAAAACTGTAGAAGGACCAGATGATTTTGCTTCGATGGAAGAGGTGGTTTACAGGAGGTATAAACGCATGCTAGATGAAAACATGTCTTTACCCCAATTGATCATTATTGATGGAGGAAAAGGCCAATTGAGCTCTGCACTTAAAAGTTTGGATAAACTTGAGTTAAGAGGCAAGATCACGATCTTTGGCATCGCCAAAAAATTGGAGGAGATTTTTTTTCCTGAAGATCCAATACCGCTTTACATTGATAAACGTTCAGAATCGCTGAAGTTGATCCAGCGCTTGCGGAACGAGGCGCATCGATTTGGAATCACGCATCACCGGTCAAAAAGAAGTAAGAATGCCTTCAATAGCGAGCTTTTAAATATTGAGGGAATTGGCGAGAAAACAGCCAAAGAACTGTTGAAGACTTTTTACAGTTTAGAGCGAATAAAGGAGTTGACTGAAGATCAATTGGCTACTGTGGTTACCAAGTCGCAAGCGAAGTCGATAGTTGTATATTTTGCCAAAGAAAAGTGAGAGATTTTTTTAAAAGATTAGCAAGCTCAGGAATCTATCTTGACACTCCCAATGATGCGCTAGACGAAATACGCGTCATTAACTCTATTAAAGTGCAGGGCGCATTGATGGTATGGGCTGCAGGACTATCCATTATTTTATTCATGCCTTCTCACTGGATTTTTATCCTTAGCGTTCTCGTGATTCATCTCTTTGCCGCAATTTTGGTCTTGACGCTTAACTCGAGAAAGTCATATACAGCAGCGAGGACAATTTTTATCGCAGATCCTGCATTTTTGATTTTAGCCATTTCGGCCTATTTCGGTTTAGAGGTTAACTTTCAGTACATCGCGATAGTTTGCTTTTTGGCTTTCATCTTTCTTTTTAAAAATCGAACGATCAATAATGTAATAACGCTCACTACTTATATGCTCATCACAATTTTGGGCACTTTCTTGCTTTTTATCAATGATGTTCAAATTGCCGAATTGACTGCAGATGAAACCACAAATTTGCGGGTTGCGGCTTTTAGCCTTTCTTCTGGTTTGGCAATAATGATGGGGGTCGTGCTCTTTCAAAGCTCAACGAAAAGATTAGCACGAACCGAGGAAACATTAAAAGTTTCTGCGAGAGATGCTAGCATCTTGCAAACCATTAGTGACAATATGGAAGAGGCCATATTCAAGTCTTCTGTAGAGCGAGGTTTTGTATACGTAAATGAGGCATTCGCGCGAATGTTTGGATACGAATCAAAGGAGAGAATGTTGGCCACGCCTCCAGTGAATTTATACAATTCAAAAGCCGAGCGAGATCTACTGCTTGCGCGAATTTCAAGGCAAGGTAAGGTGAGCAACGTACTTATGAGCTATAGGCGAGCTGATGGCTCCAATTTTTGGGGTAGATTGAGTTGTTCGCTCATTCAAGAAGATGGCAGCGACTTTTTAGTCGGGACGATAACAGATGTAACAATACAGCAGGAGCAGAACGAACAGCTTCAAGAAAGCGAGCGTCAACTGAGAAGTTCGCAACAACTCGCAAAGTTGGGTAATTGGCATGTGTTTCCTTCTGAAAAAAGGGTAGATTGGTCAGGCGAGTGTGCCCATATTCATGGTTTTCTAGCAGACGATTACCAAGACTCATTTTCCATCTGGCTCGAAGGGTTTGAAGATATTGATGGAAAGAGCATCGCACAGGGAATAAAAAGAGCCTCTCAGATGAATGATTCCTTTGAGTTTGGTTCATGGTATAAAGTACCCGGTGGTGCAAGAAAATTTCTTTATTATGTGTGTGGCCTTGAAGGTGAAGAAGATAGAGCGTATTGGTATGGCACCGTTCAGGACAGAACGGAGCTCAAAAATCAAGAACTTGAACTGATTTCAACCCGCGAGTTTTATCAGAATATTTTGGATAATATTCCCGTAGAGTCGGTGCTCATTGACGAAAACTTAAAGTATCACTATATCAGTAAAAATGCGATTCAGAATGAGGAATTGCGTGAATGGATGAGGGGAAAAACCAACAAGGACTATTCCGATTATAGAGGCTTAAGTGGCGATTTTACCGAGGTAAGAGATCAAATGTTTGCCAAAGCAATGAAAAGTGATTTGACGGTTCGCTGGGAAGAAAAAATGAAAACAAGGGATGGTCGTGACTCTTACCATATCAGAAACCTGGTGCCAATTACCTTGATGCAAGAGCGCATACCTAGAAAGTTTTTGATAGGGTACTCATTTGATATTAACGACATAAAAATGGCTCAATTCAGATTAGAAGATCGCAATGAGGAATTGAACCAATTGAACAAGGAACTTGATCGCTTTGTGTATAGTATTTCTCATGACCTAAGGGCACCAATAGCTTCGGTGTTGGGCCTTAACTCGTTGGCCGAGGATACTGATGATCGGGAAGAACTAGACGGTATTTTAGCCATGCAGCGAGAAGCACTGGATCGACTTGACCTTTATATCCGAGATGTAATAGACTATTCTCGAAATAAGCGAATGGCCGTTCAGGCAGAAGAAGTATGCCTAAGAAAAGTAATCGACAATTGCTTGGCCGATTTGGTCTATATGGCCAATTACAATAGGATCGATTATTTCATTGAAGTAGAAGAGAAAACCTACATACAAACGGATCTTCTTAGGATTAAAATCATTGTCAATAATTTACTGTCAAATGCCATTAAGTATGCTGATATAAGTAAGGACAAGAGCTTTATATCTATACGTGCCGAATGGAAGGAAAACGGAGTGAATTTGATCATTGAAGACAATGGCATAGGCATCCAAGAGGATTACCAAGACAAAATTTGGGACATCTTTTTTCGGGGTACGAGCACCATTCCAGGTTCTGGATTGGGATTATACATTTTGAAAGAGTCGGTGAGAAACCTTAAGGGTGAAATCGACCTCAAATCAAAAGAAGGGGAAGGAACAACCTTCAGCATATTTATTCCAGCAATGAAAGTCTAAATGAACTTGTCTTTCAATAAGTTCATCTCGATAACTAGGCTGATTTTTTCGTAGAGAATGTTGTATACCGCTTGCGTAATAGGAAGCTTAACTTCGAACTTCTTATTCATTTCAACAATCGATTTTACTGCGTAATAGCCTTCAGCCACCATGCTCATTTCCAATTGCGCTGCTTTCACACTGTATCCTTTCCCGATCATCATACCAAAGGCCCTGTTTCGGCTAAATTGTGAATAGGCCGTTACGAGTAAGTCTCCCAAATATGCTGATGAGTTTACATCTCTGTGCACCGGACTTACAGCATCAACAAAGTCTTCAATTTCTTGAATGGCATTGCTAATCAGCACCGCTTGAAAGTTATCTCCATAGCCTAATCCATGGCAAATACCCGATGCAATGGCCATGATATTTTTCATCACAGCACTGATCTCGGTTCCAAAAATGTCTTCCGAAGTAGATGTTTTGACATACCTGCATGCCAAAGCATTGGCCATCATCTGCGCGATTTCTTGATTTGAACAAGCGAGCGTCAAATAGCTTAGTCGCTCGAGGGCAATTTCCTCGGCATGGCAAGGTCCTGAAATAATTCCAATCCGATCATAAGGTATTCCGAACTCTTTGTGAAAAAACCGAGCAGGAATGGAGTGATATTCAGGAACAATTCCTTTGATGGCGCTGAATAGAATCTTGTTTTCAATCCCTTCTACTTTGAATCCGTTGAAGGTTTGATACACAAATGCAGAAGGTATAGCGATGACCAATACATCGCTTTCTGCAACCACTTGTTTGAGGTCGTTGCTTGGGTGAACGCGGTCTAAATCAAATTCAACGGATTGCAAATAGCGATCGTTGTGCCTGAATTTCTTCACGTACTCGACACTTTCTTCGCTTCTGAGCCACCAATTCACTTTTGACGAATTGTTGCTCAGCATTTTAGCTATGGCAGTTGCCCAGCTACCTCCACCAATTACACCAAATGTTTGATCCATCGCGCCAAATGTAGAAATTCATTGTGCAAAGTGAAGATTCTGTCTTCAGCTTTGATCTTTTTTGGAGATTTGGAATGTGTGGAATACCATCAATGTCATATTCAATATTGTAGGATTACTGCTCCTATTTCAATTCGTTCGATATAAAATCAGCGACTATCGAGAGCATAAGGACAGTATCCACTTTTGGCGGTTCGATAGGCATAAGTACGTTGCCACCGTTGGCGGTCTGTTACTTGCAGGCTTGATTATTATTGAAGTTTTTCTGCCTTCCGTTTCTCCGTTGAAAGATGAAATGCAGCGATTATCCTTCAACACCTATTTAGGCATTGCTGTGGCATTGTCTATTAGCACCATTTGGGCGGTTTATCTACGAAAGCTCGACATTTTTGACCCAGAACGGTGGCTGAATATTTTTATCGTTTTTGCACTTGGATGCATTACCGTTTGGATGGTCTTTCCGATTTCTGATTTCATCAAAGGAACGCTTCATTTTCGATTGAATGGAGATACCGTGAACGACTTTTTTTATTGTGTGATAGGAATAGGAATGGTGGAAGAATTCGTGAAGATGCTGCCGTTGTTAATTATTGTCAGATATAAGAACATCGTTCGAGAGCCTTATGATTTTATCCTCTACGCTTCGGTTTCAGCACTTGGATTTGCCTTCATAGAAAACGCCATGTACATCCAGAAGTCTAACTTTTTTGCCATCAACGGACGGGCATTGATGTCAACCGTGGCGCATATGACTTTCAGCTCCGTAGTGGGCTATTCGGTGATGGTCTATACGTACAAGAAAGCACTGAAAGGATGGCCGTATTTATTGGGTGGCTTTGTGCTTTCATCTGTCATGCATGGCTTCTATGATTTTTGGTTGATCAATCCCGTGGCGAAGCAATTGAGCGGTTTGACATTCCTTTTCTTCATGCTCTCCACGCATTTTTGGTTTACGATGAAGAATAAAACCATTAATGCTTCCCGATTTTACACTCCACATCGCAGGTTGATTAATGATCGGTTGCGCTACTTTTTGATCTTTTGGCTGATGACCATCTTGATGGTTTCAGCGATCCTGATCGGAATTTTTCACGGCAAGCATACTGCGAACCAATTCTTGCGAGGCCAAATCTTGGCCTTTGGATTTTTATTGTATTACCTCAGTTTCAGCTTTAGCCGGTTTAAAATTGCTCCTAAAATGCTGTCAGCTGGTCAAAAAGCCTTTGATGCGGTTATTCCAGATGAGCCGATGAAAGAATCTTATGATTCCTAAGGCTCATTAAAATCATGGTCTGTTTATTCTTTCGGGAATCATGAATGCGTCCGTTCCGGCCGCATTTGAGGGAAGAGGAGTACATCTTGAATGGAGCTTTGATTGGTTAAGAACATCACCAAACGATCAACGCCAATTCCCATTCCTGAAGTAGGCGGCATGCCATATTCCAGTGCTCTCAAGAAATCTTGATCGATAAACATGGCTTCATCATCACCTTTTTCACTCAGCTTAAGTTGATCTTCAAAGCGCTCTCGTTGGTCGATAGGGTCGTTCAACTCTGAATAGGCATTGGCTACTTCTTTTCCGTTGATCATCAATTCAAAGCGCTCGGTAAGCGAAGGATTCTCACGGTGCTTTTTACACAGTGGACTCATTTCAACTGGATAGTCCATCACAAATGTTGGCTGAATGAAATTCGGCTCGCATTTTTCACCGAAAATTTCATCGAGCAATTTTGCTTTGCCCATGCTTGGGTCAGTATCAATATGAATGGATTTACAGAAAGCCCTCAATTCATCTTCATTCATGCCTGAAACGTCCGTTCCAGTATATTCTTTAATGGCATCTAAAAATGCAATTCGCTTGTATGGTCGTTGGAAATTGATGGTGTTGTCACCAACCGGAAGTTCTGTTTTACCATGCAGATCAAGCGCAGCTTTTTCAACCATCTCTTCCGTGAAATCCATCATCCAGTTGTAGTCCTTATAGGCCACATAAATCTCCATTACGGTGAACTCAGGGTTGTGCGTTCGGTCCATTCCCTCATTTCTGAAGTTGCGCGAAAACTCATATACGCCATCAAACCCACCAACGATTAATCTTTTGAGGTAAAGCTCATTGGCAATGCGCAAATACATTTTGATATCTAACGAATTGTGATGCGTGATGAACGGACGCGCTGCAGCTCCTCCTGGAATGGGTTGAAGAACAGGGGTGTCCACTTCTAGATATCCTTTCGAGTTGAAGAACTCGCGCATGGAATTCATGATCTTTGTTCGGCTCACGAAAACTTCCTTCACTTCTGGATTCACGACAAGGTCTAAATAGCGCATACGGTAGCGTTGCTCTTTATCAGCAAAGCCATCGTGTACATTTCCTTCAGCATCCGTCTTCACAATAGGCAACGGACGAAGTGATTTAGAAAGCACCGTGAGTTCTTTTACGTGTACTGATATTTCGCCCACTTTAGTAGTAAATACATATCCTTTAATACCAATGAAATCGCCTATATCAAGAAGCTTTTTGAAAACGGTATTGTATGCTGTTTTGTCCTCGTCAGGGCAAAGTTCATCGCGATTTATATACACCTGAATACGTCCCTCGTGATCCATGATTTCAGCAAAAGATGCCTTTCCCATGATTCTTCGGCTCATCAATCTACCGGCAATGCATACTTCCTGCAGGTTTTTTTCTTCCTCTTTGTATTCTGATTTAATCCTCTTGCTCGTGATATTCACCGGATAAAGAGCGGCAGGGAACGGCTCGATGCCAAGCTCGCGCATCTCGTTTAAACTTTGTCTTCTCTCGATTTCTTGATCGTTCAACTCGTGTGACATGCATTCAAATTATTGGGGCGGCAAAGATGAATAGAATTGTGGGATTAGAAACGGTTAAAACTCGAAGTTCATGACTAACGAGCAACTTCTGACAACCATCAATCATCAAGATCAATCATGAATCTTTGTAATCACAACATTCCTTAACCATTTCATGAGTTTCACATGTAAGCAAGCAATAGGCGTGACTACTATATTTGCGGCTATGGAAAAAACGATGGATTTACTGGTGGCGGATTTTACCGCCCACCTATCAGAGGCGATTGCCATTGCTGATCGATTCAAGCTGGATTCAGTTCCAGATTTTAATAATGTTTTGGTTTGTGGATTGGGTGGTTCAGGAATTGGAGGAACAATTTTATCTCAGCTTTTAGCCGATCATTGCGCAGTTCCAGTGCAATCTTCAAAAGACTATACCATTCCAGCTTTTGTTGATGACAAAACGTTGGTTATCGCATGCTCGTATTCAGGAAATACAGAAGAGACTCTGGAAGCCATTGATCAAGCCATTGATCAAGGCGCCAATATTGCCTGCATTTCTTCAGGTGGAAAATTGAGCGATATGGCCGTTGAGAATAATTGGCCGTTGATTACTGTTCCAGGTGGATTACCGCCTCGCGCAGCTTTTGGATTGACCATCGTGCAATTGTTTAGAATGGCCGAAGCATTTGGCATGACATCGCCTGATTGGAAGGCACAAGTTCAAAAAGCCATTGCTCACCTTGACGCAAACGAAGAAACCATTCGCAAAGCTGCACGCCAATTGGCCGAAAGCATTCAGAGCAAGTTACCGATCGTATACACATCGTCTTGGTTAGAAGGCGTTGCTACACGCTGGAATCAGCAAATCAGCGAAAACAGCAAAGGCTTAAGCTGGCATAACGTTTATCCAGAAATGAACCACAATGAATTGGTGGGCTGGGCAAGCGGAACGCACGACCTGAGTGTGATCTACTTGACAAGCAGCTTTGATCATCCTCGCGTTGCGAAACGTATGGAGCTCACTGAAACCGTCATAAGAAAGAAAACACCGCATATTCATCATTATCGTGCTCAGGGAGATTCAAAAATTGAGCAAGCGTTGTATTTAATCCATCTTGGAGATTGGATGACGGTGTATCTTGCAGAATATAAAGGAGCAGATTCCATCGAAATCGAAGTGATCGATTGGTTGAAGGATTCGCTCGCTAAATTCTGATGAATTGAATGCAAAATCTCGCGTACTTAAGAAGTTAGGATGGTTCTTGTTTTGGATTCTTATCCTGCACTTTGTTGTAGAGGTAACAGGTCATCGTTATTTGTACAATACTCTTGCAAGCACAGTGTTTCAAGGGCGCTTAGGGCCCGGAATTCTGGAGTACAACGACATGCCCAACAGAGCGATTGAAAAGGGTGAAGCTCAGCCTTGGAAAATAAGTGCGGATTATAACACGGCATCTTTCGATCAAGATGAATTAGATTTTCACAAAGAGTTTGGAACCGTATCCTATTTGGTGATCAAGGATGACGAAATCGTCTTTGAAGAGTATTGGGACGACTTCGATGATGAGTCGATTAGTAATTCGTTCTCCATGGCCAAGTCGGTTGTTGGTGCCCTCACAGGAATTGCTATTAAAAAGGGTCATATAGAAAGCGTTGACAAGCCAGTTTACTGGTATTTACCTCAATACGAGACAGAACTTGGGAAGCAAATGACTATTCGTCACCTGCTTACAATGAGTTCAGGAATCAACTTTGATGAAAGTTACCTTAATCCATTTTCATTTCCCGCTCGGGCAAATTATGGTGATAATTTAGAGTTGTTGCTCCGCAACTACGAAGTGACCGAAAAACCAGGCGAAACCTTCAATTACCAAAGTGGAGGAACGCAAGTTTTAGCATTTGCGTTAAAAAGCGCTACGCGAACATCGTTGGCAGAATACGCCTCAGAAAACCTTTGGAAACCTTTGGGTGCAGACCATGAAGCGCTTTGGAGTTTGGATCATGAAAATGGAACTGAAAAGGCGTTTTGTTGCATCAATGCCACAGCCAGAGATTTTGCCCGGATTGGAAAACTATACCTCAACCATGGAAAATGGAATGGACAGCAAATTGTTGATAGTGCATACGTGGCCGCTTCCATTGCCCAGCAAAAGGGGTTGAAGAATGAAGATGGTAGTCAGTGCGATATTTATGGTTATTCGTGGTGGCTGGGTGAGCATCAAGAGAAGGAATTTTTCATGATGCGCGGCATCCTCGGTCAATATGTGATTGTTGTTCCTGAAGATGATATGATTGTGGTGCGAATGGGTCACAAACGTAAAAAGGGAAGTGGAAGACCGCATCCAGAGGATGTTTATCGCTACCTGGATATGGCTCTACGAATTATTGCAGAATGAAAGACGACATAGATTTTCCTAAAGTTGAAAAAGTGGGTGTGTGCGCCATTCCTGAAAAGGAGGATGGAAACGTTTCTTGGAGGGTGCACATCATCAATTTGTTGGACGAGGACCTCACCAACGTTTTAGTCTCAACTCGCGGCTACGGTAAAAAGGATGATAGTAAAGTGCAGACTTCTGAACTGAGGCATTATTTTGAGGATCTTAAGGCGCATTCATCCAGACCGATCGAACTGATTACGCATGACTTGGTTGGAATCAACAACCAATATTGGGTGAGTTTCTATATCGATAAAGCCATTTTCGACAAGAAGTTTATCTTTCTGCCAGATACATTATTAGAAAAGAATTTGATTGACATTCCGGTGCTCAATCAAAAAGGAATTTTAATCATTTAGCTATGCAGTTGAGTAACATTTTGTTTTTGGATATAGAGACTGTTCCTCAGTATGATTCTTTCGAAAAAGCAGAAGATACCTATCAAAAGCTTTGGGAAGAGAAAGCCCGATTTTTGCTTCAAAGTGATGATGATACTCCATCATCGGTTTTCGAACGGGCTGGCATTTATGCGGAGTTTGGAAAAATCGTGTGCATTTCGGTTGGATTGATCAACGATAAAGAGAGCAACCGCGAATTGCGCATAAAGTCTTATGCCAGCGATGATGAAAAGGAATTGCTTATAGAGTTTGCCGATATGTTATCAAAACATTTCAATTCTGCAGAGCATATTCTGTGTGGACATAACGGTAAGGAATTTGATTTTCCTTACATCGCCAGAAGAATGTTGGTTAATGATATTCGATTGCCAAAAATCTTAGATACGGCAGGGAAGAAGCCCTGGGAAGTAAACCATTTAGATACCATGCAGATGTGGAAGTTTGGCGACTTTAAAAATTTCACTTCACTAAAACTGTTGGCATTCATTTTCAAGCTTCCTACTCCGAAAGATGATATTGATGGAAGTCAAGTTGCGGGTGTTTATTGGAAAGAGAAAAACTTACAGCGCATTGTTACCTATTGCGAGAAAGATGTGGTCACTTTGGTGCAGGTTTTCTTAAAACTTACCGGACGTCCAATATTAAGACCAGAAGAAATCAGCTTGCCGAGTGCAGAATGAGCAGCCCATAGTTTCGGTTAAAGATTTTAGCGTGGAATTTCCTTCTGGAGGAGGAAGGTTCACTGCTGTGAACAACATTTCATTTGATTTATTTAGGGTCGAAGTGCTGGCCATTGTAGGAGAGTCTGGATCGGGAAAATCTGTAACAGGACTCTCCATTATTCAGCTTTTATCGAAGGCAGCAGGAGCATACACAGAAGGCAGTATCAATCTTTATTTGAATGAACATTCCACAGAAGTCACCTCCGCAAGTGAAGCGGAGATGTCAAAGATTCGTGGGAAGCATGTATCAATGATTTTTCAAGAGCCGATGTCATCTCTCAATCCTGCACTGCGCTGTGGCCATCAAATCGAAGAAGCGGTTAAGATTCACCTCCATTTATCAGCAGCTGAAGCAAAAAAACATGTGTTGGAAACGCTTTCGAATGTTGGGCTCGAAGATCCTATTTCGATATATGAAAAGTATCCATCTCAAATTTCTGGAGGTCAAAAGCAGCGTGTACTCATTGCAATGGCCATTTCATGTAATCCTGATTTGCTCATTGCCGATGAACCAACTACAGCTTTGGATGCGGCCATTAGAAAAAAAGTGCTGAGAACTATAAAATCCCTCAATTCACAGAAGGATTTATCAATGTTATTTATCATCCATGACCTTGACGTGGCTTCGGAAATTGCCGATCGTGTTTTGGTGATGTATGCGGGAAAAATTGCAGAACAAGGCAAAATAGAGTCGATTTTCGATAATCCTCAACATCCGTATACCAAGGGATTGATTAGCAGTCGGCCTCCAAAAAAAGGGCGGTATTATTTTTTACCAACCATAGACGATTTCATGCGGCTTTCTGCTGATGGATTATCGAACGAGGCACTGGTTGGAAGTGATACACTCTTTAAAGGGGTGGAAATCAGCGATAGCGATAGGAAAAAACGCCACAAACAGAAATACGCTCAGAACCCGTTGGTGAAAGTTGAGGGTTTGACCAAGTCATTCGCAAAGGGCTGCGCCAGCGAGAGCAGTGTTATGAAAACACCAACAACCGATAAGATTAGCTTTTTCACCCTGATTTCTTATTGATGGCAATGCGCAGACTAAATACGTTGGAATATAGAGCAACACTCTGATCTCCGATATCGGTCAACGCATAGTCAATGCTCAACGTTTCTTTAATGTTTACGCCTACACCAATATTTGGTTGGAATGTGTATTCATAGTAGTTGCCGATTTCAGCTTTGATGCGCTGCATATTTCCGAATCCACCTCTGATGTAAAAAATATCCATGTAGTCGATTTCAACTCCGAGGTTGGGGTCAATGCTGAAAGGATCTCCGCTCACCAACACATTTCTTCTTCCATCGGTAGTGATGTCAGCGTTCATTTCTACCAAAATTCCAACACGTTCTTTGACATTGAATTCACGTGCGGCACCGAGGGTGAGCTTCGGCAATGTTACTTCGAGGCCGTTTTGCGGGATTTCATTCCCGGTGCTTTCAAATACTTCAACCGTTCGATCGTCAAGATTGAAACTCCATGTGTTGAAAGTTGAAGTAATATCTCGTCCAGTAGCACCAAAACGCCATTTTCCTCGCTGGTATTGGGCACCAACATCCACGCCAAATCCCCAGGCATTTGCCATGTCGCCAATCTGCCGGTAGATGATCTTGGCATTTCCGCCTACGGTGAGCCCAACGATGCCCATGCGCTTGGCATATGAAACCAAAAAAGCGTAGTCTGCAGCTGAAAATGAAGTGATGCGATCGTAATTGACTTGTCCGTTTTGGTCGATGAGGTCTGTAGTATTCGGGATGTCGTCAACTCCAAATCTTACAAAGCTGAATCCTAAGGCACTAGAGCTATCAATTTTCGTGGCCAGTCCTGCATAATCGTAGTTTGCTATTCCAGCAAAATATTCCGCATGCTGTCCAGCCACTTGCAAGTCTGATTGAATACCAACCAATCCCGCTGGATTCCAATAGGCTGCTGTAACATCATTAACTGAAGCCACCTGAGCCTTGCTCATAGCCAAGCCGCGCGCACCCACTCCAATACTTAGAAATTCATTGCTGTATTTAGGGGCTTGAGCAAAAGCAAAAGGAGCGATTACTATAAAAGACAGAAATAAAAAGGTCGATTTTTTCATATCTCAACTAACAAATGTACGAGTTAAAGTGGCCGTTGGTTGGCCGTTATAACTGATTTTGATCGTTTAAATTGTGCGTTTCGGTCAGGTAAAGAAATATCTTTGAAACGATGAAACAGATCATAAAGTTTATTCCTAACCTTTTAACGCTTGGCAATCTATTCATGGGCTTGATGGCTCTTGTTTTAATCGCTAGAGAGCAAATGGTCACTGCGGTAATGTGCGTTGTAGTTGCCTTGGTGCTTGATTTTCTGGATGGATTTGTTGCACGCTTGTTGAATGCGGAAGGAGATTTGGGAAAACAACTTGATAGTTTAGCTGATGTAGTCACATTTGGAGTAGTCCCTGGCTTCATGCTTTTTCAACTTATTGTTATTACCCAAGGTTACTACTTCGCAGAGGTTGGAGACTGGCCTTTGTCGGTATACTTGAATGCGAGTGTTGCCGGATTAATTCCCATTGCAGGAGCCATGCGCTTGGCTCGGTACAACATTGACAAAACTCACCGCGATCACTTTTTAGGCATGCCCATTCCTGCCGCCAGCATGTTCGTATTAGGAATTCCTGTGGTTTTAGAAATGCAATACCACCTCAATTTCTATCACCCGCTTTCAAACCAATTCATTGCCATCTTGGGTGAGACTAGACGGTGGGATGCCACTGATGTGGGAATCGTAAAAATGCTTTTTAGCGCGAGCTTTTATCAAATTCTTTCCCTCGCTCTGGCAGGGCTCATGGTCAGTAGCGTGCCAATGCTTTCTATAAAGTTTAAAGGACTTAGCTGGAGTAAGAACAAGTGGAGTTACGCTATAATTATTTGGCTCATGTTGGCGTACATCATTTTTGTGTTGCCATACTTTGGTGCCTACGGTTTGATCGATTATTTAATTATTCCGATAATAATGATTGGATATTTCATCCTTTCATTGATTTATGCCACTTTTGGCACTTCAAAAGAAAGAGCACAATCAGATGAAATTTAGAGCTGAAATAGACGTAATGCCGCATGATAATCTCTTGGATCCACAAGGGAAAGCGGTTTCTGCTACCATGGTAAACCTTGGGTTGAATGAAATTCACAATGCTAGAATAGGGAAGCATATTCAATTGCAAGTTGAAGCAGCAAATGCTGAAATCGCCAAAGAAAAAGTAGACGAGGCATGTCGTAAAATTTTGTGCAATATGATCATGGAGTCTTACTCCTTTGAATTGATCGCGCTTTAATCTGACGCTTTAACCTTGATGGGCGATTTCTTTAATTCAAAGTTTTGCCCCAAGTATACCTTTCTTACTTGCTCGTCATTCGCTAGGTCTTCTGCCGAACCAGCCTTTAGAATACTTCCTTCGAAAAGGAGGTAGGCTCTATCCGTAATTGACAGTGTTTCTTGAACATTGTGATCGGTGATCAATATGCCAATATTTTTGTTCTTTAGAGTGGCCACTATCGACTGAATGTCCTCAACAGCAATCGGATCAACACCCGCAAATGGCTCATCCAACAGTATGAATTTTGGGTCCGAAGCCAATGCACGAGCAATTTCTGTCCTTCTTCGTTCTCCTCCTGAAAGCAGGTCACCGCGATTTTTTCGAACGCGTTGAAGGCCAAACTCATCTAAAAGGCTTTCTAGTTTTTCTTTTTGCTCGGTTTTTGACATGCCCTTGCGCATTTCTAAAACGGCCTTCAAGTTGTCCTCCACACTTAGCTTCCTAAATACCGATGCTTCTTGTGGTAAATAACCAACTCCTTGCTGTGCTCGCTTGTACATTGGAAGGCTTGTGATGTCTTTCCCATCTAAAAAGATGTTTCCTTCGTTTGGTTTAATCAATCCTACTATCATGTAGAAAGATGTAGTTTTTCCTGCTCCATTCGGACCCAAAAGCCCAACGATTTCTCCTTGTTCAACCTCCACAGAAACGCCTTTTACTACCGTTCTGCTTTTGTATTTCTTGACAAGATTTTCGGCTCTTAGTTTCATGGAATTAAAATTCGATTTGAAAAGTTACGCGCACTCCGAAGGGCACAACATCAGGATTATTCAAATATGATAATCTCCACAACGCGTCCACCCTAAAAATCTTTAAAATATTCTCAATGCCTGCACCAACCTCCACGTAAGGTTTGTTAAGGGTAAATAGCCCTGCGGGTAATTCTAATTCTGAAGTGTGCTTATTTGAAAAAGAACCCACAGCACTGCGCATAGAGGCAACTTCGCGCCATTTTAATTTTCTGAAGAGAGGTACTTTATTGAATAAAAGCCCATTGAAATGATGCACCCAAAACAATGTGGCCCATTGATCGCCTATGAATTCATAGAAATTCATTAGGTTGAAGGCATAGTCATCATAAAAATAAGTCTCATTACCAGGATAAAGTTGGAGCAAAGGGAAGGGCAGTCTACCCCAAATCTTGCCAACTTCCAATGTAAAATCACTCTGCCCCAATGGGTTAAAGGCAATTCGATCTTGTATGGTTAAGGATGTACGTTGGTACTCGTAGTCGCCACCTAAAAACCCTTTTATGCCAAAGGCTGCATCTATTTTGAAAACAGGATAGCGAGTTCCAAGGCTAACACGGTCCAATTCGCCATTGATGAATTTCTCGTCGATCGCGATCCGTGTAGAAAATTTAACCTCCGATGTGCTGATGCGGTTAACGTTTTGAATGTTCCCGTCCTGGTCATAGCGTTGAAAGGGAATGGATCCGACAGACCATAGGTCTCTTCGATTAAACTGAACACTGGAGCTGAGTCCAGGGAAGAACTCAATTTCATAGCCTATTTTGTATTCTTCAAAAGCATTGAGCTGGTTATTGGGCGTTCTTCTAAAAACTGAAGAGAGAATATTGTCTGTTTGCCATGCATTGGCACTTTGCCCCAATTGCTCAAGGTCTTTCACGTGACTTAGACTCAAAATCTGACGAGGTGCTTTTGACAGGAAGATGCGCGAACCAATCTTATACTTTGCCTGCTGGTCTTTAAAACCATAAGCTGCGTAGCCGCTAAATTCGATTTTAGTGCTAAAGTCTTCGTTGGTTTTACCTCCAGCGCGTAACCTGAGTCCCTCGATTTGATTGAAACTTATAAAGGTGAAATAGGGGCCGAGGTCGATGTATTTGTATTCCTTATAACCTGTTACAAAGAGGGTTATCACATCTACGTAGGTCCTAAATGCTGGAATGTTTTGTATGGTGTCTACCATCTTGTAGACGTTAGATTCTGAAATGCTCAGCGAATCTGGCCTATGTGTATCCCAGTACTCATTATCAAAATCATTCACGCCTTCGCTGATTTCAATGTTGCTAAAAGGATTGAAAAAGGATGGTTCTTTGGGCTCGTTAATTGAGAAGTCTGAATAGACGGTTTTCTTCTGACCATAAAATCCAACAGCCTGCTCGGCAAGCGCAAAGTCAACCACCACTTCTTCTTTTGTGAGCATCCATACTTCAGGTTCCACCTGATTGTATTCATGATACACTTTGAATCCATTGATCCAATTTATATTGGCATCTTGACCGATGGTAGCCTCAATTTGCTTCACTGCATAGGTGGTATCGTGTACCCACATTTCGCCTTCAAATGTCAATTCTCCTTTTCTGCGCGGAACGAATGCCACTTTGTAGCACTTATAGCGAGAGTCGAGCACAGCACTATCCAGTAAATAGTATTTATAACTGAGCATGCCAAGGTCAGCTAATGGGCTCACGAAACTTTTGCCAAACGCAGAAATATAATTGTCATAGACGTTCGTGTTTTGATACATATCGCCTAAAAACTGGCTCACGCTTTCATTCTTGACTCCAGCCACTTTTGTAGCTTCAATTACTTCTTTGCTGCTTTTAGGGTTTTTCAAAAAGTAGTATCGCGAGACAGATTCGGTTAAAAAAATGGGAAGGAAAGGTTTCTCTTCTGAGGTGGAATCGATGTTGTCAAATACAAATTGAAACGGCTTCATCACCCTCCGGTTTTTGAACGATTGATCGATGTTGTTCATATCGAACTCAATCTTATTGTAGACGGAATACTCATAAGCATCGAGTTTCTCTCTGTTGTTGGCCGATTTATTTCTAACCACTTTTTTCATCAGCTCTACAGCGGGGTCTTTTTCTTTTTTGTCGCCCACAATCATTACTTCACCCAAGCTGATTCCTGACAGGGTCATTTCGAAATCAATGACCTGCGCTTGATCTTTTTTTACTCTTTTTGACGTGTTTTTATAACCCATCATTGATGCTTGCAATGAATCTGTGGGATAATAGGTTTCGATGCGGTAATAGCCGTTGAGATCTGAAGTGGTGCCGATTTTACTCCCTTTGAAAAACACGTTGACGTAAGGCAACGCCTCAGCAGTAGACGCATCCACAACCTTACCAGTAACTATGGTTTTTTGTGATAAAACACTCCTACCAAGAGCAATCGTTAAAATTACTATCAGTCCAAATCGTAAAACTGAATTCGGAGATGGAATCACAAGAAGCGGTTTAGTTAGTACAAGTTTAAGCAGCATCTTTCTTGGTAACAAGACGCGATATTCGGATACTAAGTTCGTAAAGAATCATAATCGGTATTGACACCAAAATCTGACTGAACACATCAGGAGGAGTGATAATAGCCGAAAGTAAAAGAGCACCTACCATAGCGTGTCTTCTAAATGCTTTTAATAGCTGCGGAGTTAGCAGTCCCGCTTTGGTCAGAAAATAAACAACAATGGGCAATTCAAATACAGCCCCACATGCAATGACTACCGAGGTGATGAGTGAAATATAAGTGGAAAGTGTCGGGCTGTTCAGCACTTCATCGCTTACTTGATAGTTGAGAAAGAAGTTAATTGACAGTGGCGAGATAACGAAATAGCCAAACGCAACACCACTGAAAAAGAGAAAAGAGGCCGAAGCGACAAATCCGCGTGCCATTTTACGCTCTTTTACCTGCAATCCGGGTTTGATGAATCGCCATACTTCCCATAAGATGTAAGGGAAGGCGATTACTACTCCAGAAACCAGTGACGTAATAATGTGTGCCGAAAACTGGCCAGCCATCGTTAAATTGACAAGGTCGGGTAAATTTTGTCCGATACAAATGGCGTCATTTGGAAACATAGCCGGAACCAAATCACTCATCATTTTAGAAAATGAGCAAAGAAATTGGTAGGTGATAAAGTCGGGGTTTTTAGGACCAAAGATCACTACATCAAAGATGAAACTCTTAAAAATGAATGCGCCTATCGATGCCAGAAGGATGGCGGTAACTGAGCGGATTAAGTGCCATCTGAGGATCTCGAGATGATCCAAAAAAGACATTTCATCTTCTTGACCTTTTCCTATTTGTTTTTCTTGATCCATAAAGCCGCCAAAGATAGCTTGAGATTGGCTCTTGCTCAGCTTTTTATGCGGATTCTTTTAGAAAACTAATTACATTTGTGTTCGACATGAAAACACCATTCTCGAAATTTCTTTTCATTGCGTCATTTGTGCTGCTGTTATTGTCATCAGTGCGCTCAAATAATGAGGTTTCATTGTCATCATCTTCCTCCCATCAGCGCCAGCTCAATGATTACTCTTCGAAAGAAATCATTGCCATGGCAGAGAAAAATATCCAAAAACGAAAAGACAAAAGCGCTCAACCTGAGAATGGTACCTTCAAGTTTCCAAATGTTTTTGACGCTTTGCGTTTTATCTTCTAAGCAATTTCCTTCGAGTCTTGTTATAGGTTTAAATTTTAATTAGATGGAAGGTTCGTTTGTGCCTAAGAAAGTAGTGATTTATTGGCTGTATTTAGGAATTGCAATGGTGCTCGGAATGGTGGTGATCGGAGGAATTACCAGGTTGACTCATTCTGGTCTTTCAATGACCCATTGGAGTTTTTCAGGGGCTTTGCCACCAACTACGGATATGGCTTGGCAAGCGGAGTTTGCGAAGTATCAGCAATCTCCAGAATTCAAGGAGGTGCACGCGCATTTCGATGTGGAAGAGTTTAAATCTATTTATTGGTGGGAATACATCCATCGCATGTTTGGTCGCCTCATTGGACTTGTGTTTATTTTTCCATTTATCTTCTTTCTAGGGAAAAAGTGGATTCCAAAATCCATGTACAAGCACTTCTTCATCATTTTGGGTTTGGGCGCTTTCCAGGCCTTTTTGGGTTGGTTTATGGTGAAAAGTGGATTGATAGATGTGCCACGTGTGAGTCATTTCAGATTGGCTGCTCACCTTTCTACAGCTTTTATTGCATGCAGTTATATTTTCTGGGTTACCATGCGGTATAAAAACTATAATCGAGAAGAGTTGTCTGTTTCACCTGAACGAAAATCGGCCTTCTTCATCACAGGTTTGGTGTTTTTGCAAATAATTTATGGTGCTTTTGTCGCAGGATTACGTGCTGGTTGGATTCACAATACTTGGCCACTCATGGATGGCGACCTTATTGCACCATCCGCGCTTGCATTGGAGCCGTTTATCGATAATTTTTTGGAGGGTAGATCTGGAGTGCAGTTTGTGCACCGCACATTGGGCTTGGTAGTGGTTTTCTTCTCAGCTTGGATTTATTACAAGAGTGTAAACTGGCGAAAGGACATACAAAAAGCAGTGCGCTTGGCCTCTATAGCAGTGTTAATTCAATTTGTACTTGGCGTATCTACGCTTTTAATGGAAGTGCCAATCTATATGGGTGTGATTCATCAAGTATTTGCGTTGATCGTGCTACTTGCTCACATCGCTTTCATTTACAGCGCTAATTATCGGTTGAAGTCCAACTGACACTATTTACTAGATGCTGAATGTCATTCTTGATGTAAGAAATTACAGGCGCTAAGCTGTCCTTGTTGGGCGAAACGTTAAAATAAAGCGCTCCTCTTAGAAAGTGATGGGTGCTGTCTGTCAGAAAAAACTGCATGTCAGAAGCAGTTTCACCTGAAAAATTGTACACCAATCCATATACTCGATTGGGGTCATTCTCGATCAGGATTTCCTCAATTTGAGATGCCTTCCCAATGTGCTTCATTGCAAGTTTTCGACTTTCTTCAATGTGTCGGGTGAGGTTGTTGTTCAAATCAGAATAGGTCAAATGAACGGTGGCCCTGTAGCGCGGGTAATAAAGGTTGTACCAGCACGTACTGTCTTGATAACGGGGCTCAAGGGTGATATAACTCAACGTTGAGAACTCGAATGAATAGGGGCAATTCCAATTGTCTCCGTTTGTCGGTTGATACACAGGTGCTGGCAATTCAATGCGCGCGTATGCTTTTGGCTTCGGTGCGAAATCATCAGAGCAACCTACAGCGAAAATGCTATATGCTGCTAGTAAGAAAATCAGGCTCGTTTTCATTTGCCTTCTTCTTCTGAATTGATGGTCACTTTAACACGTTTCACCCTGCGTTTATCTGCAGCTTCAATGGTGAAAAGAAAGTTCTCAAAGCGAATGCGTTCGTTTTTCTGAGGAATTTTCCCTGTTAATTCAAGAATGAAACCAGCCAGGCTGTCGCTATCGCCTTTGGCAGACTCAAATTTTTCACCTGATATCTCTAAAACACGGTACACGTCAATCAGGGCTGCTTTTCCTTCAAATACATAATTCTGATCGTCCACCTTGGTATAGATGATGTCTTCATCATCAAATTCATCACTTATTTCGCCTACAATTTCTTCAATGATGTCTTCTAAAGTGATCAAACCTGAGCTTCCTCCGTATTCGTCTACCACTACAGCCATGTGGTTCTTATCGTCTTGGAACTCCCTGAGAAGATCGTCAAGTTTTTTGTTTTCAGTAACGAAGGAAGGATTTCTAAGCAATGGCTTCCAATCAAAGTCGTCTGGCGCGTGCAAATGGTTGAGTAAGTCTTTGACATATAAAATGCCCACCACCTTGTCAAAAGTGTCTTCGTAGATTGGAATACGAGAATAACCGTGCTCTACAATTTGATTTTGCAAGTCTTTGTAGCTTGTATTAATATCAAAGCAAACAACATCAATACGAGGCGTCATCACTTGTCTAACTTCCGTTGAACCAAACTTGACGATTCCGCTCAATATCCTCTTTTCGTCTTCGCCTGTATTATTGTCTGTGGTAAGTTCAAGTGCATGGTTTAATTCATCTGCAGTAATGAGGTTGCCGGAATCGTTGTGCTCCTTGGCACGTTTGTCGATTTTACGTGTACTCACCACCAAAACTCGGGCAAGAGGATAAAATAATTTGCTCATCACGGTGAGCGGACTTCCCATTACTATGGCCAGGCGCATCGCATTTTTCGTGGCGTACACTTTTGGTGAAATCTCCCCCACCAGCAAAATGATCAACGTAACTACCACCACTTGGATCACAAATGCCAAAACTTCTCTGTTTTCGAAATTGAAAAGCATGCGCATCAGAAGTGAAGACAAAATAATGATCGCGACATTCACCAGGTTGTTACCTATCAGAATGGTTGCGAGAAGGGTTTTTGGTTTTTTGAGCAATTCAAGCACGCGTTGTGATGCCTTTGAAGAATCGTCTTCAAGGGTCCTCTTATCTTGAGGTGAAAGGGAAAAATAAGCTACCTCAGAGCCACTAATCAAGGCTGAAAGCAACAATAAAATCAACATCAAAAAGACGCCAATAAAAACATTATAGTTCCAAGGAAGAAGGATGTCTAGATAAATGCTCGAATACGGTTCACCAGGGTCCAATGGGCTCAATATTAGTTAGAATGGAAGGTCGTCTTCATCATCATTGGCTTCAGCTGCCTTCGGCTGTGTTTTTGAAGGTTTAGATTCAGTTGGGCGCTGTTCAGTGTAGTTTGCTGAACCACCTGCATTGTTGGAATCGCCACCGCGGCTGCCTAACATGGTCATATTGTCCCCTTCAATTTCGGTAACATAACGAGTAACACCATCTTTATCATCATAACTTCTCGTGCGAAGTCGACCCTCAACGTATACCGAACTTCCTTTTGTGAGGTATTTCTCAGCGATATCAGCTAATCCTCTCCATAAGTTCACGGAATGCCACTCTGTATTGGTCACACGTTCACCTTCTTTGTTCGTATATGATTCTGAAGTGGCAATTCTTATGCGTGCAACTTTTGCTCCACTTGATAAGCTTCTTACCTCTGGGTCAGAGCCTAAATTTCCAATCAAAATCACTTTGTTTACACTTCCTGCCATATCAATACTTCTATTTAAACAAACTTAAAAATTAATGCCGCTTTTCACCTGAAATCAAATCATGATTTTCCAGATAGCGGTCAATTAATCTTGGTAAAGCAAACGTATGAAGATCGTCTAACGCTACAATGATTAATTTATCATCATCAACACGGTCGATTTCTATATGATAGAAGTTGGAATGAATATCTTGATGACTGAGCACATGTTTTCTTTCGCTGTTGGTTTTGTGTAGGCTCTTCAATGAAATAGGAAGCGCGTTCTCAATTTGTGATGGATTCAATAGTTCTTTCGATTCATTTTCGATCAGCAGGAACTCGAACAAACCACCCCAAATGTCGTTGGTTCCTCTTTGTGAAAGCACCACATTTTTTTTGTCCTGCGCAATGATGTAGTGAAAAAAGCGACTCCTGCGTTTGATTTTTTTGTCTTTGAAAGGAAGCTCTGAAACGCGATTGTGTGCCTTAGCTAAGCACACTGTCTCTAGAGGGCAAACGCTGCAATTTGGGTTTTTTGGGGTGCACTGTAGTGCGCCAAATTCCATCATGGCTTGATTGTGGGTCGATGGATGCTTTGCGTCCATCAGTTCATCGGCCAAGGATTGAATTTCTTTGATGGTAGAAGCTTGATTGACTGATGCAGTAATATCGAATAGCCTTGAGATTACGCGTATGACATTTCCATCAACTACAGCGCGTGGCTCTCCAAATGCAATTGATGCAATGGCCGCTGCGGTGTACGATCCCACCCCTTTTAGTTTTAGGATATCATCGTATTTGTTTGGGAATTTTCCTTGAAATTGATCCATAACCTGATTAGCGGCAAAGTGCAAGTTTCTTGCTCGGCTGTAATAGCCCAATCCTTGCCAAAGCTTCAAAACTTCATCTTGATCAGCTGCTGCAAGATGCCTGATGGTTGGATACGTTTCAATGAACCGTAGATAGTAAGAAAGTCCTTGGTCTACGCGGGTTTGTTGGAGAATAATTTCAGATAACCAAATGTGATAAGGCTCAGGGTTTGATCTCCAGGGAAGTGAGCGCTGGTGCTGCAAATACCATCTGTGTAGCCCATTTCTCACAACTTCAATCATTCAGCGAAAATACTTTTCGATTGGCTTTCAGAGTATTAAAATGATTCTATATTTGCAGCCCGTTTTTAGAAATAGGTAAATTCACTGAATATCAAAAGTTTATAATTAGGAATAAAAATGACGAAGGCTGAAATTGTATCGGAGATTGCGGATAAGACAGGAGTAGACAAGATGGAAGTTTTAACCACGGTTGAAGCATTCATGAATAGTGTAAAGAACTCATTAGCAAGGGGTGAGAATGTTTATTTGAGAGGATTTGGAAGCTTTATCGTGAAAGAAAGAGCGGAAAAAACGGGAAGAAATATTTCTAAGAACACCACAATTATTATCCCTGCGCACAACATTCCTTCATTCAAGCCAGCAAAGACATTTGTTGACAAGGTGAAGAAGAATGTGAAGGTGAAGTAATTGAGAATTGTTGATTAGCTTGAAAAAGCAACACTACATAGCTATTGGTGCGACACTAGTGTTGATCGTTCTTTTATTTTTTGCTCCACGCCATTCGGGTGGTGTTGTTTCCTCAGCAGAAGATGTGGCTGAGAATAACGAACCCCCATCGGTAGAGAATCAAATCGATTCAGCACTTGCGATGATTGCCAGTGAGGCTCCCATGCAAGGCATTTTGTTTTTAAGACAAATCGCTGAAGAAAATCCATCCAATTTTAGAGCGCAGCTCAATCTTGGTAGGTTCTCCGCTCAAACTGGCCAGTGGGAAAAGGTTATAGAGCGTTTCGAGATCGTTCAAAAAATTGATCCTGAATTTTCAGAATCGAATTATTGGCTCGGACTTGCAAAGTTCAATCTGAACAGACCTGTAGAAGCAAAGGCGCATTTTGTTGCGTTTTTAGATAGTGAAAAAGATAATGAAGAGCTCAGAAATGAGGCTCAAATAATGTTGAATCAAATACCATAATATTATGCCAAGCGGTAAGAAAAGAAAGAGACATAAGATGGCGACACACAAGCGTAAGAAGCGCTTAAGAAAGAATCGTCACAAGAAGAAGTAATTTCTCCTTCACATTTGTGGCCCCGGTTTAATTAAAAAAACATTAAAATGAGTGATAAAAGCAAAGAATTGATCATTCGCTCCGGGGATGGTGAAGTAAATATTGCTCTTCTAGAGGATAAAGGCTTAGTAGAATATCACAACGAAAAACTTGATAAGGGTTTTAACGTTGGTGATTTGTTCTTAGGTAGAATTAAAAGAATTGTACCAGGACTAAATGCAGCCTTTGTTGATGTAGGATACGAGAAAGATGCGTTTCTACACTACCACGATTTGGGCCCACAGGCCGCATCGTTGCAGAAATATATTTCTGAAGGAATAACTGGCAAGCGAAGTTCAGCAGATTTGAAGGACTTCACGCTTGAAGAGGACATTGATAAGAACGGCAAAATGGATCAGGTTGTGAAACCGAATCGCTACATGCTCGTTCAAATTGCTAAAGAACCGATATCTACAAAAGGTCCGCGTTTAACATGCGAGATCAGTATTGCAGGTCGGTTTTTAGTGTTGGTTCCTTTTGGTGATAAAATTTCTGTTTCTCAGAAGATCAAGAAGCGTGAAGAGCGCGACCGTCTCAGGAGATTGATTTCTAGTATCAAACCCAAGAATTGTGGGGTAATTGTTCGCACTGTTGCCGAAGGGCAAAAAGTAGCTGAGCTAGATGCTGATCTGCGTAATCTTACGCAACGTTGGGAAGAGGCATTCCAAAATTTTACCTCAACCAAACCTCCTAAGAAAGTCTTGAGCGAAATCGATCGAACAAACGTGCTCTTGCGCGATTTGCTCAGTCCATCGTTCAATCAAATTGTTACAGACGATGGCGATCTACACCGCGACATCTGTAACTACTTAAAGACCATCTCTCCCGAGAGTGAAAAGATTGTAAAGCTCCATAAAGCCAAAACCGACATTATGGAGCATTTTGGCATCGAAAAGCAGATTAAAAGTTTGTTCGGTAAGCATGTAACCATGAAATCGGGTGCATACTTAGTTATTGAACATACTGAAGCCATGCACGTCATAGACGTGAATAGTGGCAATACCGCCAAAGGCGAAGCCAATCAAGAGAACAGTGCCATCAAAGTGAACATTGAGGCAGCTGAGGAAATTGCCCGTCAATTGCGCTTGCGCGATATGGGGGGCTTAGTGGTGATCGATTTCATCGACATGCGCAGTTCTGAAAATAGAAAAGTGCTCCTCAACAAGTTGAGAGAGTTCATGAATGCTGATCGGGCGAAACATCAGGTGCTTCCGGTAAGTAGATTCGGTCTTGTGGAGATTACACGCCAGCGTGTTCGTCCCGAAATGGCAATCAAAACAGCCGAAGTTTGCCCTACATGTCACGGAACAGGCGAAGTGCAGGCGGCAATTACCATCATTGATGAAATCGAAACGAATTTGAAATCGTTGTTCGAAGATCATAAAGATGGTGCCATCACCTTAGCTACCCATCCTTTTGTGGCAGCATACTTAAAAAAGAACATGTTTGGTTACCAACGCAAGTGGTTTAAGAGTTACAAGCGCTGGGTGCCGGTAGAAGCAAAGAACGCCCTTACCATGCTCGACTACGAGTTTCTAGACAAAGAAGGAAAGGAGATATTATTTTAAATGAAAGCCTCGCTGCAGCGGGGCTTTTTTCATTGATGGTTAAATATTGATTCAAACATCAAAAGTCAGCGTCAGTCTGAGGTGTGGATGCAGAGCAGACACAGTCTCGAAGACAGAGCGGGTTTTAACAAAAATTCCATCATTCATAGTCCGCTAGTCTTCGAGACATCTCGCTTAGCGCGAGATCCTCAGACTGACGCTAGCATTTTTGCTGTATGAGCGAAGCGGTACGAGTTTGAAATCGCGGCAGGATAGGAGCGATGTTTGGCATGGTCGGAAAGATTTCACAGCCTTGATTTTTACTCCTTTTTGTATCAAGACAAAAAGGAAGAAAAGTATAATCGAAGAAATTCTTCATTGAAAAATTGAGAACCAACTTACCATGTTCCGCTAGCCTAGTAAAAAAACCTATGAGTTGTATAACTTCGTTTGATGTCCATTCCTCTAAAGAAAATATCAATTTCTGAAGCCATTATCAAGGCTCGGACGTTCTGCAACTACCGCGATCGCTGCCATAAGGAGTTAAGGGATAAGCTCTATGGAATGGGCCTGTGGAAAAAAGAAGTAGATCAAGTGCTAATGCAAATGATGGATGAGAATTTACTCAACGAAGAACGCTTTGCGCGAAGCTTTGCACGCGGATATTTCAGAAATAAACGTTGGGGAAAAGCAAAGATCAAGTATGAATTGCAACAACGACAAATTCACAGTCGATTGATTCAAACTGCACTTACCGAAATTGAAGAAGATGAATATGCGCAAACTATAGAACACCTTATCGAAAAGAAATTCAACCTCTTATCTTCAGACAACCCGCTGACCAAAAAACAGAAAGTGGCCAATTATTTATTACAAAAAGGATTTCAATACAGTGAGTTTAAGGCACAGTTAGATAAGGCGGTGTATCACTAGAGCGGAAAGTAGTGAAAACCTTATGCTTGGCCATGATATGATATCAAAGCCAAAAAGTACATTTGCGCCATGACAACGATAGATGATATCAAAGAAGTAGATGAGCGCTTGAAAGCGCTAAAATCATACTTGGATATCGACCATAAGAAGGC
>Ga0181558_10000135_pt1 | contig 61800 bp, 54 predicted proteins | sample 011ome_22_FD_133754 | JGI IMG/M metagenome (GOLD analysis project Ga0181558, IMG submission 133754) | Coastal salt marsh microbial communities from the Groves Creek Marsh, Skidaway Island, Georgia - 011507BT metaG (megahit assembly) | ecosystem: Environmental > Aquatic > Marine > Intertidal... | reverse complement strand
TTAACCCTCATCCTCTGGGTCGCCGATACCAAAACGTCGCAGCTTGGTGTACAGGCTCTGACGGCTCAGTCCGAGGAGTTCAGCCGCTGACGCTCGGTTGTTACGGGTAAGCTTTAGCGCCGCCTCAATGCACAGCGCCTCAATAACATCGGTCGATTCCCGCACAAGCTCTTTCAAGGGTGTTTGACCCACCCGATTCGTGATGTGCTCAATGGAAGCGGGTAGTGACGAAATAACAGGGTCATCGTGTTGGATGCGCCGCGAGGTATCGCGGATAAACAGAGTGTACTCTCGGTGGCCGCTTCCTCCGCGGGCAGAAGCCGATATTTCAACATCACTACTGACCCCAGCGCGACTTCGCAGTGTCGATGCGTAGCGGGTCACTGTGCTGCGCTGGTTCAAATTATCCAATAAAACCTGCAAATCGACCCCTGTGCGGCCTAACCACTCGTCAGCGCTACGACCAATCACGTGACGGAGCGAGGTTTCCTGCATCCAGTCTAAAAATACGCGATTGGTATGGGTGATACGGCCAGCATTATCGAGCTGGAGGATGGCGTCGGGGACCACGTTTAGCCAATCGGTGCCGTCTTTTACTTGTCGTAGCGGACTGTCAGTATGGGTCATTCGTAGGAGGATCACGGCACCTGTATTCTGCGACAAGTACTCGAGTTGCATAAGTAGGCTGCTATCGCTCGAAGGAAGTCCGCCGATAACCCCGCTAGCACCACCGGTGGTGCGCACGGTTTCGATAAGTTGGGCTATCTGCTGGCGCGTGTCCGCAGCCACATCCGATGGAAACACCTGTCCCACCAGGTTTTGATCATCTCTGTCGAGTAGGGTGGCAGCGGCGCCATTTGCCTCCAAGATGCGTTGACTGTTGTCATCGATAACTAAGAAGCCCTCGGCAGCCAAGTCGAGAATCTGCCGGTACCGTGTCTCAGTCTGGCGCAGCGACCAGTAATCGCGCTCCATAGCAAGTTGGGCGTTGACGAGTTGTTGTTTTGCGTTGGTCAGCTCGGCCTTATCTTGCCCCGCTGCAATAATGTACCCCGTGTCTTCGCACAAACACATAAGGTAGCGCACAGTTGCGTTAGACATGGCATCGTCGAGTGGGTGTGCCACGGTGAGAGCGGTGACCTGTCCTGGGTTCTCGATACACCAAGTCAGAGCTTCTTGCGCTCGTTCTACCTGTGTATTGATAATTTTTTCTGTAAAGAGAGCGCCGTTCCATGCCACCTGGCGGAGGAGGGTGATTTCTGGACGTATCAATTGGGCTTGCGTTATCACCCCAGCCTTATCAATGCTCAGTACGATATCCGCTAGCTTTTCCATAAGGCCAACGGCAGTGACAGGTTTAATGTCCATTATGATGGCTTGCCTCTTGTGTCACGTGACGGCTCTCGAGCGTCATAAGGTCCTTTGACGGGGGGAACTATCGCACAGCTATGTGTTCCACACCACGTTTCCCGCTGTTAATACGTTGATCAAGGTAGGTTTGGTCCATAAATATGCAAAGTTAGCGAAAGTTGCGCCAAGGTAGTCATCTAAATAGTACAAATATTAAGTAATCTAAAGTTGACACCCGGCCCTTTGGGTCAGTAGTCTGGCGGTACAGGCTCAGGTCGTTCGTGGCCGGAGGGGCGGCAGACAATGACAATGACAGGCAACGACACTTCGACTCGGTATGAGCTGTATACCCCCGAGCAGCGTGCACGCCGAGATGCGAGTGGCTGGACGCTTGTTCAAGGCATTCTTGCACCGCTCCAATTCTTGGCTTTTGCCATCAGTTTGGCATGCATTGCGCACTATCTTGTCACCGGAGATGGCTATCAAGGCACGACATTATCAATATTGGTAAAGACCGGCTTTTTGTACCTCATCATGGTGACCGGTGCCATCTGGGAAAAAGTGGTTTTTGACCGATTCTTATTTGCGCCTGCGTTTTTCTGGGAAGATGTAGTCAGTATGGGCGTTATAGCTCTTCATACCGCCTATGTAGTGGTGTTGCTGCTTGGCGAGCTTGGCCCCAGTGTCGAGATCGGCATTGCAATTGCCGCCTATCTCGCCTACGTCATCAATGCTGCCCAATTTTTGATTAAATTCAGCATGGGTCGGGCGGGCAGGAGCACTGCCGACCTAAGGCAAACCCCAGGGCTGGGGGTCAGCTGATGCATGGCGCTGTACTAGCTAGCGATACAGGTTCAGCCGAGCCACTTGATCTGACTGTTGAGCATGGTCAGCGGGCCGTCTTCTGCGGCTTGACCTCTATTGTTTGGTTGCATCGTAAAATTCAAGACGCTTTTTTCCTTGTCGTGGGTTCGCGGACGTGTGCCCACCTCATCCAATCTGCGGCCGGCGTCATGATATTTGCAGAGCCGCGCTTTGCCACTGCCGTGCTCGAAGACCGAGATCTTGCCGGTATGGCCGACTGCGTAGAAGAAGTCGAGCGTGTCATTGGCCAAGTGATTAAGCGTCGTCCTAATCTGAAAACGATTTTCTTGGTCGGCTCGTGTCCGTCTGAAGTTATCAAGCTAGATCTGGATAACATCGCGCGCAAGTTTAGAGAGCGACACAAGGGCCAGCTTAGGGTCGTGGCTTATTCAGGCAGTGGGATTGAAACCACTTTTACTCAGGGTGAGGACAGCTGCTTGAGTAACTTGGTACCAGACATGCCCCAAGCATCCGAGCAAGATCAGAAGTTACTTATCGTCGGTAGCTTGCCTGATATAGTGGAAGATCAGTTCGCGCGACTGTTCGCCGAAATGGGTATTACCAATGTCGAGTTTTTCCCGGGGCGACAATCAGAATATCTACCCGGCGTTGGGCCAGGAACGCGCATCTTGCTGGCTCAGCCCTATCTTGGTGACACGGCAAGGGCGTTGATTTCACGTGGCGCTACGCTTTTAAAAGCCCCCTATCCCTATGGCGCGCAAGGTACACTTGAGTGGTTCAGAGCCGCCGCGCTGAGCTTTGATATCGCTGTTGAGCGATTTCAAGACTGTACACGCGCTCCCTTCGAACGCGCAAAACGATCCCTCGAGGTGTACAAAACTGAACTAGCAGGTCGTCGCGTTGCGTTTTTACCCGATTCACAACTGGAAATTCCTCTGGCGCGATTCCTCGCGCGCGAATGCGGTATGCATCCAACCGAAGTCGCAACTCCCTTTTATGACGCCACCACTATGTCCAGCGAGACGCCATTACTACCTAGTGGTGTGCAGTGGTACGAGGGTCAGAATCTCGACAGCTCCCTCGAGAGGGTGCGCAACAGCCGTCCAGACCTAACAGTGTGCGGCCTGGGGATTGCAAATCCACTCGAGGCGGAGGGCTTACGAACAAAATGGTCTATTGAGCTTATGTTTTCGCCGATCCAGGGGTTTGATCAGGCTGGCGATTTGGCTGAATTATTTGCGCGACCATTGCGCCGCAAGAGTCGCTTGGAGGTGGGCGCATGGAACTGACGCTTTGGACCTATGAGGGGCCGCCGCATGTTGGCGCCATTCGCGTTGCCGCCTCAATGAGTGGTGTGCATCTCGTGCTACATGCACCACAGGGTGATACTTACGCAGATCTACTTTTCACGATGATCGAGCGAGACGGACGTCGACCACCGGTTACGTATACCACTTTTCAGGCGCGAGATTTGGGCGGTAGCACCGCGAATAAATTTTTAGATACGTTGCGCGCGGCTGCGGCTCACTTTAAACCCCAGGTTCTCATGGTGGCCGATTCATGTACCGCTGAACTCATCCAGGATCAGCCCGGATCACTCGCAACCAGCGCAGGGCTCGATGTGCCCGTCATCCCCCTAGAGATGGCTGCCTACTCACGTAAGGAAAACTGGGGGGCGAGTGAGACCTTTTATCAGCTGGTCGCGGGTTTACTGCGGGGCGCCTCGAAAGCAGACGCCTTTCAGCAACGCCAGGTCAATGATCGTCCCAGTGTAAATTTGCTTGGCCCCACCAAGCTTGGCTTTCGATGCCGTGACGATGTCCTCGAAATAGAATCTCTGCTAAACGGTGTCGGGATTGACGTTAATGTTGTTGCACCCCTCGGGGCCTCCCCACACGATCTGCTGAGGATTCCTCAAGCCGACCTCAATATTTGTTTGTATCCAGAGGTCGCGCTCTCAACTTGCCAATGGCTCAAGCGACAATTCAATCAACCCTATATAGATACTGTGCCACTGGGCTATGGTGCGACGCGCGACTTTTTAATAGCAGTGGCGGAGGTTCTGGACCACTCGATTAATGTCGATGCTATAGACCACTGTCGACTTCCTTGGTATTCGCGTTCGGTCGATTCTACCTATTTGACGGGGAAACGCGTTTTTATCTTCGGTGATGCTACCCACGCGGTTGCTGCTGCTCGCGTGGCTTCGAAAGAGCTCGGTTTTGATGTTGTCGGTCTGGGTACCTACTCGCGTGAAAATGCCCGCGCAGTGCGATCCACTGCGAGTGAATTAGGACTTGAGGCACTCATTACCAATGACTACCTCGAGGTAGAGGAAGCAGTGGAAACATTGCACCCAGAGCTAGTGTTGGGTACCCAAATGGAGAGGCACATTGCAAAACGACTGGGCATTGGCTGCGCGGTGATATCGACCCCAGCACATGTGCAGGATTATCCCGCACGCTATTCGCCGCAAATGGGATTCGAAGGTGCCAACGTTCTCTTTGATACTTGGGTACATCCTCTGGTTATGGGCCTTGAAGAACATCTTTTGACCATGTTCAGAGATGACTTTGAATTCAACGATAGCACTGTTGCGTCACATTTGGCGGAAGAGTCAGGGAGTGTTGAACGGCCACAGTTGTCCGAGGAATCTTTAGCCGATGGGCTGATGTGGGCTCAAGCGGCGCAGAAAGAGCTCAAAAAAATTCCCTTCTTTGTTCGTGGTAAAGCAAAGCGCAATACTGAGCTATTTGCGGTAGAGCAGGGCCTGAGCACGATAGAAGTGGAGACTTTGTATGAAGCAAAAGCTCACTTCAGTCGATAATCAAGCAGTGGTCGTTCCATCGTCTAGAGTGGTTCTCATTACACTCGATAGCCATGTCGGTGGCGCATTTCGCCGAGCGCGAGCGCGCCTGCAAAAGTCCTTGCCGTCTCTATCGCTTGCGGTACATGCAGCATCCGACTGGGACACCCATACCGATAAGCTAGACCAGTGTTTGGAGGATATTGCACAAGCCGACCTCATCATTGCCAATATGTTGTTTATGGAGCCGCATATTAACGCGGTATTACCAGCGCTGGCGGCACGTCGAGATAACTGTGACGCCATGGTTTGCTGCATGTCTGCACCCGAGGTCATGAAATTAACCCGCATGGGGCGGTTCTCCATGAGTGGTGAAGCCTCTGGTCCTATGGCCCTCCTTAAGCGCATGCGGGGAAAGTCTGACAATAAAGGATCTGCAGGCGCTCAACAGCTATCGGTATTGCGGCGATTGCCACGCATACTGCGCTTCATACCCGGAACGGCGCAGGATGTTCGTGCTTATTTTTTGACACTGCAATATTGGCTTGCGGGTTCGGACGTCAACTTAGAGAACATGATTAAGTTGTTACTCAAGCGTTACTCAGCGGGTGAGCGCGAGGTGCTTAAAGGCATGCTTGAAGAGCCCAAAGAGCCCATTGAGTACCCCGATGTCGGTTTGTACCATCCAAAAATCAAAGAACGGATTACCGAGGATCTCGCTAAGCTACCGGGTGTTGCGCAACCAAAAACCGTGGGTACAGTCGGCGTTTTACTCATGCGCTCTTATGCACTGGCTAATAACAGTGGGCATTACGATCAGGTCATTCACGCGCTAGAGGAACGGGGTTTGCGTGTTATTCCGGCCTTTGCCAGTGGACTCGATGCCCGTCCTGCTGTCGAGCGATTCTTTATTAAAGACAACAAGCCTTGTGTAGATGCGGTCGTGTCATTAACGGGTTTTTCCTTGGTAGGAGGCCCAGCCTATAACGACGCTACAGCCGCAGCTGAGCTGCTTGCATCTCTCGATGTTCCCTACTTGGCAGTTCAAGCACTTGAATTTCAGAGTTTGAGTGAATGGCAGATATCTAGCTTGGGTTTGACGCCAATTGAGTCGACCATGATGGTGTCGATCCCTGAGCTCGATGGCGCTACAGGTTCGATGGTGTTTGGCGGTCGCAAGGGCGCTCGGGGATCAGATCATGAGGCCATGGAAGGTCACCCAGAGCGTATTACCATGCTTGCCTCTCGTGTCGCGAGGCTTGTTGCCTTGAGGCGGAGTGAACGGCGTCATCGCAAAGTGGCAGTCGTGTTGTTTAATTTTCCGCCTAACGGCGGTAGCGTCGGTACGGCAGCACATCTTTCGGTATTTGAATCACTGCACAACACACTACTTGCTATGGCAGAGCAAGGCTACACGGTGGACGTACCAGCCTCTGCAGATGCCCTGAGGGATCGACTGCTCACAGATAACGCGAGCCAATTCGGCATGGATGCCAGTGTATGTGCAAGGATCGCGGTTGATGACCACGTGGCACGCGAGAAATGGCTTGACGAAATTGAGGAGCAGTGGGGTGCAGCGCCCGGCAAGCATTTGACCAACGGCCGTGAAATTTTTGTCCTTGGTGTTGAGCTCGGAAATGTGCTTATCGCAGTGCAGCCATCAATGGGTTATGAGGGTGACCCGATGCGTTTATTGTTTGAGGGTGGTCACGCACCAACACACGCATTTTCTGCATTTTATCGCTACCTTAGGGAGGATTGGCAGGCGAATGCGGTACTGCATTTTGGAACTCATGGTGCGCTGGAGTTTATGCCAGGAAAACAGGTTGGTTTATCGGAGAATTGCTGGCCGGATCGACTGATTGGTGCACTGCCTAATTTTTATTTGTATGCAGCTAATAATCCTTCTGAAGGATTAATCGCCAAACGCCGCTCGGCAGCGACACTTATCAGCTACCTCACACCCAGTGTGGCGAGCGCAGATCTTTATCGTGAATTGCAAGATTTAAAGGATGCAATTGACCGGTGGCGGGTAAGAGATCTTGATGCTTCACAACAAGCGAGCTTGACCGCGTTGATTCATACGCTTGCCACTGAGTCAGATTTAATCACTACCGATACTGAACTGTGGCCGGCTGATCAAGCGGAAACAGCAATCGAATCGTTACGGCTCAGCCTACTCGAAATTGAAGAGTCGTTAATTCCCTACGGGCTGCATGTTGTTGGCAAGGCACCATCGATAACACAGAAGCTCGATTTGTTGCGGACGGTTGCACACGCGAGTTTCGATATCAAAATTTCGGCTGATGTTCTGGAGTCTGTCATCGTCCACAGTGACATGAGTCGAATTGATAGCGACCCCGAATTTACTCGACTGGGTGCAGAGCAACGCGACGCACTCAAAATGTTGCTTGCCAATACATTGAAAGCCCTCGATGAGGGCAATGAGATTAATGCAATTTTACATGCTCTCGATGGGGCGTTTATTGCACCCGTCGCTGGCGGTGATTTGTTGAAAAACCCGGAGATGCTACCTACCGGGCGCAATATTCATGGCTTTGATCCGTTCAGATTGCCGAGCCAATTTGCTTTAAACGAAGGAGCCCGCCAGGCTGATCAATTAATCGCGCGACACCGAGACGATACTGGGCAGTTACCGACGTCTGTCGCCTTGGTGCTGTGGGGCACCGATAATTTGAAAAGCGAAGGTGTTGGAATTGCACAGGCGTTAGCACTGATAGGCGCGCGTCCCCGCATAGATAGTTACGGCAGGGTTGCAGGCGCTGAGCTCATTGATCTGGAGACTTTAGGCCGGCCTCGAATTGATGTTGTCATGACATTATCGGGGATTTTTCGCGATCTCTTGCCGCTGCAAATTCGGTTGTTGGCCGAAGCCGCCCACTTGGCGGCATCGGCTGATGAGCCTCTGGCAAAAAACCCCATCCGTGCGAATACGTTGAGCACTCAGGCATCTGAAGGTGTTGATTTTGATACTGCTGCGCTACGGGTGTTTAGTAATGCCGAGGGAACCTATGGCTCCAACGTCAACATGCTAGTTGACAGTGGCGCCTGGGAAGACGAAGAGGAATTGGCGACAACATTCACGGCTCGCAAAGGCCATGGCTACACTAAGACCGGGTCGATAAAGGCCAACCCAACCTTACTATCAGGGTTGCTCCAGCGCGTCGATCTGGCCTATCAAAATCTCGACTCGGTAGAGATGGGTGTCACGACAGTGGATCACTACTTTGACACACTGGGTGGCATATCCCGCGCTATACAAAGCGGAGGGCAGCGAGATGTGCCGGTCTATATAGCCGATCACACCGGTGGGACTGAGCGAGTTAGAACGCTCAGTGAGCAAGTTGCGCTTGAAACACGAACCCGTGCTCTGAATCCAAAATGGTATGAGTCCATGCTTGATCATGGTTACGAAGGCGTACGAGCCATTGAGAGCCACGTTACCAACACAATGGGGTGGTCAGCCACCACAGGCAAGGTTGCGCCTTGGGTTTATCAACAACTCTCCGAGACATTTATTTTGGACGAAGCTATGAGACAACGCCTTGCCAAGCTAAATCCGGCGGCAGCGTCGAAAGTGGCTAATCGTCTGCTAGAGGCATCGGAGCGTCAGTATTGGCAACCCGATGAGGCTTGTCTTGAAGCGCTTCAACGCGCGGGAGAAGACTTAGAAGATTGGGTAGAAGGCATTCACACAGAGGCAGCCGTATGAACGTTCGACAGCATATTCCCGTCAAAAATCTTGACAACAGTGGCCGAGGCCTCGATGGAGAGGGTAGTGTTCAGGTACACCTTGAGCCTGATATTCAAATCGATAAAGCAAAAGTTTTTGCCGTTTATGGTAAGGGCGGCATTGGCAAAAGTACCACTTCTTCAAATCTATCAGCTGCCTTTTCGAAATTGGGTAAACGCGTTATCCAGATTGGCTGCGATCCGAAGCACGACTCTACGTTCACGCTAACCAAGAGTTTAATACCGACCGTCATCGATGTCCTAGAGTCAGTTGAATTTCACGCTGAGGAGTTACAGCCCGAAGACTATGTTATCGAGGGTTTTAACGGTGTCATGTGTGTTGAGGCGGGCGGGCCGCCGGCAGGGACAGGCTGCGGTGGTTATGTGGTAGGGCAAACCGTGAAGCTACTTAAACAGCATCATCTGCTCGATGATGCCGACGTCGTAATTTTTGATGTATTGGGTGACGTTGTGTGTGGCGGATTCGCTTCACCGCTTCAGCATGCGGAGCGAGCGTTAGTTGTCACTGCAAATGATTTTGATTCCATTTTTGCCATGAATCGAATTGCTACGGCGATTAATGCCAAAGCAAAGAATTACGGTGTTCGGATCGGTGGGGTTATAGCGAATCGCAGTGCGGCTACCGATGAAATTGATCGGTTTAACGAGGCTACCGGTATGCGCCGCCTTGCGCATTTTCCCGACTTGGATGTCATTCGTCGAAGTCGTTTACGCAAATCGACTCTCTTTGAGATGGATGATGCTCCCGGGCTCTCGGGCGTCCAGGACGAGTATTTGCAACTGGCTCAGCGATTGTGGGATGGCACGGATCCGGTGCCCGTGACCCCTATGCGTGACCGAGACCTATTTGATTTTTTGGGGTTTGACTGATGACTACTCTGGAGTACGAGCAGCAACGCGAGCAGATAGAGCATTATTTTGATCGCACTGCCTCCGATACATGGGCGCGCTTAACGTCCGACGAACCGGTCAGTGGGATCCGTCAAACTGTTCGCGAGGGTCGTGACGAGATGCGTGGGACATTGTTGAGTTGGCTACCCCAAGATCTGTCTGGCAAACGAATTCTCGACGCCGGCTGTGGAACAGGTGCGCTCGCTTTGGAAGCAGCGCGGCGTGGCGCCGAGGTGGTTGCAGTTGATTTATCACCAACGCTGATTCAGCTCGCTATCGAGCGGGTAGCGGAATATGCTGGGATCGGGAGCATCGATTTTCGCGTAGGTGACATGCGTGAGATTGAGCTCGGCGAGTTTGATCACATTGTTGCCATGGATTCACTCATCCATTATGCCCCCAAAGATGGACTGCAAACACTGGAGTCCATGGCCCAATCCGTAAGACACAGCATTATTTTTACCTTTGCGCCTCGAACAAAACTACTTGCATTGATGCACGCGGCGGGACAGTTGTTTCCCAGAGGGGACAGATCGCCGGCGATTGTGCCAATAGCTCAGCGAAACCTTCAATCCATCATCACGGCATCTGATGCGCTAGCTGATTGGAGGTTGGGTCGGAGCATGCGTGTAAATCGCGGATTCTATATATCTCAAGCTCAGGAGATTGTTCGCGCGTGATTATCTCTCGACAGCGATTCATTGCGACCATGCAAGGAGTGAGCACTCGGTGGCTCCCTTTTGCCGATGTGGCCAGCGAAAAGCTGTCGATGAGACGATTACTTCGTTTGTCTTTGTTTCAGGTATCAGTCGCTTTATCGGTGGTACTACTAAGTGGCACATTGAACCGCATTATGGTTGTTGAGCTTGGACAGCCGGCGTGGCTGGTCTCACTCATGGTTGCCATGCCTTTGCTGTTAGCGCCTGCACGTGCGTTGATTGGTTATCGATCAGACCATCACCGCTCTTACCTAGGGTGGCGTCGAGTGCCCTACTTGTGGTTTGGAACGCTGCTGCAGTTTGGCGGTCTTGCAATTATGCCGTTTGCCCTAATTGTTATGACCGAGCCTCATAATGGTCCGGTATGGCTGGGTTCTGCTGCTGCAATGTTGGCGTTTGCCCTCGTTGGCGCCGGACTTCACACCACTCAAACCGCAGGTTTAGCCCTGGCAACCGATATAGCGACTCCAGAGACACGCTCAAGAGTAGTCGCCTTTCTATATACGCTGCTACTGCTTGGAACCATTTTTGCAAGTGTTGGATTCGCGGGCCTACTTGCCGATTTTACCTACATTCGTTTGATAAAAGTTCTCCAAGGTGCTGCCATGCTTACGGCGGCGCTCAACCTAGTTGCGCTTTGGAAGCAGGAAGTCCGCCGCCCAGACTTAACCCGCCACGATCAAGTTCGGCCCTCGTTTGCAGCTGTCTGGCGCGAATTCTCCAAAACCGGGCGGCCTCGGCGATTATTGCTAGGCGTGGGTTTGGGTACGGTCGGATTCAGTATGCAAGACATCTTGTTGGAGCCCTATGGAGCGCAAATTTTGGGGATGTCCGTGAGTGAGACGACCTCGCTGACCGCCATTTGGGCTCTGGGTATGTTAGCAGCCTTTGTGATCTCTGCGCGGTTGCTGTCTGACCAGCGAGATCCGATTCGTGTCGCGGCTAGCGGAGCCGTGATTGGTGTTTTCGCCTTTGCGACGGTTATTTTTGCAGGCCCGCTTCATAGCACGATCTTATTTTATAGCGGTGTACTGGGTATCGGTTTGGGAGGGGGTTTCTTTGCCGTCGGAACCTTGTCAGCTGTTATGAGCTTGGGTGCTCAGCAGCATACCGGTTTGGCGTTGGGCGCTTGGGGTGCGGTTAATGCAACGGCCACAGGCGTCGCAATCTTTGCCGGCGGAGCTTTGCGCGATTTATTTTCGATGCTCAGCCATCGGGGCGTCGTCGATCCACTGCTTGACAGTGCTGTTTCGGCTTATGGCGCAGTGTATCACTTAGAAATTCTTATGTTGTTTCTCGCCCTCATTGCCCTCGGTCCTATTGTTAGGACTGGGCCTATTGATGCAGAGCAACATAGTTCTTTTGGTCTAGCAGATTTTCCCGCATAACGGGCAACTTAAGGAGGCTTGATTATGGGCACTGGAGCAATAACGGAGTACATCGATGTCGCCCAATTGGCATTATATATCTTCTGGATATTTTTCTTCCTATTGGTAAGGCATCTTCATCGTGAAGGTAAGCGTGAGGGCTGGCCTTTGGAGTTAGATAGCCGGGGTCAGCGTTTTGTAGAAGGCTTTGGTGGTATGCCCGAGCCTAAAACCTACCGGCTTGCGAATGGACAGGGTGAGCGTACGGTTCCCGGTCCCGCAGCACAGAGCTACGATCTTAAGGCCGCGAATACAGGTAAGTCGCCGGGGGATCCGATTGAGCCTACGGGTGATCCCATGGTCGATGGTGTTGGTCCCGCGGCCTGGGCCATCCGTCCCGAAAAGCCAGATCTAACCGTTGATGGCGAGCCTCGCATTGTACCACTGCGCGTTGATCATGATCATAAGGTTAACCGACGTGATCCAGATCCCCGCGGTAAAGCGGTCAGTGGTTGCGATGGTGAAGTCGGTGGAACTGTCATTGATCTTTGGGTTGATCGTGCTGAACCCCACTTTCGCTACGCAGAGGTGGACGTGGGCGGTTACACGGTGCTGCTACCAATGACCATGGCTCGTGTGGCGCGAGATGGCTCAGTAAAAGTGAAGTCCATTCGTAGCGATCAGTTTAAGCAGGTTCCAAGACTTGCTAACCCCGATCAAGTCACGCTGCAGGAGGAAGATAAGATCACTGCGTTTTATGGTGGTGGAACGCTGTATGCGTTGCCAGAACGAATGGGTCCGATTTTATGAGAGAGCATGAGCATGAACCCATCCGCGGGCTCCCTGAAGAGTTACCCGACGGTGAGTATATGGTCTGGCAGGGCATTCCTCGCTGGCAGGCGCTGGCGAGACGCGCTTTTCATGTGGATACCGCTGCGCTGTATTTTGTTGCGCTACTTGTTCTGCACTCGATCTACGTTGTGATGGATGGGCGGGGGATGACTGCGGTGCTGGCGTCATTAACGTGGCAAATTCCACTGTCGCTGGTTTGCGTGGGCCTGCTAACACTGGCCGGTTGGCTATACGCACGGAGCACGGTATATACCTTGACTAATCGTCGTATAGTCATCCGATCGGGCGCCGTGACGCCGATGATGGTGAACCTGCCTTTGGAGAACATGGAGTCTGCCGGGGTGCGTTACTGTAGCGATGGCACCGGTGACATTGTGCTCACCATGCGGAAGGGAACACGTAAGCTGTTTTACACGTTGCTCTGGCCCAATGTGCGGCCATGGCACATTCGCCGCGTTCAACCCTTGATGCGCGCTGTTGAGCAGCCGCAAAGTCTGGTGGCAGCTTTGGGTAAGGTTGTTAGTGAACTTCGGCTCAGTGATAACACGCCTCGCGTAGAATCTGCTGGCAACCATGTGAATCTTCATGCTCATGCAATCCCACACAGTTAATTCGGGACCCTCCAAGCGTCCGGTTCGGCGCGTTGATGACAGACTCATGTTTGTCATCATGGCGGGTCTGCTCTTCGTTGTTGCTGTTATCAGTCTCGCGACCTCCACTCAGACCATCGTACTTGCTCCAAAACCCGATGGTGAGGTTGTGGAGTATCGCAGATTGCAGTTTGTTGATCTGTCAGACGGTGGCGTTAGCGCTTTTGATGCTGATTCGCTGGATCTCGTCGCTCATGTTTCCTCGGGTGAAGGTAGCTTTCTGAGAGGCGTGCTACGTAGTTTGGTAAGAGCTCGCACTGCTCAAGGATTAAGCCATCAATCTGCTTTTGAACTCACGCTGTACGCCGACGGACGACTGATCCTCCTAGATCCGGAAACGAGTCAGACTATCGACCTCGTTGCTTTTGGTCCGACGAATTTTAATGCATTCAGACAATTATTGTCCGATGCTCAGCGGTAGAACACACGAGGTGTCTTATCAAGATATACTTTGTTGTGCGGGGCGTTTGATCGCTGCAAAGATAACGCACCCCCAAACGGTGTGTTGCCCAAATTGATGCATGAGTTCTGGATAGCTATTGTTGTTGCTGTGGCGGGCTGGTGGTTTTTTACCGGACTGATTTTGTGGTGCGTTCACTTGCCTCGGCGCTATCATGACTCGCTGTTTCGTGCGGCCTCCGTTATTTTTATCGCTGCGTTAGCACTAACACCTTGGATAACGTCACAAAAAACGGTAGCCGGCGTAATCATGAGCTTTACCTTGGCTCTGGTCCTTTGGGGTTGGCTAGAGCTCGGTTATCTGATTGATAAAGTCGGGGGGCTGCACAAGCGAGAGTGCCCACCCGATGCGTCTTTATTGCAGCGATTCCGCGAAGGCTTAGGCACCTGTATTTATCACGAGTTGGGAGTGGTGGTGACAGGTCTCTTGCTGAGTGTATTGGCGCATGATGGGACTCGTTCGATCGCATTTTGGATTTACGCCACACTGTGGCTGATGCGCTGGAGTTCGAAACTCAATCTAATTCTCGGCGTGCGTAATTACAACCGAGATTGGCTGCCAACTTCATTGCAGTATGTGGATAGCTACATTCAGCGGCGTAATATGAATGTGCTGTTTCCAATATCCATTGTATTGTCGATCTGGGTCCTGGTGAGAGTTGTTGACGCCGCTCATGCTTCTGTACTTATTGATGTGCAGATTGGCTATACCCTAGTTGCTACCGTGGTGACGCTTGGCGCACTAGAGCACTTGTTCCTGATGTTGCCCATTGGCGAAGGTCGGCTTTGGGAATGGGCCTCTCCCCAGAAACCCACTTCCGGTATCGCGGCATTAAACCTCGATGAGCAATCAGAAGCGCCCCCTATCGTTGGTAAGCAATTTCAAGCGGATACCTAAAAGACAGCTCAATGAAGGTAAGGCAGGACGCACTCATACCATAAAGTTTTAAGCTGTCTATGGAAATAAGTAAGCGATCTATAAAGATGTTTGACGTCTGCCGTAATGGGCTCTACCTTGGACACAGACAGAGGTTAGACGACACTCTGATCGTACTGACTGGCGGATGTTTTACGACGCGTAATGTCGAGAGTTCTCGACCCGAAGTTTCGATTCCGGTTGGCCCAGTGAGCTCGGTTGAGTAAACAGGCGGAGAAACGTGGCGTGAACGATAATGTAAAGCAGGCAGAGCACCCCCCCAGCACCGGCCCTATGGTCACGCCTAGATCACCTAGGCTCGCCTTTGATGGCGAGACTTACGCGTTAACCGCCGATCAATATTGGCGGGCCATCACAGATTGGGCAGCGGTTTCGAGCGCCGATGATGGCGTACCAATTTACTTACATGTGCCCTTTTGTCCCGTGCGCTGTGGCGGATGTACACGTATAGCAGAAATTACCCATAGCATTCCTGCCATAGACAATTACTTAGACTTGCTGGAACGCGAGATGGGTATTGTTACATCGCGGATTGGTAGGGGTAGAGAGGTTTCCCAATTATATATAGGTGGCGGCACGCCAAATTTCCTTACTAACAATCAGCTGATTCGCTTGACGGACAGCATCGATCGTCACTTTGCAATTGGCCGTGATGCAGAGCGGACTATAGAGATTAACCCCTACCGGGCCAGTTATAACCAACTTCAATTATTGCGTGGTTTGGGTTACACCAACCTGCAGTTCGAACTCCGTGAATTGCTTCGCGGGGATATGGCCGGTATCGATCGCTCATGCTCGCCAGACTTACTCAATGATGTGTTCTCGAACGCACGAGCGCTTGGGTTTAGGACTATTGCAGTCGATATCACCTATGGGTCGGTCAAACGCCAAACAGACGATCTACTATCGGAACTTGAATGTCTGTTGGATTTGGCACCCGATAGAGTGCTCTGCCACTCGGCTCAAAGTTCATTTGCTGAGACTGCCGATGAGCGAGTAAACAGCACGCATCAACTAACCCACGCGCAAAAACTATCCATGTTTGTCAGTATGCTCGCGGTGTTTGAGGAGCGTGGCTATGAATGGGTAGGGGTCTCGGGTTTTGCCAAACCCCAAGATCCTTGGTGCCAAGCGCAACGCGAAGGCCGGCTTTTTAGAAATTGGATTGGCTACACCACAGAGCGAGCTTTCTCTGTGCTCGGTTTCGGTTTGGGCGCGGTATCCGAGTTACCAGGTCTGATAGCACAAAATTCCGACGATTTGCGCGCTTGGTCTGCTCGAATAGCTGAGGGGCTTCCACCCGTCGCAAAAGGTGTAGAACTTAGCGAGTTAAAAAGCCGAGAGCGGCAACTGTTAGGCTTACTATCCGCAAACCTCAATACAGAAGAGCCCAAAGCTATGGACATTGCCATAGTAGAGGAACTCAAAGAGAGCGGTGTTGTGGAGGCATCCGATGGAAGGGTTATGCTGACACCGTTTGGTCGCGCATTCTTTAGTCAGGTTCATGACTGGGACAGAAATCATCGCCTGATTGCAGGGTAAATTTAGACCGGCAGCTAATTAGGCTATACCGCTGCTTGCTACTGATACGTAAAGAACACTTTTTAACTAAGAGAGTAGCGCCTCTAGTGTGCTCCAATAGTGGCTCCGAATAGTTCTCCACTCGAGAACAAACCAAGGCGTCAGCGTGGCCGGTTCTCGCTCGACTCGTTGATCGATCACGTTCTGATCAAACCAACCCCAGGCCATAACTTCTTCAGGGTGAGGATTTATAGGTGTGTCGGGATCGATGACGCCCGCGTACACAGCACAGTATTCGTGCTCAGTACCTATATCGAGATAATCCGCTCTGTATTCAAATGTATAGAGATAGTGTAGGGGCGTGTACACACCCATTTCCTCTAGTAATCGGCGCTCGGTTGCGACACTAAAATCTTCGCCCTTTCGGGGGTGACTACAACAGGTATTCGTCCAATACGCTGGCCACAGAAGTTTTTCGTTGGAGCGCTGTTGTAAAAGCACATGGCCATTACGATCGAATAAAAAAATTGAGAACGCCTGATGCAAGATGCCAGGACTGCGATGGGCATCGGACTTGCTGATGGTACCCAGTTCCCGGCCTTGACCGTCCACAGTTATAAGCAGCTCTGAAGGCGATGATACCGGCTGACGGAGTTGGGTATATGAATTCATGGTTAAAACCTGTAAAAAGACCCGTTTCGTTGGGAAATGCAGTGCATAGAAGAGCCCGTGAGTGAGTTTCGGTGTCGGGGGGGACATCCGAGAGGTACTTTTCTAGCTGTGCTGCACCGGCGCATGCCGACGGGTCGTAAAACAGCCGCCCACTAGTCGAGACTAGGTGGCGGGATGTGCGTCACTGTCGGGACGCGGGCATAGCTGAGTTATGGCTTGCAGCGGCAGCTGCGTTCGGGCCATCAACCCAGTTATAGGTTGCTGAGCTCAGCAGTACAAAGTGGATAAACAGCGCCAGAACGAACAAAAACGCCGCATTAGCCACCAGTACACGTCTTGGATCAAAGATCATCCACATACGATGCATAGTGCTACTCCTAGTTGCTGTGTGTCGGAAGTTTGCCCTCAGACACAGTTAACAAAAAAATGCCTCAGTTCGATTAGAACCAGGGCCGCCACATCCAGACGAGGATATGAGCTACCACTGCGATAGCTGTGAAACCCAGGAATCCTTGCATATAGGCACTGTGGAATTCCTTGGCTTCATTGCTAGTCAGCCCTGCTTGATCACTCATGGTATTACCTCCCATGTCGTTTAAGCGAATGCCGCAATAATGCCCGGGGGGCGTCGGTGCGACGGTTAAGCGGCGATTGACCTGTACCACAATCAGGCGCCGATCCCTGTTGAACCTGACCGAGGTCGAGGTCTTGGAGATTTGGTGCAAGCCGTCTGAAAATATTTTTCAGACGGTTATAGGTTGTCTATGTCATTCAATGACATCGACGTAAGCAGCCTTAGTTGTTTCGTCATAGGTAGTGAGAGAAGGGAAATCTTTAATCATTTGTGCACCGAGTAGGGGCTGATAAGCGCCCTGGTGGCAGGTCCCACAATTAACTTTAAGTGGGTCTCCCAGTGGGCCTTTGCGATGCTCGGGTAGCCAGTCAGTCGTGCGATTAACAAATTCGGTATTCATCTCACGTACCATTCGAATGCCGTGCCATGCTCGAACTCGCTCAGGTGAGCTTTGTTCCCAGTCATAGAAAGCCCGCGTGTTGTGACAATGTGTGCAATTGACCCCTAGCGAGTCGGAAAAATGCATCATCAGACTGTAAATCCACTCGGTCTGTTTGATCGAATTGCGGTTCCCCTCGGGCAGTGCTGTTTCGCCGGCAGCCCGGATCGACATGTCTTGCTCAAAGTAGGGCGTAAAAGGATCAAAGGGTAGGGAAGTGGATACCGCAGCTTCAGATGCAATGTTTTGCATTGCCGTGGTTATTCCCGCAGCGTGTGGCTTACCGGGATCGGTCGCCCAAACATACTCGGGAATGTTTTTACCGCGATGGCAGGTGTAACAAGTAACGCCTACATTAGCGACATGATCACCCCAGTCTTGGTTCGCTCGCTGGGTCATGGCTATCATCACGCGCGCTACTTTTTTTGTGTACTTCGTATCGAGATGGAACCCCTCTGCAACGTGGCAGTAGTTGCAGCCTTCCTCGGGGGCGACCCATTCAGTTATCGACGCCATCAGACGGGTGAATTGACCGACACTTAGATCGCCTAAAACTTCGACGTTCTGATAGATCTCTCCCGCCTTGGGACCAACGGCGGGTAGTTGAGGCGAAGCTTCGGGTGCTTGGTTTGCCGCTACAATCTCGGCGAGATCGTCACTGTTATAGACGAGCGCCATACCCGTACCTGCTTGCCCGCGTTGGACAGATTCGGGTGGTGGAGCCTCGCAAGCAGCAAGGAGAAATATGGCCGCGATGGCCGCACTTCCCATCTTTATTACGTTAAACATATTCATTACTGACCCTCCGTCATCAGCGGATCCACGACAGGTGCGCCAATGGCCTCATAAGCAGGGGCGATGCCATGCTTCACACCCCACAGATACCAGTTCTCAACGACGGTGCCGGTTAGCAAAATGCCAATACCGCCGGTAATAACGGTGAGAACAGCAAACCACCAAGCCCAACGGTGGATAGACTCCATCGATGCGTTGAAGCCCATGCACCAGCGCCAATACAGCATTGAGCGTTCGCCGGCCGTACCTATGTCGGTTACTTGGTCGATCTCTCGATCACCACCGTAGCGACTGACCGCTAAAATAGTCGCGCCGTGCATGGCAAACAAAATGGCCGATCCATATAAGAAAGCGATACTCAACATATGGAAGGGGTTATAGAAAAGATTGCCGTAGCGTAAGGAAAAAGCCGCTGTCCAATCTAAGTGGGGAAATAGCCCAAATGGCACCGCTTCGCTCCAACTGCCCATCAAGACAGGACGGAAAAAGCCCAGTACCAAATACAACCAAATGGCTGACCCGAATGCCCAAGCAAGATAGTTACTCATGCCTAGCTGCTGCGATAATTTGAAGGTTCGCCACCACCACAACAGTATGGCTGCAGTTAGGAAGAAGCCAGCAAGTAACCACCAGCCACCATCATTGAGTGGTGGGATGCTCAGCCCATATTGTGGAGCCGGGGGCTCAAGCGCCAGCCATGGCAACTGCCGCATAAACTCAATGGGATCCCAGTTGACCGACGCCCACATATTGAGACCAATGATCTCGAAGGCTAGGAAGCCAAAGATAAGTGACAGCACTCCAAATGGCCCAAGGTAGATCGGTCCAATTTGGGCATCGCCGAGCTTCCCAGCCAGCCAAGAGTGAGTAATACCGCCAACTCGATTGTATTCGTTGCGGCCAATCGGTACCCCGGGGTAATCCGGCGCTTCAACTTGGACCTGCGTGAAGATATTTTGATATTCAATCATGATAGGTCTGCTCCTCAGTTCCAGATCGGCAGTTCAAGCCACCAGTTCCACCATTCGGGCCATCCTTTGGTCCAAAACGGTCCACTCAACACGATACATACAGCACTCCAAAAGCCCGCACCTAGAGCTAGGAATAGGCCGAGTCGATGTATGCCGAGGGCTCCAATGGAGTAGCCGATGTCATCGCGGAAAAAGGTGTTTTCATGTTCGCCGGTTTTAACCATTTCGCCATCACGCGGATCGGTCGCCATTAAAATGAGCGAGCCATGCATGGATAACGCCATGGCGTTAGTGAAGAAGAACGTTATGGCAATCATGTGGGCGGGGTTGTAATGGAAGTGCAGGTACTGGTAACCCACATTCGAGACCCAATCGAGATGACTTAAAATGCCGTAGGGGAAGCCGTGTCCCCAAGCGCCCATCAACACCGGTCGAATGACAACAAGTGTAAAGTAGGCAAAAACAGCGACACTGAAGGCAAAGGGAATATGAAGCCCCATACCCAGCTTACGGGCAATCTCCGCTTGCCTAAGGATCCATGATCCGAACGCCCCGAGTGCGCACATAGTAATAATTTGCCACAGTCCGCCTTCTTTCAGCGGCGCCAGTCCAAGACCGTAGGATAGATCTGGAGGGGCGATGTTAATCTGCCAAATATTCCAGGTATCGCCGATTGCCGCGCCGTACACGATTAATAGCGTGCCCAATACCGCACAGAACGCCGTGGTAACGCCGAAAAACCCGACATAAAATGGCCCGACCCAAAAATCGAACAGGTCGCCACCTAGTAGCGTACCTCCTCGAACCCGATATTTCTTCTCGAAACTCAGCAGTGACATTGCATCCATCCCCTTGCTAATTCAGCGGTATTCTTCCTTGAATGTGGCCTTGTTAATATTTGGCTGTCTTCCCAACAGCAGTGTTTTAAACGCGCATGAATGCGTATGGCACTACACTGTATGCACACCGCCGCGCGGTCTGAAAACAGCTTTCTCCAGCGATATCTGGGCGCCTTAAAGTCAGCTTTCTAGCCAGCGCGTAAGAGAAAAACCAGAGAAACGCGATGCTGACAAGTAGTCTGAACTGCAGCGACTCAGCGGCGTCGGTTTTGCGCATTGCTGGGCGAGATCTCTCCTTCATGGTTCGATTCTCCTCTCGTGGGTATTGGTTTCGTCATTGGCGGAAACGGCCATAACAGAGCGACGCACGTGGGCTCGCTCTACATAATTGGAACCGGCGTTGCGTGCATGCTGCTCGGCGCCGTCTCGCATGCTTTTAGCCGCGGATATACGAACCAGCACAGGTTGTTTGGCAACTAAACGCTGCAGTTCTTCCTCGGCTTCTTGTGTCCAGCTTACTTGGGTCAGTGCCGGTGTCGGATCAATCTGATCGAGCTCACTGCCCAGAGGTAAGATGTTGTACAGAGCATCGAACAGAGCGTTACATACCTCCTGGAGGAGATAGGTAGCCCCCGCATAGCCCATGAAGGGTGTGCCGGTATGACGCCGGATGATAGTTCCCGGTAGCGAGGCGGGGATGTACATGGATGAGCTTGCCGACTCACTGATGTACATACGTTCGTTGAAGCCCCCAAATACAATGAGTGGCTTGGTTGTTCGTATGGCAGTACGCACCGCGGCATTATCGGGCTTTACGCCAGCTTTGCGTTCAAAGTGAAACGCGCAGGGTAGTCCTAACTCATCTTCAAGATAATGTCGCAACCCGCGGGTGTAAGTTTCAGTAGCACATATGCCAAAGTTGGCGGTGCCAAAGAAATCTTGCGTGACCGAGCGCCATAGGTCCCATATCGGTTTGATCGTGGTGAGCTTTTCCCGTTCGATAAAAGGCTCGGGGTCGACGCCGGCAAGTTCACCGAGTTTTTGTAAAAACTGGGTGGTGCTGTGTAAGCCGATCGGTGCCTGGAGATAGGGCTTATCCAATTGCTCACATAATTTACGCCCATGTTCACGGTACATGCAGATGTTGATATCTGCATCGGCCAGCGTGTGAATGTCATCGAGGTGACAATTCAGCGGGAAAACACGATTCAGCTCAAGTCCAATGCCTTGGATCATGCGCTCTATTTCAGCTAGATCAGACCACGTATTAAAATACCCATAAGCAGGGCCAATGATGTTGACCCTGGGTACTTGGTTGGCGACAGGCTTACGTTTTGCGGCTTTCTTTGCGCCGTACTGTTCCCACAGCCACACCATGGCTCTATCTGCGCTCTGCCATTGGTCTTCGTCAATTGTCCGCGGCAGGAAGCGCTTGATATTTGTGTCTTCAGGTGTCACACCGCCACCGATCATTTCTGCGATCGATCCTGTTACCACAACACTGGGTTTCTCGGTGTCAAGCGTGCTGTGAGCACGGCGAAGCGCGCCTTCGGTGCCGTGTTGCCCAAGCTCTTCTTCGGCGAGGCCCGTGACAACAATAGGTAACTCATGGGGTGGTAAGCCATCGGTGTAATGCAGCACAGATGTCACCGGGAGATTCTCACACCCTACGGGTCCGTCAATGATGACCTGTAGCCCACGTACAGCGGTGAACACGTAAACGGAGCCCCAGTAGCCACCTGCGCGATCGTGATCGAGGACTAGCATGACGCTTTATCCGTGGACGCAAACGCTGTGCGATTGACGGTGTCGGGTGTCCAAATACCGGCTCGATCCTGTCTTCCTGTGTTGCCAAAAAAAGCTTCCATTGTTTCAAATCGATCTCTATTGCCGATGGCACTAGTAACGATTCCCGCCAGGGACGCCGCGCCAGCTGGCCCCATCAACGGCCGAGCCGAAATCAGATTAGTGAAATAGAGCCCTGGTATACGCTGCTCTTTGGCATGCTGAACAACGGGTGTGGTGCCGATGGCGAGGTCTGGCTGATAGTGGTCGACGGCAGCCACATCCTGCTCGAGTGAGGCACGAAAACGCACTTCGACGCCGATATTTTCAAGCCATGCCCGGTCATCAGCCGACCATGCCGTGGCCGGACAAGCGGTACCGACGTAGCGCAAGTCCGCACCACATTCAACCAACAGTCGAGCGACAAGTAATTCTGACCCCTCGTAGCCCGAAAGTGTAATTCGTGCATTGATTGGGTTGGCTTTTATGATTTCTTGAATCTGGCTGCGGAGAGATTCGCAGTGTTGATTGACCGAATCTTCGGACAGCCTCAATGCCTTACCAATGCCACGCAGCCAAGCGACGGTGCCCTCAACGCCGACCGGCGCGCTACCAAGCGTCGGTCTTCCCGCCTGAGCGAACTCGCGCTGGCTTGCCGTGTAGTGAGGGTGTAAGGCTGCCACCACGTCACAGTCGAGTGCCGCATAGAGTTCGCGCCATTCCCGCGTGGGAACAACGGGGCCGGCGCATACGCCCATGGGCTTTAAAAGCGAGTCGATTGTGATGGCGTCTACAGGAAAAATTTCACCTAGTAGCGCAACTGATGGCAGTTTGGTCTCGGCCATTCCCGTTGGCCGCGCAACGGGTCCTTCTGAAGCTTCTTTGCGTGCATAGCGCAGCATTGCAGCGGCAAGAATATCTTTTGCCTCGGCGTGGGTGGGCACGCCGAATCCGGGAACATCAATACCGATAACACGCACACCATTAATCGATTTCGGGAGTAAATCGAGGGGCACTCCCGATGCAGTGGGTACACACAGGTTGATAACGACAATGACGTCGTACTGAGCCGGGTCAGCAAGGTCGTGGGTCGCGTCGCGAATGTCTTCAAACAACTTACCGGTTACTAAAGTTTCTGAGTCAAAGGGCACGTACCCGACAGTGCGCTTTGCGCCATAAAAATGCGAAGTAAATGTCAGCCCGTAAACGCAGCAAGCGGAGCCACTGAGTACCGTGGCGGTGCGACGCATGCGTAATCCCACACGCAAAGACCCGAAGGCTGGGCACATGCTCTGAGGCTGATCATGCGGACCTTGTGGGTAGTCTTTGGCGTATTGGTCAAGTGTTGACTGCTTGCCCGCGGCCGCTGCGGCGGCGCGCTGCTCATCTTGGTTATGGCAGCCATCGGCCGGCACTTCACTAACCGTGGTCACAGGGATGAGTTCAGTATCAACCGGATCTTGTGACAAGCTCGTTTGCGAATCAGGCATCGTCGTATATCACCTCGAGAGAAGGCTTATTTAGCGTCTTGACATCACATAGGTCAGCAAGGGAGGCAGGCTCCAAGACAACATTGCGACCCACCGTATCGCCGTCGAACAGTGCAAGTAGTTCGTCTTGGGTGAGAGGGCTTGGTTGATGAGGCGGCGATTCGGCCACATTGGTTGCGAGTAACGCAAATAAATCACCCCACTCACCTTCGGGGTGGCCGATGATTTCGTAATTAGCACTTTTCCGCCGGATATCTTCATTCGCGGGAATCGAGGCTAACTCTGGTATACCTGCAGCTTCGCAGAACGCTTGTGCCTCTCCTGTGCCATCATCTTTATTGGTTACCATGCCGGCTACGCCAACATTGCCCCCCAATTTTCTAAAGTACTCAACTGCCGAGCAGACATTATTTGCCACGTAGAGGGATTGCAGGTCATTGGATGCTACAACGATAACTTTCTGGCACATGTCGCGTGCAATCGGTAATCCGAAACCACCACAGACTACGTCGCCAAGAAAATCGAGGAGCACATAATCAAAATCCCAATCATGGAAGCCCAGTTTTTCCAGGGTTTCAAAGCCATGAATGATGCCGCGTCCACCGCAGCCGCGGCCAACTTCTGGACCGCCGAGCTCCATGGCAAAGACGCCATCGCGCTTAAAGCAAACGTCTTCAACGCGGACCTCGTCGCCGGCGGCTTTTTTCGCCGACGCTGTCTCGATAATGGTAGGGCAGGCTTTGCCGCCAAAAAGTAACGATGTGGTATCGCTCTTTGGATCACACCCAATCAGTAAAACTTTTTTGCCCTGTTGCGCCATCATGTAAGACAAGTTTGAGAGCGTGAAACTCTTACCTATCCCGCCTTTGCCATAGATCGCAATGATTTGTGTTTTTGGTGCATCTGCAGCCGAGGTGGCGAGTAAATCTGCGCGTTCACCTGATTCATTAAGGCCGGGGTCGTACGTTTGTGCGGATTCGTGTGCGTTCATAGGACGCTCCAGTCGAGGATCGTTTTCAGACAATTTGGGTTGTTAAACGCCTCGTGATAGGCGGTTGCGGCTTCTGTTGCGGGGTAGCGATGCGTAACAAGGTCGTCGAGAACAATTGAGCGCTGCGCAATTAGGTTGGCAGCAGTTTGGATATCATCATGCTGCCATTCGGAAGCCACATTGATGCTAACTTCTCGCATGAACGCTTGTGCAAATTCAAAGTGCAGGGTGTCGTGATAAAAGCCGGCGAGCACGAGGGTTGCACCAGAGGCCATGTGGGCAACGGCTTGATCAATGATGCGGTGATCGCCGCTCACATCAATGACCACGCGATAATCTCTACGGTCATCGGTTGACTCGGTGTAGACCGAAAAGCCCTCGTTGTTTTGACGACTAGGGTCGGTCTCCCAAAAAGTCACTTTATTATCGAAAAGCGCGTTGCTACAGCGTGCAATAAGTCGACCCAGCACGCCGTTACCAATGACTAACTCGGGTGCGAGATTGGTGCCACACCGCCGTATTGCGTGCACCGCAGTAGCTGCTAGAGCCAACAACACCGAGGAGTCTTGGGGGTTTGCCGGCAGTGGTATAAGTCTTTTGGAGGGCACCACGAGATATTTGGCAGCGCCACCGAACACTCCGGCTACGTCAGTGAAACCCCGAGAACCCGGAATAAATACGGCTTGGCTTGGTAATAAATTGGCATCAGGCCCGGCCTCTATGACGCGTCCGACGCTCTCATAGCCAGGAACCAGAGGGTACTGCAATCCCGGGAACGCGGGCATGCTACCGTCCCAGAGTAACCGCTCTGTACCTGTGCTGATGCCCGAATAACTTACCTCTACGAGGCAGTCATCGTCATCTATGTTGGGCAGAGATACCTGTCTCACCGAAAGTTTGCCCGGTGATTCAAAAACGACTGCGGTTGACGCTTGGCCCATAATTGGTTCTATCTGCGCAATCTAACGGTTAAGGGATCTTTTTTATGCATAGCCGTTACCTAAGTTGACGCCATAACTGTCAGTCTACGTGGACAGCTTCAACTGTCAATAGTTTTTGTCATAAATCGCACTGGCGCTGACAACCCTCACCAGTGCCGGCATATGACTTGTGTGCTCTCGGACGTCGCTGAATCCCCCCGCACGAAGCAATTGGCCTAGTTCGCGGAAGGTGCGTGGCCTGCCCGAGCGCATTGCCCATAAATAGAGGCCAAAGTAGGCATGGCCAATCGCCTCGGCACCGGGGGTTTCAGCCATGGGCTCTGCGACGATTATTTGTCCCCCATCGTGCAGGGCGCGTCGAGCGGCTTTGATCATGAGTAGCGCTTTGTCATCATCGTGGTCATGGAGGATGCGCACCAGCGAAATGACATCTGCGCCTGTTGGTAGTGGTTCTTTGAGCGCATTGACACCGACAAACCTCAGGCCCGAATGTACGCTCTGACGCTTCTTTGCTTCAGGAGAGTTCACTACATCAGGTAGATCCGCTACGGTAGCTATCAGCTTTTTGTGCCTAGCGAGGGCGAGCGATGCAAACCGGCCAGTACCACCACCGATATCCAGCAAATGCTGTGCCTCCTTTAGATTGCAGGCATCAAGGATGTGATCCGCGATGATGTCGAGCGATTCGGCCATTAATTCACTGTAACGCTCGGCCGATTCTGCGCCGGTTTGTCCCTCGGCATAGGACCAAAACTGAGACAGCTGGGTGGATCGCCGCTCTTGGAGCGCCTGCACGGGATCGACTAAATCGCGGTAAAGCAATGCGTGATGATTTACCATGGCTGAAATGCCCGGAAATGCAGCCATTGCTGCCCCTAATCTTCCGAGTGCCCAAAAATCGCTTTCAACTTGTTCCAGTAGCTCAAGACTCGCAGCGGCGCGAAGTAATGTTAGCCAACCGTCTATTGGCAGTTCACCCGATGCTGCCAGCGAGTCGGTATGAACTGGCCCCGCTTGCAGACGACTGAAGACATTTAATTGTACGCAGGCCTGTAATACCTGAGAGTAGACAAAACCCGCGGTGATATGGTGAAGATCTGTGGCGTGTTTGTTGGCTATAAACCGAATCAGTGGCAGTCGTGCGCTCCAACGTTGAAAGGTTGGGTGCATCAGCAGTCTGTTACGCCAATTCACCTTCAGCCACCGCCAGCGCGTGCTCAGGCTTAATGATGGTTGGTTAATACCTGGTGTGCTGACAATGGCGGTATCACTTACGCTCGATGACGACATCTAAGCAGCGCGTCGATGATAGCCACTGGGGAAAAAACGTTCGCTCTGTTTCTCCACAAGAGAAATTAGGAGGTCTCTGCCCGAGCAGTGGGGGATAGAGCCGATACCATCGTTGAGTAGGGAATTAAGCAGGGCTACTGCACCCTCCACACCGAGCTCGTGAACGGCGTTTGGTCTTCCTAAAATGGCGTCACGGCCAGCGGGTTTGCCCATTTCAGCGCTGGAACCAATGCAGTCCTGAATATCATCCGCCACTTGATACGCTTGGCCAATAGCGCTGCCAAGCGGTTGCCATAATTGGTGGTCCACGCCTGCCGCCGCTGCACCGGCACAGGTGGCGGCCACAAACAGCGCGCCAGTTTTGCACTGGTGATAGGTGGCGGTATCCACCGTGGGCTCACACTCCCACGCTTGTCCGGCACAGATTCCCGTGGGGGCTCCAACGCCCTGGGTGATCAGTTGGCTCACCAGAGCAAGACGTTGAGCGTCGCCGTCGTAAAAGCCACAGCTGGTGATTTGCTGCAGAGCATTGACAATTAATGCGTCGCCAGTGAGAACTGCAATACGTTCGCCAAAAGCGGAATGAACAGAGGGCTTGCCGCGCCTTTCAATCGCGTCGTCGAAGCAGGGTAGGTCGTCGTGCACGAGCGACGCACTGTGTAGCATTTCAATTGCCACAGCAGCCATCATAGCCAATCTCGGATTGTCGTTGCCATTGGCAAGTGCCACCGCGATACACAATTTAGGTCTTACCCGAGCCCCGCCTGGAAATATCGCGTAATGCAATGCCTGAGCGAGTAGCGGAGGGCAGGGTTGTTGTGTGGCAGCTTTGATGGCCACTTTTAGATTGTGTTCGCAATCAAGCAGTTCATTGACCATGGGGAGGTCCTTACTATCGGCCGGTGCCGGTAATATGTAAACTAACCTAGACAAATAAAGTGTTCAATAAAAAATACGATTTCTCTGAAGCGTACTCAGGAGATAAAAACAGTGGACAGCACCGTATGATGCAGAACGACGCCCCTCGACAGACTTTACTGGCACCTGGCGATGCTGTAGCTGACATCCGGTTTGATGTAACGGTTAACCAAAATGGCTATCGCTGGTGGTATGTCGATGCGTTTTCTGACGATGGTCGCTGTGGTATGACGGTTATCATTTTTATCGGCTGCGTCTTCTCACCGTATTACGCCAAGGCTCGACGCAGCGGCCCTGCAAATCCCTGGGATTTTTGCAGCATCAATGCGATTTTTTATGGGCCCGACCGAAAACGATGGGCTCTCACTGAGCGTAATGCGGCAGCCGTAGAGCTGAGTGCCAGCCATTATAAAGTGGGACCAAGTGTTGTAACTCGCACTCCACAGGGGTTTCAAATTTTGCTCGACGAGATTTGTGTGCCAGTACCATCAAGGATTAGAGGCGTGGTTGAAGTGGTTTTTTCACAGCCAACTCGCCAGTGTTTTGCACTTGATGACAGTGGCCACCATAGATGGTGGCCTATAGCCCCGTCTGCTCAGGTGCATGTTGATTTGCGCAAGCCAGAGTTGCAGTGGTCTGGCAAAGGCTATGTTGACAGTAATGCGGGTACCGTACCGCTTGAGACAACTTTCAAAGGTTGGCATTGGACCCGGACAGAGCTGCAATCTGGCAAGGGACATATTTTTTACAACCGTGAATTTTTAGATGGAACAAAGCAGGGATTTACAATCACCCACGATGCGGCCAATAACATTGAAATTGCGGAGGGGAGGTGTGACGCCAAACCATTGGCGCCCACGCCCATTTGGCGATGTAAGCGCCCAATAGTCGAGGCCAGCCCCTCGCCTCGCGTTGTAAAAACGTTTGAAGACACACCTTTTTATGCGCGCAGCAAAGTGCTGATCGGGTGTGATGAGCAGCTTGTTCCCGCTATGCATGAATATGTAGATTTAGCGCGCTTTCAACGGCCCTGGGTGCAAACTCTGCTGCCCTTCAGAATGCCAAGGCGTGGTGGTTAAGATCTGGTAGACCGCTGTTGCTCAGATGATGATGGTTGTTGTGCGTCGAGGTGCGCGATCATATCCAGCATCCATGTCATGCGATGATAAAATGCTTTGGGCGCTGATGCTGCGAGATAAGATGGCTTATGTTGCGCAGCCGCTGCGGCAAGGGCAGTTAAATATTCGCACTCGGGAAGGGGTGCTTGCTCACGCACCGAGGGATCTGCGCGTGGTACCTTGGTCGCTTTTAGTAGCAGTTTAATCTTTGTGCGCACCGGCACGACCGCGCGGTGATCTATGCTGTTGTATTGCATGTCGGCGAGTCTATGGCCGATGGCCGAATACAATAGCCGCGCACTGTAAATCCCACCTCGGGCGGATAATGGTAATTGCTTGATACCGTGATCGGCGCGTTGGTACAGCCGATCCGCTGCATCAAGTATCTGAGATATTACGCGTGAGAGGGCCGTACTGTGAACCGGATACGCCATGAAGGTGTCGGCGTCGAGTCCGGCCTGAGCCATCATGTCCAATGGCAGGTAGAGCCGACCATTGCGAGCATCCTCGCCTACATCGCGGGCAATGTTAGTCAACTGCATTGCAACGCCTAGATCAGCTGCTCTGGCAAGTGTGCGCTCGTCACGAATACCCATCAGTACCGCCATCATTACCCCTACGGTTCCGGCGACACGCGCCGAGTAGTCGTACACTTCAGAGAGCGTTTGGTAACGACGCCCATCATTGTCCCATGCAAAACCTTCGAGTAACGCATCAAGCAATTCGCGGGGTAGATCATGATCTTGCACAATATGGCTAAGCACTCTATCGACCGGAGAGTCATGGGGGTCATTGGCATAAATTGCATCGAGTCGCGTATGCAGAGATTGGAGTGCTTGCTTGGGATTATCGCCTTCGTCAACCAAGTCATCCGCCTCTCGACAGAAAGCATAAAGCCCGCAGGCAGCATTTTTGAGTGCGGCAGGCAGCATTTGCGAAGCGAGCCAAAATGATCGGGAGCCATCACTCAGTGTGGCCCTGCAAAAGGCTAAGTCTGTGAATGGAGTGGCCAGCCTAGCCATAGCTGACCCCTGCAGCTGTGGGTACGATCTCATCAAGTACTTTCGCCGAGGAAATAACGCCCGGAATACCAGCTCCCGGATGTGTCCCTGCACCCACAAGATACAGGCCTTCTATGTCCTCTGATCGGTTGTGCGGTCGAAACCATGCGCTTTGCATAATCCGTGGTTCAAAACTGAAACCAGCCCCTTTGTAACTGTTCAGCCGTTGCTCGAATTCAAGGGGCGTGAGCAGTCGAGATGTTACGATGTGGTCACCAAGGTTGCTCAGTAGCGTCTGTTCCAATCTTGCCTGTACGCGCGCTTTATAGCATTCGGCGTAGGTTGCCCAATCGACATCTGCATCGAGATGGGGTACGGGTACCAATGCATAAAATGTATCGCAACCCTCAGGTGCCAAGCTTGGGTCTGTTGCGGTAGGCCTGTGCAGATACAGACTGAAGTCTTCGGTTAGCGTTTTCGTTTTAAAAATATCGTCAAGGAGCCCTTCATAGCGTGGCCCTAACAAGATCGTATGATGGGGCACTTCCTCATAGCGCCTGTCAGTTCCGAAGTACCACACAAATAGCCCATTTGAAAATTTGGCGCGATCAATTTTGCGATCGGTCCATCGATTCCGATGCTCGGCGGCAACCAGATGCCTGTAGGTCCAAGCAGAATCCGCATTAGATACCACGACGTCCGCTGGAATATGTGTGCCGCCTTTAAGTGTCACTCCGGTCGCGCGACCCTTCTGCACATCGATGCGTGCTACTTCAGTATTGAGGCGGATGCTATTGCCCTGACTTTCAATAAGCTTAGCAAGCCCTCGTACAAGACTTGCCGTACCACCCATCGCCGACCATACGCCAAACCGTTGTTCGAGGTAGGAAATTAATGAATAGACGCTGGTCACAGCGAAGGGGTTTCCCCCAATGAGCAGAGGGTGGAAGCTCATAACTTGGCGTAAATACGGATCCTCTATATAGCGAGATACCATACTGTAAACACTGCGGTCGCTGCGTAAGCCAATTAAATGTGGCAGGAATTTGATCAGTTGCCACAGTTGATCGAAGGACTTGAATCCAAGTTTTTCAAAGCCTACGTGGTAACGTTTTTCGCTGGCCTCAAGGTACTTCAGATACCCATCGACATCGGCACCATTGTAGCGACGTATTTCTGACAGCGTTTTATCGCGATCGCCGCTGTAGTCAAAAACATTGCCATCGTCAAAGACGATCCGAAAAAATGGATCCATGGGACGGAGGTCGATATCGTCAGCCATATTTTTGCCGCATAGCTGCCAGAGCTCTTCCAGCAAAAATGGTGCGGTAATAATGGTCGGCCCCGCATCAAAGGTAAATCCGTCCTGATGGTAAGCGTAAGCCCGTCCGCCTGGAGCATCGAGCTTTTCGATTACGGTAACGCGATAGCCACGCGCGCCTAGGCGGATAGCAGCGGCGAGTCCACCAAACCCGCTGCCAATAACGACGGCATGCGACGCACCTGACAGTGCCATGCTTTTGGCGTCGTGATCGGTAAGAGGATTGGCGCTGTTCATTTAGCTAGACATCTCATGTGTCTTAAAGAAATGACAGCGTATCATTGCCTGCGCGTAGAAACTACCTCTTAAGCCGTTTGATAAGATGTTCAAAGATTGGAAGAAATTGCTCAGGGCTCTCCTCATGTCCTAAGTGCCCCAGCGCTGTTAGCTCAGTTAGTCGCGCGGTGACCACCAACTCAGCGAGGCGCTGCGACTGCCATGGCGACACGGTTTTATCATTGGCACATACCACCAGCTCAACGGGGATACGCAATTGGGAGAGTTGGGCCCGTAGAGGCCGCAAGTCCCAGGCGGCCATCATTTGCAGGGTGCCACGAATATGATCAGGTCGACGCATGAGCGCTTGGTAGGCCCGAATCATTTGCTCGTTAGGGTGTGATCCAGTTTCTTCAAGTAGTTTGGTGATCGGTCGCTTGAAATAACCATGCAAGGCGGTGGTCTGCTGGAAAAGCCGGGCCTTTGCTAGCCATCCAGCCGCTCTGTTGAAAACCGGTGCGGCAATTGATCCAAAGGGTAGGAAGGCGCCATTGATGCTCACCAGACTCTGGCATTCGCAGGAGCCTAAAGCCATTTGTATGGCTATAGCTGCTCCGGCTGAGTGGCCGGCGATAACCTGGGGTTGAAAAGCGAGAGCGGCAAGTAGGGCATTGAGCGCGGCAGCGATCGCAGGCAATGTGGGGGCGCCCGAGGAGAGTGTACTACTGAATCCGTGACCGGGTAGGTCTACCAGCAGGCAGTCCCATTGATGACACAAGTGAGAAACCAGCGGTGCCCAGCTGTGCGTCGATGCACCGGTGCCATGAATGAGGAGTAGTTTTGGCTTGTCTACAGATATGCTGTTAGCAGGAAATCGGCTCGCCATTGGGTCGTTTATGCGCTGATAGTGCCACCCGACGCCCGAGACCCAGATACTCTCACTGAATTCAACAAACGGCCAATCAGTTGGTGGCGAGGTGCGTTTACTTCTTGGAGCTAGCGCCTCAGACATGGGCGCGCACCGTTTCAAACAGTGATTGCGCATTTGCGTGGGGAAGACGCACGTACTGCGAGCACAGCGCAGCCGCGAGGTTACGTGCTCGCGACTGACCGCGAGGCGATGTATCAATGAGAACGGCGTTGATACCCTGAGCCCTAAAACGCGCCGCACTGGTGAGGGCATCATCTGTCGCTGCTTCGCGCCCGGGTTCACCTTTTAAGTCAATGTTCGCCACGCCATCGGTAAGTAGGACAATCGCAGGCGTACTGCCACCTCGTTGGATTTGTTCTGCCAAAAGGTTGGCAGTGTCGATAGCATGCGCCAAGGGTGTTCCTCCGCCCCCGGGTAAACCCGCCAGTGCTCGCTTGGCGCGTAGTAAAGAGCGGGTAGGGGGGAGGATCAACTCAGCACTGTCGCCTCGGAAGCTGATCAGCGCAACGCTATCTCTTCGGCTGTAACAATCGGCAAGCAACAATTCGACCGCCCCTTTGGTTTCGGAGAGACGATGCATAGCGGCTGAGCCCGACGCATCGACAACGAACACAGTGGTGCTCTCGCTGCGGTGTCGGTAACGGGTTAGGCGTAAATCCTGTTTGCGAATGACGAGTCCCGAATGGGTCTGGGTTTGAGTCGGATCCTGTCTGCGAAGACTCTGCCAAGGTGCCGCGGCGCGTAGCGTCGCAATGAGCTGTAGCCTTCCCCCCCGTCGCGGGTCGCCCGCTATTGTGCCGCATGGTCGTCCGCGTTTCAGACACAATTGTTCAGCACCTGATTTACCGACCGTCCGCTGCTTGGCCCGTAGGCGTTGTTGGGCAGCAAGCTTATGCAATAGATCGGCCGGTAACGCGGCTTTCACGGCTTCTAGAACCTGATCCTGAGGGGGAGACTGATTTTGCTGATGCTGCGCTTCATCCGACGCATGTTGTTCTGAGTCAGGGGGCGAGGGTGGTGGCTCGCTACTATCCTCGGGCGTGGGTATCCGGGTCGCCCGATGCCCTAGCGTCAAGGTAATGGCGAGTTCAAGGCTCGCGTCATCGCACTGCGTGAGATTTTTTAATGCCGCCAGTACTTTTGCCGTGTTGACGGCGAATTGCAATGCTCGGCCAGATACTATCCCTAGCAATACACTGATTAATGCCAAGCGCTCCATGTGCTCAACCGAGATATTTACCACACGCCATTCGCGTTGCGCTTGAGCAATATCGGCTGCGCAGAGTGTCGTAGGCGTAAGTTCGCGAAGATTGATACCGGTAAGCTGCACTTGTAGGGCTAAACGCTCATCGAGCGATCCCGCCAGAGGTTCGTCATCCAGCCCTTCGTTGAGGGCCAGCACGCCGAACGCTGCCGGTCGCTGATCATTGAACCCATCCCGCTGTAGGCTCACAAAACCTGTGTCAAGCGATTGGCCAATAAACGCCAATACTCTCGTTTCTGCACGTTCGGCCATGGGTATCAGCGCAATATGCTCGTGACATTCCGCGAGCAAGCCTTGCTCCATGACGGGTCGCCCCCATGTAGCGGTTGCAACAAAGTTGAGTCCACCAAGTAAACGGGACTCGCTCACGTTCAACGGTATTTTGCGCAGGAGGCTTTTTGGTGACAGCGCCTCACATTGCGCTAGCCAATAGTCACGTACAGGCCCAGGGAAAGCCTTTACGTTAACCCCGCCTAGAGCGTGGGGTGCTACTGAAAAAACCTCGGCGGCCCGCAATGCTAACGGCCAACCGAAAGACGATGCCACGTCGTTGTCGGTCATTAGCCCAGAACTTGCTCAATGGCGCGACCAACGCGCGCCTGACTGCCAGATTCGTCGAGGGGATCGCGTCTGAGTCGATGGCCTAGTACCATAGGCGCTACGTCCCTGAGGTGTTTCAGTGTGATGTCAGAAGCACCTTCGAGTGCAGCCAGCGCACGCGTGGCGCGAATTAACGTTATCTCGCCTCTTAGCCCATCGGTACCGAGGGTCAGGCACAGCTCCGCGGATTTCTCCAATATCTCAATGGATGGATCTAGCGTGCTCACGCGTGCTCTACCGGCTTCAATTTTTTTGCGTAATGCAGATTCTTTGCGTCGCGCTTTTTTGATGAATGCTTCTCGATCGCGCTCAAAGCTGTCGCGATTACGAATGATTTCTACGCGCGTTTTAACGTCTTGCGGCGTCGTGATGTCCACCGACAACCCAAAGCGATCAAGTAACTGTGGTCGGAGCTCGCCTTCTTCCGGGTTGCCACTGCCTACCAGAACAAAGCGAGCTGGATGGCGAACACTTAAGCCTTCGCGTTCAACAACATTTTCCCCGGACGCTGCCACGTCGAGCAGTGAGTCGACAATGTGGTCTTCTAAAAGGTTCACCTCATCGATGTAGAGAAACCCTCGATGAGCGCGAGCCAGCAGTCCTGCCTCAAAGGCCTTTTCCCCAGCGTGCAAGGCTTTTTCAATGTCCAGCGCGCCAATGACACGATCCTCGGTAGCGCCAAGCGGCAAGTCGACAACAGGGATACTCACTGACTCAGTTTTATGCCTCTTAGATCCGTCTGCGACCCGACAGGATTCACACAAGCCCGCAGTGGCTTTGTCGGGATCGCAGTTATAGGAACAGCCAGCAACTACTTCTATCTTTGGGAGCAGTGCAGCCAAGGCGCGTATTGCGGTTGATTTACCTGTACCACGATCCCCCATGACGAGCACGCCACCGACCTCTTGATCAACGGCCGCGATCATGAGTGCGCGTTTCATGGCGTCTTGACCAACGATAGCCGTAAACGGAAATGCCAAGCTCATGGATGTTTTCCCCCGAAAGTGTCCTCGCAGTGTAAACCAATAAGCACATAATTTCCGTATGTTTAATATTACATTAAGTGGCGGTCCGCTAATGCGTTTGAATCCATTAACATGGCTAAGGGATTGCCAAGGAGAATGTGATGCCGGTTGCATTAGCACAGGCGTTTGAGGGGAAGCTAAGCACCGTGAGTATTGCGGATGTCGGTGCTATGGCGCTTTACGAAGGTGGGGTAGACCGGGGTCGGCCACTGGTGCTCATCCACAGTATCAATGCTGCGCCCAGCGCTATGGAGGTAAAGCCGCTTTTCGAGGCTTTTTGCAACGACCGGCCAGTTTATGCTCCGGACTTACCCGGGTTTGGTTTGTCTCCCCGAATGGCGAGGCGTTACGACACAGCGCTCTTCACCCAAGCGATCTGTGGCTTACTGCATCATTTGAGCAACCATCACGCATTGGCACCCGATATTGTTGCGTTATCGTTATCCGGCGAGTTTATCGCACGCGCCATCGTTGAACACGGGGTACCTTGCCATCGCTTAGTGCTTATCTCACCCACGGGTCTTAGTCGGCGGACACCACCGGCACCAGGATCTTTCGATTGGGTGAAACGACTTCCGGGTAGCGCATTCCTTGGACGCTCCCTGTTCAAACTGCTCACCAGCCGACGGTCAGTAAGCTACTTTCTAAACAAGGCTTTCACGCTAACGGCGCCCACTGAGCTCATCGAATACGCACTGCAAACAACACGTGTGAAAGGGGCGGAGTACGCGCCGCTGTCCTTTCTATCAATGGGACTATTCAGTCCCAACGCACTCGATAATTTGTACGCTCAACTTAAATTGCCCACGCTGTTGATCTACGACACCGATCCGAATGTCGATTTTGATCGCCTGCCCGAATTGATATCATGCAACTCTTGGGTGCGTGCAGAGCGCATTACACCCACCCGGGGCCTTCCACATTGGGAGAAACCGCGCGAGACACAGACGGCAATTGCTGAGTTTCTGGCTACGCCCTGACATTAACGCTGCCATACACGCTCTAAGAACGGTGTATCCTCAATTAATGCCTCTGCAGCCAAGCGGCCTGATAGCGTGGCCATCGGCACTCCTGGACCGGGATGCACGCTGCCTCCGGCGAGATAAAGGTTCTTGATGCGAGAGCGTGAAGCCGGTCGGCTGAAGCTTGCCATCATTCCATGCGAGGCAGCGCCATAGAGACTGCCACCACCAGCGGGGAACAGATGTTCAAAGCCCGACGGTCCCGTGGCGACAGCGGGTGTTTGAATATCCAGCTGCAAGCCACACGCGCTCATGACCCGGCAAGCTCGATTCCATGCGTCATCAACATCAGGTTGCTGACTGACGCTCAAATCGCCAACTGGCGGCGCATTGATCAAAATCAGAAGGCGTTCCGGGCCCTCGATCCGTTGGCCAGCGACCCTATCCTGAGCGCAGACATATACCGTTGGCTGCTCACACAATTGTTGCGCTTTGAATATAGCCTGAAATTCACGTTGGTAATGATCGGCGAAAAATACGTTGTGATAATCCAGCTCAAATCCTGCAGTCTTGGCCACAACGCACCAAGTGATCGCAGATAAGCCCCGTTTCTGGATGGGTCTGCGCGTAACTGCGCTCGCGACTTGATCACCGAGCATGCCAGTGGCAAGAGCATTGCAATCCCCAGCGTACACAATGGCATGGGCCTCAAGGGTCTCCCCAGAGTCGAGATGGGCAAGCCACGTTCGATTTTGGGAGCGAGAGAGGTTGATGACCGCGTGTTCGTATATGTGCTGAGCGCCCTGGGAGACGCTGAGGTCACTCATGGCTTTAGCCAGCGAACGCATGCCGCCGGGTAATTGCCAAACACCATCTTGCTCAACATGGGCTATGAGCATGAGGGTTGCAGGACATTGATAGGGAGAAGAGCCCACATAGGTTGCGTAGCGACCAAAAAGCTGAATCAGGCGCGGGTCACTGAAGTACTGTGCAATTTGGTTCGCTAGTGTTTTGTGTGGACGCGTTGCTAGCAGTTTCGGAATTTGCGCAAGCCCAACACGCGCCGCGAGCGATAGCACATTGGGTTGTTGTTGGGTCATAAAACTGTCGCGCAGCACGCGATAATTGTCGGCGGCATGCTGAATAAAAGCATGGAATCCACGCGCATCAGCCGCGCCGGCAAATGTGCTGATGGCTCGAGCGCTGGCGTCCAGATCTGCATGCAAATCGAGTTGACCCCGCTCGGTCCAAGCATGTCGGGCTAGAATACGGGCGGGCTCGGCAGCAACACGCTCGTCAAAGTTCGCTCCTGAATTGGCAAAGAGTTCCTCAAAGACCCAGCGCATGGTGAATACGGTAGGGCCGGCGTCAATGGACTGTCCGCCTGATGAGAGCTGTCGCATCTTGCCACCCGGTTCAACGCCGCTATCGATTAAACAAACCTGCGATCCAGCGCGGCTTAAGTCAGCAGCGGCGGCTAAGCCACTTGCGCCACCACCAATGACCAATGTTTTATGGGCACGAATCATGATGGCGTTATGCGCGTATTAATCGGACTTGAGTATTCCTCACCACGACCCGTTGATGGTAAATAATCAGCCCGAGCCCTGTCATTAAGGGCACGGCCCACAGACCCGGGGCCAGTGCTAATTCGGGCACCAAGCGTACGGCACCGAAAGCAAAAAAAGCGGTGTACACCGAAATTCCGGCGCCGACCAAGCTTTTGATGTGCTCCTTGATGCGATCCACAGGTTTAGGATTGGGCTTGTAGATAAACCATAAATTTGTGGCCACCGTCGCAAACCCTACCATGGATATCCCCATCATCATGGGCTGTTCGACCCGCCAACCTTGTCCAAAGCAATTCATCGATGCCAAGAGTAACAACGCCTGCATGGCGAGATTGTGCCACGCGCCATTAGCGGCATGATTTCGCCGGTTGTCCAGACAGAGTTTGCCTTGCCACGCCAAATTGACAGTTAGCACCGCGAGGTACAGCATCATCCAACCGAAGATGGCACTAATCATCGCTGGATCGGAGAATACGGTGTGATCAGCAAGGTGGGGATGGGTGCCCTGTGGGTCGTTCAGCGTCGTCAAAGCGATAGCAACCGCGATACTCCCCGTGGTGAGCAGGGCGTAAATAAACGCACGTCCGAATCGGCGGTGTTGCTCACTGCCCTTAGTGCCGATGACAGGAACCCAGAAAATGACCAGACCGATTGCACCTGATGCGATATGTCCGGCTACCAGTAGGTTGAAAAGGGTGAGACTCGACAGCACTGGCACTTGCTCCCATACTTAACCGAAACAGATCGGTTGACACTATTAGTGACTAATAAGCATTACACACCTCCTCACCCAATGCCACTACCCGCCGTTGCAGCTCTTGCAAGGGCTTTGTGGCAGGGCGATGGCAACTTACTCGATTTGTTGCCTGGAGCGGCCTATCGCTTCGATGTGGGTAACTTAGGATACTCGCGACGTTCCACCGTGCTGTTTAACGATCCCGAATGCGTGAGAGAAATTTTACGCGATGCTGAAGGATTGTTTCCCAAGAGCGACCTGCAAGTGAATGCTCTCGAACCTCTTATCGGTGAGTCCATATTTGTCACTGATGGTGAAATTTGGCGCCGCCAACGAGAAATGATTGATCCTGCCTTTAGCCACATGCGTGTTGCACGGGCTTTTGAGGCGATGAGCCATTCGGTGGCCGATTTCTTAACGAGAATGCATGGCTTTGATGCCTCTCAGGAGGCGTTCTCTCTGGACTTGGAAATGAGTCATCTCACGGCTGATGTGATTTGTCGAACCACGTTTTCAACGCCGCTCAACGGTGACATAGCTCGAGAAGTCTTTGAGGACTTCACGGCTTTCGAGCGCAGCGTGGCCCAAGTAGATATTTTTCGTTTGATCTTTCAACCCGCTTGGACAGATATGCCGCAACCCCCTGAGGTTCTCGCAGCCTGTAGACGCATTCGAGCACATTTTGGACGTCTGTTGGACTCGCATTTAGCACCAGATGCTGCCTATGACGATATCGCCAGTGCTGTGATAGCCGCGCGCGACGAGCAGACGGGCGAGTCATTTACTCGCGAACAGCTCATTGATCAGCTCGGTGTATTCTTTCTCGCCGGCCACGAGACCAGTGCCAGTGCGCTAACTTGGGTGTTCTTCCTGCTAGCAGAGCAGCCACAGTGGCTGGTGAGACTCCGTGCCGAGGTCGATGCTGTGGTGGGTGATGGTGACATTGGTTTTGAGCACCTTCGATTGCTGCCAATAATCAGAGCCTTTTTCAAGGAAACACTACGCCTTTATCCCCCCATTACGTTTTTTCCTAGAGTTGCACTTTCTTCTGCGCAGGTAGGTAGGCGCAAAGTACGTCGTGGCGCACTGGTGATGATTTCGCCATGGACCCTGGGCCGGCATGAACATTATTGGGATAGGCCTAATGTCTTTGACCCCGAGCGGTTTTTGCGCGTTGATGGTGTTAACGAACACGCTTACATGCCTTTTGGTCAAGGGCCACATACCTGTATTGGTGCCGGCTTCGCCCAAGCAGAAGCCATGCTCATCATTGCCAGTGTCGTGCGGCATTTTGATCTTGAGCGAGCAGATTCAAAACCTGTTCGTCCCGCTGCGAGACTAACCACTCGGCCTGCTAATCAAATATTTTTGCGGGCAAAGCGCCGGTGATGCAGAGCGCCGGTAATTCAGTCAGCTTCTGAGGAGTGCCAATGAGGGGCTATGTCGCGTTGACTCGCCTCACCCAGCGAGATGCCTTCGCGAACAGCTGGCCAGAGAATGCCCAGGCTCAGCGGTGTCATTAATAGAAAGGGTAGTGGGTCGCGCCAAGACCATACGACATCGCGACTGGTAATGAGCTGCCCCAATGCATGGACAAATGCTTTGACGCGGCCTTTAAATAGACAGGCATAAGCCTCGGTTAAGGTACTGTAAAACCATTGTTTGCGCCCGCTAAGGATTTTGGCGTGAGCGGCTGGATCATCACCCCTTGCTAGACACTTGGCTAGATGAGCTGCATCAAGAAAATGGATGCCACTTGTGAGCCGCGGATTACACTCGATAGCCCACGGCACATTGTCTTGGTCGATAATAAAATCGAAGGCCAAGAAGCCATGGTAGTCCTCGAGTGCATGGATCAAGCTACCTATCCATTGGTGGATACTCTCGGGCATTGTGATCTGGTCAAAGCAAATTGCGACCGAGCCAGCAAAGACGTTGCCTTGATACATGACAGATCCCAGTAATTGTCCGTTCCTGACAACACTGAGGGTGCTCACTAAGCGCCCACTGACGAGCGCTTGAATTAACTGTGCACCCCCCGTTGACGTGGGCAAAGGCTCACCGGCTTTATGGACGCGGACGCCAATACCCGAGCATCCCGCGACCGGCTTAATAACAGTATCACGCAGAGCAGCAAGCCGGGTCCCACGAACGCTGCCCAGCATATGTGTTTCGGGAACTGTTAGTTTTTTCTGCTCAGCCCATTCAGCAAAACGTAATTTATGATGCAGCGTTTCATAGTGGTTTGATTGAGGTGCAAAGACCTCGACATCATCAGGCAGTCGCCGTTTAAGCTGGCAGACGAAGTGGCTCTCCTCGGAGACTGGAATAACAAGGTTTACACGGTGCTCGCTGACGATATTGGCCAGGTCAGATAAATAGCGCTCTGTACTTACGTTGGGTGAGCAAACGACAAACGATTGGCTTACTGCTCTGGAGACACGACACAAGTGCCATCGAAAGGGCTCTGCTACCAGTACGTTAAACCCGGCTGCGTTTAAGGCACGGGCTAGAGCGAGAGCCTTTGGAAATCGCCCGAGCGTGAGTAGCACGGATGGTCGCTCGGTCATATCCATGATTCGCTGCTGAGTCTGCTTCGATTGTGAGCGCTTGGTAAAAGGCGGCGGCGTGCGGTTCCCAATAGGGTTTTCCATTTTCTCAACGTCGCCCCCAGTATACACCTGCCGTATTCTGATGAGAGGGTTTTGTTGGATTGCTATGACAGTGGTTTGTTTAGCCGTGGACACCGCTAGTAGTGGACGACACGCCCTGCACGTATCGCCGCTCGTTATTGGCGCAGCGAAACGCGCAGAAAATAGGGCTATCTACACCAATTCGACTACAGCAAACCGGGAAATATCGCTTTGCGCTCAACCGGGTAATTGTCAAAGTTTTTGTGAAACCAGCGGTGAGTGAACAGTGCTCGGGGTATTAAGTTGCCCGCAGTCATGGCCAGGACGAATACGGCTCCCAGATTCCAGGTCATGATGGCAAAGCCTGTGAACGATAATATTTCGCCGAGATACTGTGGGCAGGTGACCCATCGGAAAGCACCACCATAGGGGATTTTGTAGCGAGGTTCGTCAGGTGAGGGGTTCGGTGAGCGCAGATTTCTGAGGATATGGTCAGAATGGATGTTTAGTGTGAACCCCGTGAGGTAAATCAATAGGCCGATGATGAAGCGTGGATCTCTAAACCACTCACTCGTGTAATGACTACCAAACTCGGTAAGGTACGCGGCATTGAAATAGCCGTGAAGAAACAGCGTAACCCAGCCAGCAATGACCACGCTGAAGGCGAAGCTCGCGCTGGAGCCAGGTTGTACCCGCATGAGCATAGGATTGATGAGAGCTCGATTGCTGTAATGAATCATCCATACGGCCAAAAAAAACAAGGGCACAGCTTGGTTGGCATTCGTTCCCATAAAAAACACGACTGGAAAGACAATAAGGCCGGGAAGTTCCATGATGATCCAGCCGGGTTTTGCGCCGAGTTTGAAGCCTTTTTTTTGCTTCTTACCACCGAAACGGCCACCGTAGGCTGCAGTACCAAAAAAGCTTCCAGCAAATACCAGCGCTGCGTAGGCAAAGCCAATCAATAGCAAAGTGTCATACAGGGTATTGCCGGTGTACCAAGCCATTGGTAAGTCCTCATTAGAGCGTTACGTGTTAGCTGACCTCTAGCTACCAGACCCAGCGGCGCTGGCTACAGAGGATTCCCAACCCACGACTCTATGGCAGCTGAGCCAATTGGGTAACACACATACGGACTAGATCCGCTGTCGCTATCGTCCAAACGGGGGCTGCAGAGCGGACGCGGCTGACATAGTGTTTAGTGTGGCTACCTGGGTTGCCGATTCGGGTGACTCATGGTCCAGTCAACTCTCGCCTAAAAACGATAAACAAGAGCATGCTTTTATGGCCTTTGAACCGGTGCTAGCGTCGCAAATCAAACAGTGGTCGGGAGACTTTGATGTCGTCGTTGTTGGCTTTGGCGGCGCAGGCGCGTGTGCGGCTATTGAGGCGGCTGACGCTGGAGCTGAGGTGGTTATTTTTGAGGCAGCATCGGCACCGGGTGGCTCGACGGCGCTATCTTCTGCCGAGCTTTATCTTGGTGGCGGTACCGCCATCCAGCGCGCAGTGGGCTACGACGACGATCCGGAGGCAATGGCAGAGTACCTGATTGCCGCCAATGGGCCCCAAGCAGATCCGGCTAAGATACGAGCCTACTCGCAAGGTGGGGCGGAGCATCTTGACTGGTTGGTGGCGCAGGGTGTGCCTTTTAAAGCCACTGAGTATCCTTACCGAGCCATGTTAGCACTGACCGACGACTGTCTTTTGTACACGGGAAGTGAAAAGGCATGGCCGTATGTCCAGCAGTTCAGCCATGCCCCTCGTGGCCATAATCTGCAAGTTGAGGGTGATAACGGCGGCCCCCTACTGATGAAAACCCTAGGATCGGCCGTGGAGGCGCGACGGGTTAGTATTCACCTCGAGGCGCGAGTTCTGAAATTGATTGTCGATCAATATGGGCCCGAGGGCTCAGTCGTTGGGGTGGTTGTGCGCCAGGATATGGAGCAGCACTGTTTCCGCGCCAAGCGGGGTGTGGTGCTATGCGCTGGCGGGTTTGTAATGAATGAAGCAATGCTCGATCGCTACGCTCCAGGACTAAAGCGGGCCACAGTTCCAATTGGCAACCCCAACGATACCGGCTCGGGCATACGACTAGGCCAAAGTGTGGGGGGGGCGACACTTAACATGCATGAAGGCTTTGTGAGTCTGCCATTTTATCCGCCAGCGTCATTGACCTACGGTATCTTGGTTAACGGACACGGACAGCGGTTTATCAATGAAGATGCTTACCATGGCCGTGTTGGGGCCTATCTTCTGAACCAAGAAGGCCCCGTCTATTTTATTTTGTCAGTTGGTGACTATGCGGATTATGAAACCAGCTCTTACTTAGGGGCGCCAGTTGTGGCTACCGGAGAGTCACTGGTCGAGCTGATTGAGGAGCTGCCTATTGCATCTGAGGCGCTCAAAGCAACAATCGATTGTTTCAATCGCGATGCACTGGCGGGCGTCGATACACGTTTTCACAAAGACGTTCAATGGTTGAAACCACTCACGCCGCCCTTTGTGGCATTGGATTGCACTCCGGGTAATGGCGCCTATTTTCCTTATTTTACCCTGGGAGGATTGGAAACAACCGTTTCGGGACAGGTACTCAATACCGATGGCAGAGTAATTCCGGGCCTGTATGCAGCGGGTCGTACAGCGTGCGGTGTTCCGCGTCGAGGCGATGGTTACGCCTCAGGTACATCGGTGGGTGACGCCACTTTCTCAGGTCGATTGGCAGGCCGCGCAGCGGCCCACAGGGGACAATCCTCATGACAAAAGCAACCTTAGAACAGCGAATTGATCGTCTGGAATCGCTCGATGAAATTAGACAGTTGGCCGCAAAATACTCACTAGCACTTGATATGCGTGACATGGACGCCATGGTGAATTTGTTTCCTAGCGATGTGCGTGTTGGCCGGGACCAAGTGGGCAGGTCGCATTTTAAGCGCTGGATGGATGAAACGCTACGTGTCCAATTCACGGGTACATCGCACCATATTGGTAATCATATTATTGAATTCAACGACAGCGAAAATGCTGTGGGTGTTGTCTATTCTAAAAACGAACATGAGACACCGCGAGCCGACGGTGGCTGCGATTGGGTCATTATGCAAATGCTGTACTGGGACCAATACACCCGTATCGATGGTCGATGGTTGTTTAAGCGGCGCTTGCCATGCTACTGGTATGCTACTGACTTGAACAAACCTCCGTGCGGTGAAAAAAAGATGCGCTGGCCCGATAGAGATCACTATGAGGGAGAGTTCCACAGTTTGTTTCCTAGTTGGCAGCGCTTTTGGGATACGCCACTTGCCAATGAGTTGCCCGATGTGGCGCAGCCTGCTCCCTTAGAAAAGTTTCTTGAAACGATGCGCGGCGGTGCTCAGGCACCGAGTATTCGCACGCGCTAACGCTTATAGGATTGTTCATGCGATACCCCCAGTTGTTCTCGCCATTGCAGATTGGCGCCATGCAGTTACGTAATCGGGTTGTGATGGCTCCCATGACTCGCAGTCGTGCCACAGATAACGATTTGGTAACAGATCTTCACGTGACCTATTACCAGCAACGTGCCACTGCGGGCTTGATTATCACCGAAGGTGTTCATCCCTCCGCTAATGGCAAGGGTTACAACAGAACGCCTGGAATTTATAACGCCCAACAGATTTCGGCGTGGCGGGAAGTGACCAACGCCGTACATGAAAAGGGCGGTTTGATAGCGTGTCAGCTCATGCACTGCGGTCGAGTAGGGCACGCACTCAATAAAGCAACGGGGACCCGATTTCTTGCTCCCTCGGCGATTGCTGCACGGGCTGAGATTTTTACCGAGCAGGGCATGCAGGCTATGCCGGTTCCGGAGGCAATGACCGAACAGGATATCCATGAGGTCATCAATGACTATGCGCGCGCCACGCAGGCCTGTCTCGATGCGGGTTTCGATGGCGTGGAATTGCACTGTGCTTCGGGGTACCTACCCGCTCAGTTTATTGCTAGCGAGAGCAACCAACGCAGCGATCACTACGGCGGATCACTAAAGAATCGCTTGCGGTTTGTTCGGGAGTTACTTGCGGCGATGATTGAGGTGGCTGGTGCTGATCGTATTGGTCTACGTATTTCTCCAGGAAATCCCTACAACGACCATATCGACGCGGATCCTGAGACGACCTACGGTGCGTTATTAGACCTTGCTCAGTCATTGAAAATCGCGTGGATTCACGCGATCAGAATGCCCTCTACCGGTATTGATAGTCTGGCGCTAACCCGCAGCCATTTCACGGGTGTACTGATTGGCAGCGATAGTTTTGATGCCTCCGAGGCTGATAGTGCTATTGCGGCTGCTACTGTTGACGCGGTTTCGTTTGGCAGAGCATACATTGCCAATCCAGACCTTGTGGATCGATTCCAGCGCGACGCTCCTCTAAACGAGCTCGATAAAAAAACCATTTATGCAGGTACGGGCCCCGGCGGATACACCGACTACCCGACGCTCGATCAACAGGAAGCCGCCAGCTCATGATGAATGCATCAGGACAAGCTGGATTGACGCAAAATTCACCCGAGCACAGTCAGTGAGAGGCCGATGGGACACCATCATTGTGGGCGGTGGTGCGGCCGGATGTCTATTGGCTAATCGTTTGTCTGCCAAAGGTGATCAGCAGGTATTACTTCTTGAGGCTGGTCCTAGCGATACCGGTCTCGGTATTCGTTTGCCAGTTGGCTGGGCTTCTGTGGCCTACGGTAAAAAGTATAATTGGCCTTTAAAAACCGTTCCCCAGTCTCATTTGAACAACCGAGAAGTCATCTGGCCGAGAGGACGGGTGTTGGGTGGTAGCACGTCGACCAATGGCATGATCTATGTGCGCGGTCAGGCACAAGATTTTGACGACTGGGCAAATGCGGGGGCGTACGGTTGGGACTGGGCAGCGGTGTTGCCGTATTTCAAGCGGTTCGAGTGTGCTGCTATGCAAGGCAACACCCGGGGCGTTGATGGCGAACTTAAACCCAATGTTGCTGCTTGGTCAGATTGGTCGGATCGGTTTATTGCAGCCTGTGTGTCAGCTGGTTTTCCAACTTGTCAAGACTACAACAGCGGGGAGCAATTGGGTGCGGGTTACTATGAGCAAACCATTGCGCATGGGCGACGAGTTAATGCATCTACGGCATTTTTGAAGCCGGCTCGTCAGCGTAAGAACCTGACGGTAAAAACAAGCATACACGTTAACCAGCTACTGCTGAGTGATAATTGTGTGCGAGGGGTGTCCGCTGTGACCAGTGGCGGCACAGCTGTGATCTTTGAAGGCCGCCATGTGGTGATGTGCGCGGGGGCAGTACACACGCCCACTATTTTAATGCGCTCGGGTATAGGCTGTGGTGACCATCTAAGCACACTGGGCATTCCAGTGGTGCTTGATCGGCCGGGTGTTGGGAGCAATCTACAAGACCATTACGGCGCTATGGTCGCCTGCGAAGTTACCGGCGGCGGTACCGTAAAAGATCAGCTCACGCCGAGGGGGCTGGTTTCAGAATTATGGCGTTATCTCCGCAAGCGCGAGGGGCTTCTCGCCATGCCCTCGGCAGATGCCTTTCTCTTTCACGCGTCTTCGGAGGCAGAAAATGGTAGGCCTGATATCCAAGTTCACTTCGCTCGTGCATCAGGTGAGCGAGACGATACAGGCCGATCAACTGTCGATAAAGTGCCGGGTGTCACAGCGATCACTTATCCTATGCGACCTACCAGCCGCGGGCAGATCACACTTGCAGACGCGTCTCTGGCGCCGCCGCTCATTGATCCAAATTATCTGGCGAGCGATCACGATAAACAGATTATTATTGATGGGTTGCGAACACTGCGCCAGATTTTTGCCAGCGAGCCGCTTGCCAGTCACGTACGCAGTGAAATTCGACCCGCTGTGGCTGACACCGATGCAGCATTACTCGATTATGCGCGCGGGACAGGAACCACCGGTTATCACCCGGTGGGAACCTGTCGGATGGGCAGTGATGAAGACGCCGTTGTGGATCCAAAGCTGCGTGTTCGCGGCATACAAGGTTTAACCATCGCTGACGCGTCAATCATGCCCAATCTGGTTTCTGGGAACACCATGGCGACCACTTACATGATCGCCGAGCGAGCAGCGGAGTTTTTAACCGAGGCCCAGCGATAATTTATTTCATAGCCATAGTAACTCTGGAGCGTTTTTTATGCCCATGCCCACAGACGTACCCGTTATCGACTTGATGCTAGCGGTACCCAATAACGATACCTCTAACTTCTACGATTTTATCAAGCCACTGTTGATGGATGAGCAGAGCCGGCAGATGTTTCAAATGCCGGCGCAGTATATGTTCAAAGATCTTCCTAAGGTTGGGCAGCGTGATGATTACATTGCCTACACCCTCGAGAAGATGGATGAGTTTAATATTGAAAAAGCCATGATTGGCGTGGATGAAGATCAATATGAAACACAGAACGAAGCGGTGCTGAAGCATCCTGACCGCTTCATTGCCTGCTATGACACTAACCCCAACAAGGGTATGGAGGAAGTACGGAAAATTCGCCGCCTTCATGAGAAGTACAACCTCAAGGCCGTAACGGCGTTTCCCTCGGGTTTGTGTCCCCAGGTGTCGCTCGCCGACAAAAAGTGGTACCCCATTTTTGTTACCTGCGTAGATCTGGATTTACCTTTCTGTCCCTGTGTCGGTGTGCCGGGGCCGCGAATCCCCATGGAGCCACAGAAGGTGGAGCATTTGGATGAGATTTGCTGGTTCTTTCCTGAACTCAAGGTGGTTATGCGCCACGGTGGAGAACCTTGGACGGATCTCGCTTGGAAGTTGATGCTTAAATATCCGAATCTCTACTACATGACGAGTGCGTTTGCGCCGAAGCATTACCCCAAGGACATAATCCACTTTGCCAACACCCGCGGCGCCGACAAAGTTATGTACGCGGGTTATTTTCCTATGGGGCTGTCGCTCGAGCGTATATTCGGTGATCTACCCGATGTCCCCTTCAAAGATGAAGTATGGCCAAAGTTTCTGCGTGAAAACGCACAGCGGGTTTTTAATCTTTAAACCGCTGTGCTTTATCGCGCGCGGCCTCAGGGGTAAAAAATGCTGATGGTATCGACGATGCAAGCGGGTCTGTCAGCACCGATAATCGAAATAGTGATACGAATAGTAGCTTTGAAACCGCCTTTATTCTCTTCAACAGCGATGATTTCACCGGTGGCGGCAATGGCAGAATCAACGGGCACCGGCGACGGAAAGCGAATGCGCTCGGTACCATAGTTCACGCCCATGGAGACGTTTTGCACTTCAATCAACTCTGGCAGGAAGCGATTTGCCAGTGACAAGGTGAGATAACCATGGGCAATGGTTTTACCGAAGGGGCCCGCTGCTGCTTTGATGGGATCAACGTGGATCCACTGATGGTCACCGGTGGCCTGTGCAAATTGATCGATGCGTTCTTGTTTGATGGTTAATGGCTCAGTGGGACCTAGGGTACGACCCACCATATCCATGAGATCTGCTGGTTGATTTACAACGGTTTTGGTCATTGTCTCGCTCCTGTGGGGCTTGATCATCGATAACGATGGGATACGCTGAATTTGGAGCGCTTTCCCAAATGAAAGAGGTCTAATGTATGTCCCTAGACGGTAAGTGTGCATTGGTAACAGGAGGCTGTGGAGGCCTGGGGCGTGTTACTGCCGAGAAGTTTATCGCAGCAGGTGCCCGGGTTGTCATCACCGATATAGACGATAGTGACGGTAGGCGTGTTGCTCAGGCAATAGGCGCTGTCTTTATTCAGCACGATGTGAGCAGCGAGGAGGCCTGGCAACAAGTTTGCGCTCACGAAGCCTTGTCTGGGGGCCTGGATATTCTGGTAAACAACGCCGCTATCTTACGCGCAGACAATATAGAAGACGAAACGCTCGCCAATTTTGAGCGTGTGATGGCGGTGAACTGCAACTCGGTCTTTTTGGGAATAAAGACCTGTTTGCCCTTGATGAAAGGGCGGGGTGCATCCATTGTTAACGTTTCGTCGTCTTCAGCGCTTATGGGATACCCGCAATTTTGCGCCTATACGGCGGCCAAGGCAGCAGTAAGAAGCCTGACCATGAGCACCGCAGTGTACGCCAAGCAGCAAGGCTTGATGGTACGCTGCAACTCGATCCATCCTGACGGTATTATGACGCCCATGATGATGAATATAGACGGCAAACCTCCAGCGCTGACCGACACTCAGTCGAAGCATGCGGCAACATTCTCATGTGCCCCTGATGCCATTGCCGACGTGGTCTTGTTTCTGGCCTCCGATGCATCGCGCCACATGAACGGCGCAGCACTATCGGTAGACAATACATCCACTGTGCATCCTCCCTACTTATGAGCGACTGCTGAGGCCGACCTATGGATTATCACTTTGATAAGCAAACCGTATTAGTCACGGGTGGCGCCGGTCATATCGGCAGAGCGATCTGTGAGGCCTTTTTAGCGGCCGGTGCCAATGTTGTGGCCTGCGGTAGAAATGCCCCTGAAGAACCTATTGGCCAGCATGGTCGGCACGCGTATTTTGTTGCAGCCGATATTCGAGATCCCGAACAAAGTCAGCGGGTGATTGATGAAACACTGGCTCAGTACGGTGGCCTAGATATTTTGGTGAATAACGCAGGCGGCAGCCCGCCCATTGACGCCGCCAGTGCAAGTGCCAGACTGACTGATAAAATTATTAATCTAAACCTGACTGCACCTTTGGTACTGGCACAGCAGGCTTATCCCGCACTGTGTGCTTCTTTTAAGCGCGACAATGTGCCCAGCAATATCATCAATATTGCAAGTGTCAGTGGAGCAAGACCATCACCCGGTACTACCGCTTATGGTGCTGCCAAGGCGGGACTATTGAGCGCGACTAAGTCGTTGGCGATGGAGTGGGGGCCGGCTGTTCGCGTCAATGCATTGATTGTGGGGTTGGTCCATAACGACGCGGGTGTAGCCCACTATGGCGGTGAAGAGGGTTTTAGGCGTGTAGCTGCCATGCTCCCGTTGGGGCGAATGGCTGAGCCTCTTGATATTGCTAATGCCACCCTGATGCTCTGCTCGGATAAGGCCGCCTACATATCGGGGGCCACGCTTGAGGTCGATGGTGGCGGCGAAGTACCGGTATTTCTGCACTTGGCCGCGCAATCACAAAAAACTGATGTTTAACGTTTGCCTTTGTGTCGTAGGCTGTGTGGATTAAGCGGACAAAAGTTTGTTGACCGCACTTCTGGCTGAATGGATGGCGCCGTCAATATAGCCTACAGAGCCAGCATCGCCCACAACACTGACGTCTAGGCCAGTACTGCTAAGCTGTGAGGCAAGGGTTTGATCGCCCTCAGCACCCAGTGCCACAATGATGGTATCTGCTGCCTCAAAGTGCGCTTCCTCCTTGGTGCTAAAAGCCACGCCGTAACGCTCGCAGCGAATATCCGTTGCATTGCGAATCAAGCCGCATCCATGAGCTTCGAGTTCGTGCAAGACGCGCGCTCGACGGACAATGCTTAGCTCGGGTGCTAAGGTTTTATCAGGCTCAATAACGGTTACCTTGCGGCGACGCTCAATGAGAAATTCCGCTAACTCAATACCAACGAGCCCACCACCAATAATCACCACGCGCTCGCCTACTGGCATCCACAGATGACTGAATGCTCGGACAAGTGCAATAGAGCGGGTCGCACCCAAGAGTTGACCTAGGGTCACCAAAAGGCGCGGAATAACCCCCAGTTTTTTCGCTCCTCGGTCATCTCCACCGAGTAACAGTCCCCGCATTTCTTCACCATCGAACACGTGGCGCTGATGTTTACCTGGAATTTCGGGCGCTTCGCGACGAGCCCCGGTTGCCACGATGATATGGTCAACCTGCTCGCGCTGAAATAGTTCAGGTGTGACTCGCGTATTCTTGTGGATGGCTACGCCCAGACGCTCTAGTTCTTGTGATAACCAGCGAATGAGTCGGCCATTGGGTTCATAGGCGAGTGCGGCAATACGAGCAGTACCTCCCAAATCGGGCCCTTGCTCATACAGTGACACGTTTGCGCCTAGCTCTGCCAGTCGTCGTGCTGCTTCCATACCTCCAGGACCACCCCCAACAACGCCAATGTGCTTATTAGTAAGTGGTTTGTTGGTGCGAGCTATCAAGTTAGCCGATTCAAGCTCATTGCCCATATCAGCGTTTACGGCGCACAGCATCGGTTGATTAATAAAGATTTGACTAACGCAGATGTAGCAGTAAATACAGGGACGCACCTGCTCAGCCTTACCCCGTAAAACTTTTGCCGGTAGAGCAGGGTCGGCAAGAATTTTTCGACCCAGTCCGACAAAGTCATAGTCGCCGCGAGCAATAGCCCGTTCTGCACTATCGATCTCAATGCGCCCGACAGCCATGACAGGTATAGACAGGACTTGCTTGGCTGCTTGGGCATATTCTAGATATGCGTCGGGCGTATGAGGGAGTGGTGCCTCGGCGAACGCAATGCCCATGCCGGTATTGCCATAGGCACTCACATCGATCGCGTCGGCACCGGCCTGTTCAGCGAGTTGCACGGTTTTGACAAAATCACTGGGCTTGATACCGCCATCGATACGGTATTCGTAAGCATCAAGGCGGATCATCACTGGAAACTGCTCGCCGCACCGTTGTTTGATAGCGCGAATCACCTCGATAAGAAATCGCGCGCGCTTTTCCGGTGTGCCGCCGTAATCATCTTCCCGTCGATTCACGGCGGGTGACAGGAAACTGGCAAGCAAGTAGCCATGGCCCCCGTGTATTTCTACAGCGTCAAACCCTGCCCGTTGGCAGCGCTCGGCGGCAGCGGCAAACTGCTGAGTGATGGCCTGAATGTCGGCTACACTCAGGACTTCATATTGCGCACCTTGGCCGTCCGGACCGGCACTTTTAATAAAATGCTGAATCTCTTGGTCGCTGAGGATACGAAACATACCGCTGCCCGCCTTTGGTGGGATCGACGGCACTCGAATGGGGCGGCCGGCTGCAACGTCCTCCTGTGATACTTTGCCACTGTGATTGAGTTGAGCGGCAATTTTACAATCGTGCTTATGCACACGGTCGACGAGCTGCATCAGACCGGGGAGAAAACGGTCTTCCGACAGCCCAACCATTCGGGGCATTGAGCATGCCTCGGGCCATGCGATGGATGTGGTTTCCATAACAATGAGCGCCGAGCCACCTTTTGCGCGTTCTTCATAATAGGCACTGATGCGCTCGCCGCAGCTCCCATCTGCTTCGGCATAGTTGGAGCCCATGGCCGTCATTATGAAACGATTCTTGAGGTTCATGCCGCCAATTTGGGCGGCTGCACTTAAATGCGGGTGAGGCATGTTGAAAAGTCCATCTGAGCAATTAGTGGTGACTGATCTCTGATTCAATGCGGGTAGTGGTTAGGGCTAGGGTAGTCATCGGCATGACTAGAACAAACGCCAGTGTGCCGGCCCAGACGCCCTTAAATACCGAGTAATGCAGAGGCGTCAGAGTGTTTACATGGTACAGCGCGAGCAATCCCAGGGTGGGCAGGGCAAAGACCACCACGCCCACAATTCCAAAAAGCAGGGCTCGAAGCCATAAATTTTCAGGCAGGCCTAAAAACCAAGTCATCCAGGTGGGAACTATGTCGACCGCAATTGTTGGCAGCGTGCGTGTGCGCACTTTGTTTTTGTGTAGGGGTATTACGATAAGGGCAACGATGAGGGGTAGCACAAACCCGGTTACGAGTAGATCGCCGCCGAAATTGCTGCTGCCCCACCAAGTAACAACCCCTTTATCCTTGACTAGCCACCAGCAAATAGCGCCATTGGCGAGGGCATTCGCTAGTCCATTTGTGCTAGCGCCGCGGACAAGGTAATGCTTCAATTCGATTGGTGTCATTATTTGCACTCATTATTGCACCACCTAACTACAATAACGGCGCACTCATCATGCTTATACAGCGCTAGGCGTCGAAATTTTGGACATAAACCGTCAGTCCAAAAGTGCGAGGGCTAAACATGCAACAGCCGACTCTGCCGGCCGAAAAGTTCCAACGGCTGCTGGATTATCTCGATACATTGGGTATTGATCGTGGAGTTGTATTGGCAGGAGCAGGTCTTGCGGACGTATACATCGATCAACAGCCGTCCTCTATGCAGCTACCGGCGGCACATTATTCGCGTCTCTACAAGTGCGCCGTGACAGCTATGCAGACACTTAATCCTCGGGTGCCTTGGGCCGCTGGTTTGGGCACCGATGCCTTTGAGCTATTGTGTCGGGCGATCATTGGTAGCGGTACGTTAGGGGAGGCTCTCGATAGCGCCGAAAAGTACTCGCAGGTACTCGAGCCTATTACAGGCCACAGAATCATGGTGGTCGATAACGGCACTCTTGCGGAGTTACATTTTGATTGGCAGGCCGGCGCTGAATCTACCTTGTTTGCGCCTGTCGGTTGGCAGCGCCAGCAAGGTTCCGATGGAGTTACATTGGCCTCGGGACTGGTGGTTTGGCACGGGGTCTTGAGCTGGTTAATTGGCCATGCGTTACAGCTATCAGCGGTGCGTGTGGCCGCCGCAGAGGTGAGTGCAGGCTATACAAGGGCCATGGCCGATGCCCTGGCTATCCGACCGGATTTCAATGCTCAAACCTCATGCTTGCAATTCGCGCGCTCTGCACTGGATTTTCGAGTGGTGCAAACACAGGATTCATTACAATCGTTTCTCGATAACACAGTCTTGCAGCTGATTCAGATTGAGCAGCAGCCGGCAACGGTGAGTGAAGCTGTCAAGCGGCTTTTGGGGACAGACTTCCGGGCGGGAATCTGCACATTTGCAGAAGTAGCCGAACGACTCTATATGTCGGAATCAAGCTTGAGGCGGCGTCTGCTAGACGAACAGACTAGTTTTCAGACCCTAAAAGACGAGCTTAGGTGTCAACTGGCTAAAGAGCGGCTTGCCGATCCCACCCAGAAAATAGCCGATGTCGCTGAGCAACTAGGCTTCACCGAGCAGAGTTCATTTGGTCGCTCATTTCGTCAATGGACGGGTTACACGCCCAAGGGCTGGCGGGAGCAATTGAAGAGCGGTAGCGAGCACGATGCGAATGAGCGAACTTGTACAAAAAGCTGACCGATTTGGTTCTTTCGCTTTTATGATGCAACGCGGTACCGTTCGTGCAAATAAAGAAAATACAAAGACAACATCATGACAGCGCTTCAGTCTCAAACCGTTTGGGACATTTATAATCTGATTGCTCGATACGCAGAGTTAGTTGATGAGGGCGACTTCGATGGCGTGGGTGCGCTGTTTGCGCGCGCTTCACTAACGTTCTCGCCCGGTGGCATAGCGCTGTATGGAGCCAGTGAGGTGGCGGATTTTTATCAGCGAGTCATACGCATAGACCACGCTTCGGGCACGCCGCGTACGGTACACCGAACATACAACAGTATCGTCACACCGACTCCCGGGGGCTGGCAGGCGCGTTCGCGCTACGATGTGCTCCAGCGCGTAAACGACAGCGAGGTTAAGTTAGTGGCATACGGCCGCTATTTTGATACGTTTCAATTGATTTCAGAGACATGTTGTTTTAAGGCACGCAAGGTCGTTTCCGAATTTCTCGGAGACACCGAGCGGCATATAAGTGAACCTGCATTGCGGCGTAATGCCTCAGTGCGGGGTGATACCTTTTCAACCCACTCACAATAATGTTAAACCGAACATCCCGATAGGAAGGTGACGCCATGAAGTACAACACACGGAAGACGCTTTTGACCTCAGCAGTGCTCGCAGCGATCGCGGCCAGCCAATCTGCGCAGGCACAATTGGAAGAAGTGGTGGTGACCGCTGAATTCCGCGAAGCAAATATCCAGGACACACCCATCTCCATGGAGGCGTTTAATTCTGAAGAAATTCAGAAGCGCGGTATTGTCAATGTAAAAGACCTCTTCAACACAGCAGTCGGCGTTGTCGGTTACGAAAGCCCGACCCAGCGTGGCACGATTAGCCTGAATATTCGTGGTGTGGGTTCGGGTAACCCAACACTGTGGCAGGACCCTGCAAACGCGTTGTACATTGATGGTGTTTACATCGGCAAGGGCACCGGCAACGCGGTAGATACCCTTGATCTTGAGCGGGTTGAGATTCTGCGCGGGCCGCAGGGGACTCTGTATGGCCGAAACTCAACCGGTGGTGCGGTCAATTTCATCACGCAAAAGCCGGCCGATGAAACCTCGGCCAAACTGATTGTTTCCGCGGGTAACTATGGTTATAGCTCAGTACAGGGACGGGTGGATCTACCACTGTCTGATACTTTCTCAGTGGCCGCGTCATTCCAGACGCGTGAGCGCGACCCTTTCTACGATAATTCAAATACTACCCAAGAAGGTTTTCAAGGTTTAGATCGTGAGGGTTACCGCTTCGCCGCGCGTTGGACACCGTCAGATTCCTTTACTGCAGACTATAGCTACGTGCGCAGTGAAGTGGATGAAAATTCGGCGATGCTCAAAGCCGATGGTTTCTATCCAACGGCGGCCACGGCTGCATTTTCTCCCGGCTACCCCACACAAATTTCCTTTGATACCAATTTCCGCCAGCAAACTGTTGCTGGTATTGCCGCGGGCGTAGAAAACTTTGTCCTGCCTGCGGCACCTCTGCCACAGGTGCAGCAGTTTGTGGGCTGGGCTAACGACTATGTGGCCTGGTTTAGTGCGACACAGGATAACTTTGGCTCATCCGATGGTGGCGGTTCGGCGGATTACTCCAACCGGAGCATGAGCGAAGTGGATGCCCATACGTTAACGATGACGTGGGATGTCAGCGACTCGCTCCAGATCAAATCGATTACCGGATACCGCGATACGGAATCTTTTGCCACCAACGATATTGATGGTATGGATAACGCTGTCAATGGCGGTATTTTGCACGATACCGTGCTGTCTACCATCGGTGGTTTGTTCTTTGGTCAGGTACCGTTTGGTCCTGCGCAAATCGCTGTTGATGCAGCGGGTGGTCAGTTTGCTATGGCGCTGTCCATGATTGACGGTATAAACGCCTACGGGTCCACGCCGCTGTACACCTTGATTGACTCTGATAATCAGTACGACCAGTTCTCCCAGGAGCTGCAGTTCATTGGTGAGATCAATCAAAACGTTCGTTACGTCGCGGGCTTGTACTACTACGAAGACAGCTCAGAAAGCCGCGGTATTCGTAGCTTCAGCTTCCCGTTGGCCTACTCTGACAGCGTGAGTTTCGACCTCGATAGTGAAGCGGTTGCCGTTTTTGGTGAGCTCACCTGGGATATGGGAGATCTTTCACTGACGGGTGGTTTGCGCTACACCGAAGAAACCAAGGATATCACCTATCTTCATCGCGCCAATCCAGCTACGTTTGATCGGCTGTTTGGCAAGCTTTTCGGTGAGTTCCTGACTACTGGAACAGCGAGCTTTGCTGGTTTTGATTGGGCCGGTAGTTATGCTGAGTCAGGCGCCGATGAAGCGACCATGCCGGAAAGCAGTTACTACGGTGCTACGGAATCGGCAGACTTTGACAATTTGTCGGGTCGTTTAACCGCCAAGTACGATTTTTCAGACAACGTGAACATGTATGCCACCGTATCGACGGGTTACCGCAGTGGCGGTTTCAATGGCTCTACCTACACCCCCGGAATCGGTGCTGACTTCTATGACGAAGAAACCCTAACTAACATGGAGCTGGGTTTTAAATCAACGTTGATGGATGGTCGCATGCGCTTGAATGCATCGATCTTCCAGTATGTGTACGAGGATCTGCAGGTTAACGCGGTTGCTGAGCAAAACGGCGCACTCGTCAGCGGTATTAGCAACGCGGGTGAGGTAACGCGTGACGGTGTGGAGTTGGCGCTAACCTGGCAGCTCACCGATAGCTTTGTCGCAAACATCAACTGGGCACATTTGAACAATGACTTCGATGAATACCCTGCCAACGTGGCGCCCGATGGCAGTTCACTCGACGTCATTGAAGCCGGCTTGGTCGATGGCGGCTTGGCACCAGACGATCAGGTAACCTGGAGCCTCGATTGGGATCTTTATCAGTCAGGGTCGGCACGCCTAAGCTGGAACGTCAATGGTTCATGGCAAACTGAGACTCAGTCACTGTTGGTCGAGACTGACGTAATCGGTGGCGTACCCGTAGCCATGGATACACGTAAGATCGACGAGCGTACCTTGGTAAATACCCGCTTGGCGTGGGATTATGAAATGGATGGTGGCACCGTGGTGTCTATCGCAGCCTGGGGCATGAACATCACTGACGAGGATTACCGAACCTTTGGTTATGGTCTTCGTTCGGGTATTGGTGTTAACACCCAAATCTACGGCGCACCCCGTACCTATGGCGTAGACTTCTCAGTGAGCCTCTAAGCACTGCGACTTAAGCGCCCTAGGTAACTGCGGCGCTATTGATAAAAGCCTGCGTATGCAGGCTTTTTTGTGCCAGCAAGCACCCGAGAACCGGCCCTACCATCAAAACGACTACCGATAGACACCTCATGGTGTCACACATGACAAAATCCACGTTCGCCAAAAACGAATGAGTTCTTGTTTGTCGTAGCCACTGCGTGAATCCGGAGCATGTGAACACGTAGCGTTGCGGATAACTGAGTATTAAACTTGGGCATTAATCACCTAAGGTCAATGGCCATGCGCAGGCTCCTCCAAGCAGTGCTGAATATAAGTATCGTTAGTGTCTTAGGGTGTGACACACCGATCGCGCTGGGAGCCGATGACAAGTGGCCGCCGGCTATGCCTGCGATGAATCCTTACCTCGCACAGAGCTACAATAATCAGGGGCATTGGAATGATGCGGCCACCGATTCCACGCTAATCGCTGTGCCCCGCGGTCACTTCGACATGACGGATACTGGTTATGATGTGCTGCCTAATGACAGCCTCGGTATCCCGTTCTATGCTTCAACGGTGGCGGGTAAAGATATCCGCTATTTCTGGAGCGGTTTCAGTTACCACAAGTATCACAAGACTGCTGCGGGTTACGAGCATATTTCCAGTGTTGCACTGTCCAATCGATTACCCGGATATCTGCCGGTATCGCCAGAACAACGTCTTACACAAGTCGCTGACGTCGAGCGACTGTTGGCCCAGGGTGATGAAGCTGCGCTTGCCACCTATCTGGCAGCGCAGCCTAATCGTTTGTTATCGGCTGTTGAGGACCAAGTGTCGCAAGGCGTATTGTATTCCTTGTTTGCCAAAGACGATGTGCTGATTGCAGCGAATGCTCGAGGTCTTGTTCGTATTGCTCAGGCAACACCCTCAGATCCGTTCTCAGCCATGCTAGATCCCTATCAGGTTAACTTACCTCAACATCTATTTGATGATGAGCGTGCCGCGCGGCATACCTTTTTCCCTGCTGACACGGTGTTTGGTTTGAGTATGACTTTTAACGGTGTTTTGGTTATCAACACCGTATCGGGTCGTTTGGTTAGTTTGGACCCCGAGAGTTTCAAAATCCTCGACAGTTATTCGTTGGCCGAGGGCGAGGTTATTTCAAATAGCTTTGCGACCAGTCCGGAACTCAATGGCCAAGCCATTTATGTTGCTTCCAACAAAGCGCTCTATCGATTTTTGGTTACGCCCGCGGGAAAATTCGTTACGGATGAGAAGCTTGGAGCATGGCGGGCACCCTATCCAGAAGGACGGCGTTTACCCTACGGCAAGATAGCAACAGGTACCGGTGCCACGCCTACACTGATGGGGTTTGGTAACGATGAGGACCAGCTAGTGGTCTTGACCGATGGTTCAGACACCATGGCATTGCTCGCCTTCTGGCGAAATGACATTCCCCCGGATGCTAAGCGAGTGGGGGATTTGCATCCTAGAATTGCGGCTTCAGTGCTTGTTGATTTTGGTGGGTCGATCTCTCAGTCGGAGCAGTCCGTTGTTGTAGCGGGGGCGTACGCTTTTGTTGTTAGCAGTGTGCCATCACGTGCTATGGCGCCGCTACCGGCGCGTGGTGCTTATTTACGCGGCTTGTTAACAGGTGTAACGCGGGAGCCAGTGATGGGGCTTGCCATGTATCGATGGGATAGCGCCGCTAATGAATGGCGGGCGCAATGGCTGCGTGATGACGTTGGATCCCTTGCTACAGTTCCCATGTTGAGTATCCCGACACGTCAGGTGATTATTAATGGCTACTTTCAAGATCAATTAGGTGAGGCTTATCACTTGGGGTTTGATCTCGACTCTGGTGACCTAGTGATGTCGATCGCAACCGGTATAGACCCGCTGTTCAACGGTACCTTTACCGGCCTGAAATGCGACCCGCAAGGTCATATTTGGTACACCATGATGTCGGGCTTGGTCACGTTGTATCCTGAGCGTATGACCTCTGTTGATAATCCAGACCCACGCGTGCGTTAATGCCCCACATCGGGACGGTGGGCGTGGGGTAAAGCCTCATTGCACTGTTAAAAACCACTGTCAGGACGAAACATAGCGTCATGCGCGCCATCCACGAAAAGCAGGGACCCTGCAATGAAACTTGCCTTTGGCGACAGTAAGAACAGCACGAGATTAGCAACATCCTCAGGTAATCCCGGTCGTCCCGCAGGAATGGAAGCGACAAATTGGCGGATAGCCTCACCATAGCTCTCGCTCAGGGCAACCTGCTGAGTCATGGGTGTTTCTATATAGCCCGGAGCAATCGCATTAAACATGATGCCACGACGCGCAAACTCAGGGGCTTGCTTGCGCATCCAGCGTGCTACCGCCTGTTTACTACCCGAGTAACAGTCATGACCCGATGCGTCGGCCGAGAGCGCGATGGCCTGCCTTTCGTCATTGGCGAGCATGGCGTCAACCAGTTCGGGTCGCTGACACTGGGGGGCAGAATTGGAACTAATAGCAACAATACGACCGCCGTGATTGACGTTGTCAGCCAGGCCCGCAATCAGATCGATCGTGCCCCAATAATTTATGCTCAGAATTTTGGCTGGGTCGGGGAAATGTGAAGCTACGCCGGCGCAGGTGACGATGCCGTCGATGCTAGGGTGATTTGCCTTTACTTGTTGAACGACTGTTGCTCGCGCGTGTGCGTCACCAAGGTCCACATTGTAATCGCCATCGCGAATATCGAGGGTGATTACGGTGTGGTCGGCGGCTAGTAACTGAGCTTTAATTTCTGCGCCGATACCGGTGGCGCCACCTGTTAGAATGTAGGTAGCCATTATCGATCCTCCCCTGACGCTTGTGTCATTGCGAGCGTTGTCTGAATTGCACTGCCAGGTAGGGCCACCATACCGCCATCGACCTCGAGTACTTTACCACTGACAAAGGCACTGGCTGTTGAAGCTAGATAGAGCGCCGCAAGGGCTATATCTTCAGGCTGGCCTAATCTTCCTTGAGGAATCCATCGGGTTGTGTCGCGCAGCATTCTCTCGTCTTGGGTAATGAACGCGGTGCTGGGTGTTTCGATAGCGCCCGGTGCTATGGCATTGCAACGAATCTTGGGAGCCAACTCATAGGCCATTACTTTGGTCATTTGGTTCATGCCGGCCTTTGCAGCTGCATAGGCGGAAAAGTTACGGTCTACCATCCAGGCGAGAGCGGAGGATACATTCACGATGGTTGCTTCAGGTGCCCGTTCGAGGAGTGGAAGCGCTAAATGTGTCAGGGTATACGCGGAGGTAAGATTAATATCGATAGTATGCTCAAATCGAGCCCTATCCACTTTGTGAAGCGATCCGTAGCCTTTACCCGGAGCGCCGGCATTGTTGACAAGGATATCGAGGCCGCCAAAGGTCGATTCGACTTGGGCCACTAGCGTTTTTAGCGCCGCTTCATCGGTAACGTCGCAGCTAATGGCCAGTGCCTTGGTGCCGAGAATCTCAATGTCTCGCGCCACCGCATCCACGTCGTCTTGTGTGCGGGCGACACAAACAACATTCGCCCCCATTTCTGCAAAAACCGTGGCGATGCGGGCACCAATGCCCTTACCCGCGCCGGTAATGAGTGCCGTTTTATCATCTAGTCTGAAGCGATCGAGAATCATTCGTTATTCCTTGTGTTCATGCGAGTATCGACTCGGCAGAAAAAATCTATAGTCCTTTTGTGCGTGGAACCTGTGTGCCTCTGAGCCTCACAATAAACAACACAGTAGGCGATATTTTCGTGGCGCGATTCGTCCGAATCAATGATGTGTCTAATAGTGATGTGTCCAATAGCGATGTGTCCAATAGTAGGAGGGGATCAATGGCAGAGCTCGAACACAAGGTGGCCTTGGTCACGGGGGCAGGCGTTGGTATAGGCCGAGCGATCGCGTGCGTTTTAGCCCGGGAAGGGGCAAAAGTCGCGGTGGCAGATCTTAATCCGGAGACTGCCCACGAAACGGTCGAATTGATCAAATCCGCGGGTGGGAATGCGATCGCCCTCACGGCTGACGTCAGCGACGAGGAACAAGTGGCCAACATGATAGCTCGGGTGGTGGCTCACTTTGGTGGCTTACATGTTGCCTGCAATAGCGCTGCTGTTAGTCGAGGTTCGGGCGCAATCCACACATTTGAAAAGGAAGTCTT
>Ga0181558_10000134_pt1 | contig 61845 bp, 44 predicted proteins | sample 011ome_22_FD_133754 | JGI IMG/M metagenome (GOLD analysis project Ga0181558, IMG submission 133754) | Coastal salt marsh microbial communities from the Groves Creek Marsh, Skidaway Island, Georgia - 011507BT metaG (megahit assembly) | ecosystem: Environmental > Aquatic > Marine > Intertidal... | reverse complement strand
TACGATTTGCGCCATTAAAGGAATTGAATCCAGATAACCCAACGCCCGAAGCGAATGTAACACTGTTAATAGTTTCAGATATAAATGTTACTGTATATCCAGAAACTTGCGAAGGTACTGTAATAGTAATGGGTGTGGTGTTTTGTAATAGCACTGTTGCTCCGTTATGAGTTGAAGATAGAGTAAAGTCGGCCGTTTCTGTTACAAATGAATTCTGTGTTAATGTTATTTTTTCAAATGTTGCGGTACCAGTAAATTCTGGATTATCGGTTGTTGCACCTTCACCTTGTGGACCAGTTTCACCTTGAATGCCTTGCTCACCTTGAATGCCTTGCTCACCTTGAATGCCTTGCTCACCTTGTGGACCAGTTTCACCCTGAACACCTTGCTCACCTTGCTCACCTTGAATGCCTTGCTCACCTTGAATGCCTTGCTCACCTTGAATGCCTTGCTCACCCTGAACACCTTGCTCACCTTGAATGCCTTGCTCACCTTGTGGACCAACTTCACCAGATAAAACTTCAGCACCTACCCACTTCTTTAATACCGCATTGTACTGCAGAAATTTTCCGTCAACTTTAGCTGTTGAACTCTGAACATCATTTAAACGACTTAACCAGACTTCACCACCTCCTCCGATGGTTGAAAGCTGAGTATTCACAGCAGATTTCCAATTCTTAAAATCTCTATCAGTTTTTATTACATACGAATCTAATTCATCCTTTGCTTTAACAAAAAGAGGTTCGATAAGTTTATTAATATCTGGCAATTCTGCATCATTCCCAGAATCTCCTTTCTCACCTTGTAGACCAGTTTCGCCTTTTAATCCTTGCTCACCTTGTGGACCAGTATTGCCTTTCTCACCTTGTGGACCAGTATTGCCTTTCTCACCTTGAATGCCTTTCTCACCTTGTGGACCAATTTTACCTTTTAATCCTTGCTGACCAGTATCGCCTTTTAATCCTTGCTGACCAGTGTCGCCTTTTAATCCTTGCTGACCAGTATCGCCTTTTAATCCTTGCTGACCAGTGTCGCCTTTAACACCTTGCTGACCTTGTGGACCAGTGTCGCCTTTAACACCTTTCTCACCTTGTGGACCAGTTTCACCCTGATCTCCTTTGATCCCCTGATCACCCTTTAGACCAGTGTCCCCTTTAGGTCCTTGTATTCCAGTTTCACCCCTTAAACCCTGTTGACCAACATTTCCTCTATCACCTTTAATACCTTTATCACCTCTAATTCCTGGTTTTCCTTTTGGGCCAGGAACAGCTTCAATCAGCTGCACATTTTCTTCTAACCCATCCAGTTTTTCTGAAAGAGGTATTATTTGTTTTTGAAGCTTTTTATATATTGCTACAGAAAACGCACTATTTGCATTATCTAATATTGATGACATAATACTATTTATTAATCATCCAGTATTTTGCTCATTGTATCAATCATTTTGATTTGAGCTTCGTGCAATTCCTCCGTACGATTATTGACTTCTTCATCAATTATAATATCTTCTTCAGCTGCTTCTACCGATTCAAAACCCATATCATCATCCGCACCTTCTTCAGGTTTTTCTTCTGCGATTTCAGCATCGATTCTTTCAATATCTTCATCAGATTGCTTAAGTATGTTATTTCGAATCCATTTAGTAGAATAATACTTACCAACATTCTCGCCTAACAGATCAAGCATTTCAATTCTAGCTGTAAGAATTTCAGATTCTTTCAATTCAGCGAAGTAGTTATCCTCGATAAAGCTAACAGCCATATCGCTCGCAAGGTCTTCCCATTCATCTTTTCCAATAATTCCCTTCAAGATCAACTGAATCTTCAGCGCTTCAAGCAATATAGAAGAGAACTTCTTACGAATACGATCAACAAACTTCTGAAACTTTACTTCATCGCGAGTGATCTCAGAAGATCTACCAAGACTGAATGATGTTTCAGAATCTAATCGAGAAATTGGAACGTTGAGAGTCTTATATAACTTCCGTTGAAAGAAAACAATATCATCAATCTGTCCTAGGTTTTCTCCACCTGGAAGAGTAGTGATTTCAGTTCCTCTTCCGCCTTCACGGCGAGGTAACCAAAAATCTTCAAGCATCGACATGTGTCGACGATCATCTTTAATATCTCCTGTAGCTGCATCGTATACAAGCTTATTACGATACTTACTCATAATGCTTTGTACATATTCTTCAGCTTTACCCTTTGGCAAATTACCAACATCGATATAAAAGATACGTCTCTCAGGAGCACGAGCTACACGATACATGACCAACGAATCTTCCATCATTCGAAGTTGATTCACTGGCTTTAGAGCCTTATGTAGATAAGAAACTACTCGCTGCTGTGTTGCATCTAAAAGACCTGACGTTATATTAATGATTGCATCCTTCGCAATCTTTACTCCAGATATCTCTTTTCCACCAGCTTGAGATTGCGCATTCAATGTAGCTCCAGTGTGCGAATACTGTTCTGAGTAGATATAGTACTCATTTACAACCTTCTGTATAGTAGCATTCGTCTTAGTATCTGTTTCAGTCTGTATTTCCTTTACCTTCTTCATAAAGGTAGATTCAATAGGACGTATTTCTAAAATTCCTCTTTTTGGGCTCTTTTCGTCGATGATGATATGAAAATATATTCTTCCATCGATATACCATTGCCGAAACATCTGTTCAGCATTCTTATTAAATTTATAAAGCGATAGTACGTTGTCGAATTCCTCGACAATCTTCTTTTTAATACTATCTGGTTGGTCGAGCTCGGTTAAATCGATCTCGCATGGGCTTCCGCTCGTTCTCGATGCAATCGCTGCATCAACAATATCGCTCACAGCTGAGTCACACTCAGGTTGCCGCGCTGCTTCTCTGTACTTAATGATCAAATCCTGATCATTGGCCGAAGCTGAACCATCTAAATCAACATATTGCCCATAATATCCACCAGCTGCAACTGTAGAAGAAACACCGTCTTCTTCAGGTTTCGGCGCAAAGGACTTAATGTCTTTCTCTGCATCTCTCTTTGATGAGAGTCTCTTTGTAATTTGATATCCAAATAATTCCATAATGTTATTTATACATTAAATCCCGCTCAGGGATTGGACCTGAGCGGGAAGTATGTAATGTCTATAAGACTTAGTTCGCTACCTTTGTCTGCCAATATTGAAAGGCAAACTCAACAGTGAACTCTTCGATCGCATCATTTGCGTCGTACGCGAGGTCAATTGCACTGATGTTTACTGGGAAAGCACCGCGGATATCATACTCCTTAGTTGTTTTTCCTTGACGATCAAGTTGCTGTACAATTAGGTCAGCTTGATAATTCCGAGGATTTTTCTCCCCAGAATTTTCTTTAACGTCGTTAATGATATTCATCCAATTTTCGAATGAATTTCTAACATCTTGCTTATCTTCATTGTATGCTGTAATAGTCCAATTTTCGAAGGTACGGTCACCCGCAACTTTTAATTGTCTACCGCGAAAAGGCACGTCGATTTGTGCTACTACTGAACCAGGTAGTTGAGCGCCCTTACATGTGAACGACAGTAGTTCGGTATTAAGACCGGCTCCTACTGGCGGATTGTTAATGATAACCTTAAAGAGATTGGCGCGCGCGCCGCCTCCGATAAGCTTAGCTTTGAAATCATCTACTGATAATGTTGCCATAATTTTTTTCCTTTATTTTAAGTTTTTAATGTTAATTATTTACCAACGATTTCAGAGAAATCAACTCCTGTGCGTGTAGCAATGAAGTTAAGTGTGATGAAGTTAATCGAACGAGCTGGTTTGATGTAGATGTCAGCAACAAAACGGTTAGTGTCAATCACTTCACCTGTATTATTAGTTTCATCGCATACAACCAAGAAGTCAGTAATACCACGGCGACCTTTAACATCCCGAAGGAAAGGCTCTGTCATATTTCTGAACATCGCACGAGTGAATTCATCATTCAGTTCGAACAGTTGATATTTTGCTGCAGTTGCAATTGCTTTTTCGAGAACGATAAACAATCTACGTACATTGATACGATCGAACGCACTTGGCTTAGACTGTACAGTCTTATCACCGAAGAGAACGATGCCGTTACCAGGGAAGTTTGCGATTGGATTAACACCCTTCTTATAAAGAGTATCACGTTGCGACTTATTTGGATTAAACCCAAGTTTAGTAACGCCTCTAAGACCACCACGATTCAATCCAGCTGGAGAGAACCAAGGTTCTGCAAGATCATCAGTCTTGGCACAGAGACCGGCCATATGACCAGAAGCTGGGATCCAAGAATAAGTATCAGCATACTTATTGTATACATACAACGCAGTTGAGTCGTATACAGCATAAGAACCATCAGTATCTCGTGTGAGGTTGTCGATTTGATCTGTAACGTCGTCAAGTCGATTTTGAGCGGTACCTTGTGTAGAAGCAGCTATTGTAGGAGATACAAATGCTACGCAATCTTTACGATCAACAGCAATATCTTGAACAGCCTTTCCAATTAGTAAAGTCTCAGAAGTATCAGCCATCGAGAACAGAAGATTTACATCTACAGTTTCAACATCGCGGAAAAGCTCTAGACCATTTGTGACGTCAGACGCATCAAGAACTCCGTCCCAATCTGCACCATCTTGGAAGATGTATGTAGCAGGAGCAGAAGCTTGTGATGGACGAGCAACATAGAACCAATTTGATCTAGCATTAATAACATCTGCGAAGTAGTTATTTGTACCGTCGTCAAGTTTAGCACCAGGTGTTATACTCATGTCAGACCATGCTTCAACTTCCTCGTCGTCGAGTGTGATAACCATATGAATATCGCTACCTTCAGGAGCTGAGTCGAACGAAGAGGCAACTCCACCACCATCACCGAATGTGCTAGCATTAATAACAGTTACTTTTAATGAATTACCAACTTCTCCAGCATATCTAGCGAAAAACAGACCAGGAAGATTTGTTTCTAGTTCGAAGGCTTCAGCATTCGGAATGAACGTTGCTTCATTAGCAAGACTCTCAGCCTCATCGATGTTTAATAGTCCACCTTGATCGATATCGGTGCCATCGACACTAACAGTGATAGTTGGGATATCGTAATCTTGACCTGGCGTTACATTAATTTGACTAACAGAATAACTTATGGTGAAGCTACCAACTTCGAAGTTTAGTGCGTTTGTGGCTGTCAGCGATGTGGCACCAAATGTAGACTCGGGAATGAAATTACCACCCAATGTGACACTATTACCATTCACTGCATCATAAGTAACAGTAAATGGTTGGCTATCCACACTAGAAACTAGGTTGAGAACATCACCATCTGCAACTGCATTTTCTTGGGCGTATGCAACAGTTACTACGACAGATGTAGTAGTAGTAACAACTAAATCAATTGCTGTTGGTGCTGGTGTTGTACTTCCGTCGTAGCTGACAGTGTTAGTGGTGATGGTTAGCACATTGCTAGCACTAGTAAACTCAAGATCAGCGCCAGTGTTGCCTGGGATGGCTAATGTATAAGAGCCATCAGGTATACTACCAGATGTAAGAGCGACGGCCGTAATAGCAGCAGTTGCGCTGTTTACATCATCCCATGTGAGAGTGAGAGGATAAGTAGCGTCAACCACTTCATCAACATTAAATGATGCTACTGTACCATCAACTCCGGTGACGTTAGTCCCGACAGTAAGAGCCGAACCATCACTCGAGAAAGTAAGAGTTTGGCCTTCAATTGTAGTTGAATAATCCCCCGAGGCTAGTGTGCCAGAGAGTGACTCGACTTCATATATCGCAGTAGCAGGAACAAAGTTCGTAGCTGCGAAAGGACTATAGCTCGGCGTAAGCTCTGCCCCAGTACCAATACCGTCAATGGCTTGAGACACTGCTAGTGTAACCGCAGCACTTAGATTCTCGAATTCTTCTGGAGCAACATCAAATGTGATTGACTGAATGCCTCCGGTTGGTGTCTCAAAAGATCCTGCATATGCATTTTTTAGTGCAGCATTACCTGCGCGGACTACTTTAAGAGCTGAACCATACTTTAAGAATGATGCAGCAGTTAAAAACGATTGTGTGTGAGCAGCGTCCGGTGTACCGAATATACCTGCAAGTTCTTTTTCAGAACTTACGAGATTAATTTCGTTTACTGGACCCCAGCGAAAATATCCAGAATATCCACCAATAGAGGTAGATACTGCAGGTATTACATTTGTCAAGTCGATTTCTTTTACTTCGACTCCTGGTGATACTTGAAAACCCATGTTGTTATTCCTTTCAGTTGTTTATAGTTGTATAATAAGAATCATAATAAGATGTATTTCAATTCGATTAGATTTCTATTTATAACATTGAATGTTTAGAGATTGTTCCATTCATTTACTGCGTTTACCATATCTTCATATACGATTGTAGTATTCGTAGTAGGTCTATCATTGATTATACCGAATGGCATTACATCGTCTTCCATTTCTCTTACTCGATCTTGATATAACATCGACTTTAAATCAGTATCGCTCATGTCACCGAATGCATCAGAAGACACAAACCATGCGAACATGACCAAATTCATAACTAAGTCATCGTGATTTCCAGTAGAAGCGGAATAACTTCCACCCTTTACTTCGAACGTTGATAGCTCACTAATAGTATCGGCATCTACAATATGAAGTTTATTCAATTCAACAATATCTTTTAGGTTCGAACACCCGATCCTCTTTACTCTCTTTGTCATCATTACGCCAATACCGTTTGACTTCACTGATGACGAAACAAACATGTTCTCGTATTCATAATCATAATACACATGATTGCATACAACTTGACCAGCATCGTTATTCTCAATTACGACCATCGCATTATTATAGAGAGTAGCTACTTTAACAATTATATCAGGAAATAACATAGGAGACACTAGATTATTTCTATATGTGCATACCTGTGAGAAGCCAAGATCATCGATCCGTATAACATTAAACGTTGAATAGTCTTGTCCTCTTCCCTTCGAAACGTCAACTGTCATTATATATCGAACACCTTCTTTAGGCTTCTCATAGTATGATACATCATTTCGAAATTCAACTGGTGTAGCAGCCTTCAAACTGAGAAGTGTATTAGAAGATACTAAAGTGTTTGATGTACCGTGAAAGGAGTTACCAAACTCTTGTTCAAATTGGCGTTCTGAAGTATTTGATATCGTTTGTCTTTTCCATTCTTCATCTCGACCAGGAACATCCCACCAATCTACACGAAATGCTTTAAACTCATTTGTATTCTGTACAGCTCCTTCGTATAGACGATGAAAAACATTACCGACACCGTTTGCGGTTGAAGTAATAATCACCTTTGTCTCTTTACCTGCAGAAACAACAGGGTATGTCGATGTGTAAAACTGTGCAGCATTCTCAACGAAAGCAAACTCGTCAAGGAAAAGAAGATTCACTGATAGACCACGAATAGAACTACCAGAAGTCGCCGCTGCAACAATCTTAGTGTTATTTCCAAATGTGATATTCCCTTTATTAAGTGCCTTACATCCAGGTTGTAAAAAGAATGGGAGATTCTCAAGCGCTAGCGTGACACGTGATAGCATCTCTCTCGCTGTTGCACCTTTATTCGCAAGGATTGCAATTGTCTTTTCAGGATGAAAGACTGCATACCATAGAATGTAAATAACCGTGCTAATACTTTTACCAGACTGTCGACAAGCCAACACGATAGAGAATCGATTATCGTTAAAGTGTTTAAACATCTCATCCTGATATTCGTACGGCTTAAATGAAACTAAACCCTCATCTAATGATATGACCTTTACGTACTTCTCGGCGAAGTATGCAGCATCTTTCATGCACTTTACGTATTCAGCAACTTCTTCTTGAGTAAAGTTTTGCTGAACGCCATCTCGTTTGACAAGTGGATTTCCTAAATAGCCTGCTTCTCCATTAACTATCGTCATTGTTCTTTAAGAATTTTTGCAATTCAGTAGTAGAACCAACGAAGATAGCATTATTTGTTGTGCCTCCTGAAGCATTTTGTTTCTGCTCTTCAGATTGTGTCAATTCTTTTCTCTTCTTTTGTAGAGTAATAAGTCGATCCATCATATCAGTAGTAGTCTTAAACATACCAGCTAAAACTTCGAATGCTCGAGGATGTTCTGTCTCACTTGCAAGTGCCATCATATTATCAATAGCTTCTTCAGATCTCTCAATTAATGATTTGATCTTCTCTCGTGAGTAAGCATAATCTTCTTCAGTATCAACAACGATCTCTGATTGTGCTACTTCAGTTTTGATTTTCTGCAATTCCTGAGGTATGTGCGTTTGTAATGCACTTAGTATATCTTCTTTTGACTTAATCATGATATAACGTATTACTGCTATGGATTATCGTCAAACCCAAAACTGGTATTTGTCGTGAAATCGTCTTCAGTGTCATCTTCTGAACCAAGTTCGGTAGCTACTCTATCGATCGGAGAAGAGACTGATTCAGGCGTAGAGTTATTATAAAGGTCAGCTTCAACAAATCGGATAACTGGTTTTTCATAAACTCGACCAGTGAATCGAACCTTAACTGTAAAGTCGAGAGTGTAGATGAGTGTTCGACGAGTGACAAAATCACCTTCGTATGAATCTTCGAAGCTTGTGCCATTTAAAATGATAGGAACATCAACAGAATTACCTGGACCTTCCATATCCTTTATCGCAACAGTATATTCAGGAACGAATGTTGGAATTATTTGCTCGAAGATTTGAAGTGCATCATCTTGGTTTTTAGCTATGATATTAAGCTGGATTCCAATGTCGTATGGCACAGACTGTTTCAAGATTTTCTTTGTGCGTTGAGGACCATCTGGATGTGTACCACTACCTTCAAATCTTTTTACATTTAACTTGTTTAACGCGCTGGTTGTGTTCTTATCAATAGAAGTAATTTCAAAGCTCATTCGAGGTAGCTTAATCGCAATGCCCTTATCTGAAGCAGCTTCATTATCAGATTCGATGCGTGCAAGAAACTTCTTTATTGGACCATATGCTAGAGGCACTCGCGTTTCACCCAACCCTCTTCTAACAATCTTGATGTTGTTGAAAATGGTTCCGAAAACCGCAACAGTTTTCTTTAAAGTCTGGTTGTAAAAATGTACGCCGTCTAACATATTAAGTTATATTAATTTCTCCAAATGGATTCATCTCAGAGAAGTCTATGAAATTGTTGCCGATAGTTTCGAAGTCGATGTTTTGTGATTTAGGATCGTTATCGTCCATCGTATTAAAGCTATCGATACCTGTAATAGCATAAGAAGCAGAAGACTCCGCACCTATAATATTTCCTGGAGTAGTTCCAACCGTTGTTGAAAAGAGCGTGTTACTTCCGTCAGAAGCTTCTTGACTAGAGATATTAATTCTTCCATCACCAATAGTCGATACTTCTCCGGTGACTGTAACTCCAGTTGTTGTATTTGTCTGAGTAACATCTTCGCCAATTTGATATGTTCCGGAACCAGCACCTAATAAGATCTCTGTCTGAGATGCGTATTGTGTTTCGAAAGAATCAACTGACTCAATACCAGTGTCGAGAGCTTCATTACCGTACTCAAACAATTCACAGGTGAGTTTAAATGTAGGCAATCCCTTTAACTGATAGAACGGTGATTCATCTTCGACAAATCGAATTTCGAATAGACCATTTACGAGAGGAAAGTATATTAGATCGCCTTCCTGCGGGCGCGCCTCAGGCACTGGCTGGAATCTACCGACGAGTTGTTCCCATCTACGAGTAGATAGAACTAATGTCATTTGATCGCGTATTTCTACACCAAACTTAGAAAGCAAATCTCCGTCACCTTCAAATCCATCAGTACTTTCAAGATACATTTCAATTTGAAATGCCTCACCAAATTTGCTTAAAGCGTCCTCATTAAAGATTGCATTTGTATTAACGATCGTCCGAGGAATATAGTACACATCGTGCCCATAAATCTTAAGAGCTTCTATAGTAATATCTTCGTAGAGTCTTGTTTCGGACGTAGTGCCGTGACTAAAATATGTATTTCTTGGCATATCATTCTAACCGACGAAGAAGTCGATCGGCGCCTCATATGTAAGTTGCATCGTTTCTTCAATCTTCTCGATATCAGCAACCGCATCGTCATAGATCTGACGACCGTTAAGTGTAACTCCACCTGGTAAAACCATCCCTTCGAATTTGATAAGATTAGCTCCCCACTGTCTTTTAATTAAAGCGATAAGATATTTTTTGAGAAGCATATCGTTGTAAATAGCAGTGTATGTTTCAGGATCAAGAACGTCATAACCTTCAACGATAATGTAAATACCTTCTGTCAAATCATCTCCTTCGATGTATAGTCTATTCTGATGGCGAGAGAAGGATGATCTCTGTGACATGCCATTGACCTTTAAGTCAATCATTGCCATATACTGCTTAGTCATTTCGTAATCAATCAAACCACCTGGGTTTCTCAGATTGTACATATCATTAAAGTGCATCTGATAATCAACTGAAAACATTCCACTCTGTGAAGTCGATGTACCAATAGGAAAGATATTGTTTACAAATATCATTTGTTCGTCAACTGTAACATATCCATTAGTTACATCTTCAGCAGTAACCAAATGCTTACGATAGTTGCGAACGATCGAATCAGAATGATACTCTTGATAAAACTGCATAGCTTCATCTACGCGATCTTCAAGCTGATCTTCGTCAACATTGATCTCAATAACTGGCGCGCCGAGTGCTCTTAAAGCATAATCAATGAGTGTTTCTCTGGAATTTGGTTTAGCCATAACTCTATTTATACGCTGGTTACGCGAGGCGTAATATCAACTTGACCTTCTGTAACGCGAGTTACTATACTTGGACTATCACTAGTGAATACTTCTATATCATAGACATATCTTCCTGTTGCATATACTCGCTGAGGCATTCCAAGTAGCGAAGTTTGCTCAGCCGTTAAAGAAGCTATTAGTCTATTATTTTCAATATCAATTGTAATATCAAAACTTACCGAAGAGGATGATGTATAAGATTTGCGAATCTGACCTCTTGCACTGTAGTTAGTTAAATCTGTTATGCCTGATGTTGTATCATTGAGCTTTATCTCAAAAGAAAAGTCTGAACCTTGGTCGATGAATAAATTTTTATAAGTTGCCATATTCTATATTATATTTAAAATTGATTTGCACTAAAGGTAAATCCTTTATCGACCAGTGCCAAGATGGCATCAGCGATTGTAATATCAGCGTAAGGGGCGTATAGGTTGGTGCTAACGCTTATAACACCACCAGTATTATCTGCTAAAATCTCAGATCCAGCTTTAGAATTTGTGGCAAAATCTTTGAATACATGATAAAACGCCGTGAGTATTTTTAATTTTACTGCACCGTCATCATCATCTGGTCCACCTATATCAGTATGTGAAATATCAAATTTTGTTATGCTTTCAGGCACACTCCAATCTTCTGCAATATCAGTAGGTCCGCCGTCGCTTTGATATGATATATCGAATTCTTTTAATGCAATACAATCTACTAGTGTTGGGATAGGAGTAGGTGTCAATAAATTATTATTTGCCTGAAAGGTTTCTAACTTAGACAATTTTTCAAATCCAACTATATCAGTTAGATTTATACTGTTAGCGATGAATACGGTTAAATCAATAAACTTAGTTAAGTCTACCTTTCCGCCGAGTTTATTGTCTGAAGCTGATCCCAATCTTAATTCAGTTACATTCTCCGGATTTGTTAGTGAAATGCTTTTCATAATATTAGTCAGTATATATAATTCCTGTAGTCCACTCGTTTTCGTGATCAATCTCTTCTAAAGTCAATCCTTCTTGTTCGATAAACTCTAATACATCTGCTTCAGTGTCAGCAACAAAGAGATGATGAGCTGTCATAGCATTAATATAACCTTGCATAATTTCTTCGTGTATCTTAGTCACATTATTGTATATAACACCATACTCACCTTCTTGTATAATGATATTATTAATTGATTCGTGGTGTAAAGTGTGTGACATATTATAATAGTATTGTATCGAATCCTTTGCTAACGAGTGCAGTTTTAGCTTCTCCAACTGTTACATCGAAAGTAGGATCATTCAACGATGCGTTTGGGTCGATCAGTTCATTATCACCAATAGAGTTTCCATTACCATTCATTCGAATATAACCGTTCGTTATTGCAGGTTTATTATCGACAACATATGCTATATAAAATGCTAAGAGAGCACGAATAATATCGGCCTTTGGTATATTATTATTATTATGTATACGAAAGTTCGCTAATCCGGTATCATCAACAGCTGGGGTTGTAGGTGCATATACAACAAACGGGTCAGCTATTGAAGTAAAAGAGTTATTCTGACCGTAAAACCTTAATAATCTTTGTCTAATATTTCCAAATCGCAAACTTGGAATACTACCACTAAAATTACAATTGTCAAGATTAAGTCCATTCGCGTTGAGGTCGAAATCACTATTTAGAACTGTTCCCGAAAGATTCGGATTGTTAGCCACACTAAATTGTGCTAAGCCAGGTGGAAGTCTTCTCTCGTCATTGATCCCGCGTGGAATTTGACCAGTGATACCGCTATTTCCTAGTAGCAGTTGAATTAAAGTATCAGGTAAATTATCAGGAATTGCACCTAAACTCACTGTACTATCCTGTAAATACAATCGCTTTAAAACAGGATAATTGCTTGTATCTGGAAAAGAACTAAGAGCATTACCTTTTAATTCTATTTTATCAAGTGTAGTCTTTCCAGTGGGGTTAGTGTCTATAAAATTCTCAACGCTGTGGCCATTACAATAAAACTCAGTAAGATTATTATATTCAGTAATATCTATTGTGCCGCCTAAAGAGTCATTACCACTTGCACCAAAGTTGATTATGCTGACATCGTCTTTAGGCGAAACTACCTCAATCGCTTTGATACCTGTATTAGCATTAATAGTATGATCAATGTCTGTTGAATCATTTGCTAAATTAATTTTCCCATCGCCCCAATTGATTGTCACACCATCACCAGAAATAGAAAGCGCTTCGAAATCTGTGAATGTTACATTAACAGTATTGAGAGGATGTACCCATAAACCAGTGTCGTAATAACGTTTCCATACTAGAGTATCTCCAGAATAAACGAAATCTGCGGGAGTGTCTCCACTTCCAACGTCAAGTGTTGATTTTGATATCATAGTGATGTACTATGGAGTAACGATGTAAAGTGTATTAGTATCTGGTGTAAAAGCCCCGTCGTCATAAGCAGTCTGCGTTATCTTGACAATATTATCATAATCTGCGCTGGACGGTTTAGTATCAAGAAAAGTATCTGTTTGAGCCTTAGTGTAAGTAGTCGACTTATCAGCCTTACCAGTAGTAGCATCATCTAAGTAAGTTCTAGTGTAAGTAGTCGACTTATCAGCCTTACCAGTAGTAGCATCATCTAAGTAAGTTCTAGTATAGTAATTATCAAGAATATTCGCGTTATTTTCCAACGCAGCAGAGAGTTCACCCAATGTATCAAGCGCGTCACCCGCGCCACCAATAAGATCTGCCACCGCTGTTTTTACAAATGCTGTAGTAGCGATCTGTGTAGTGTTGACTGTTTGTTCTGCAGTAGGAGCGAGTGGTATACCGGTGAATTCAGGACTAGTAAAAAGTGTGGCTTCATCATTCGGCACCCAAGTTAGATCATGCAATGTATACGACTCATCGTCTCCTGGTATTGCGCCAGCATTTAATTTTAATAGTTGTGAAGATGTTACAAAGTGTGGATTATTATAAGTAACGCCGTGTTGAGTAATACCACTTGTTTCAAATACATTTGCGACAGTATCAATAGTATTTTGAGCAATAGCCGCATCGCTTTCGAGTTTACCTATGCGATTCTCATATGCAGTATCACCAATTTTAGCAACTATATTATTAGTATTCTTAATATAAGCCTTACCATCATAATAATTAATCGCAAGTTCACCGAACGTTAAACTACCTGGTTGAGGTATAACATCAGGAGCTTCGCTCTTTGTGTGAATGATTTTTGAATATGCCATATCTCTTATTTATCTTATTGTATTCGCTGTTTTTCAATGTAGGTAATAAGCGGTGTTATAACCGTGTCAGTAAGTGTTTTAGTCTGCATTTGACTTCCATCACCCATCCAAACAATATTACCCTTAACTCCTGAATTGAGATGACCGGATTTACCATGCCAAAAGTGTATTGATGATTCGTTAGTTGGATTTAACACAGATTGCAATAATGGTATACCATTGGAAGAGCTATTCTTAATTTGCGCACCAAATGCAATATATGGTCTGGAAATACCAGCATTTCTAGTATTCAGTACTATTCCAGCATTAACACCCGCCGCATCTGTATCTACAAACCCATTTGTTGAGATCCCGAGTTGATAAGGATCTGAATCCTGCCAATTGTAACCATTTGCGCCCTCAAATTCTGAGCTTCCCTTAATACCACCAAGCTCAGCGATAATGCCGTCAAGACCATTATTAAAAGTATATTCACCTGAATTATCCATTACAGCGTATGCTTCTTGATTAATAAAAAGAGTACCACCATTTATAACAAAGTCTTTAATCCCAGCGAGCGCGGCAGGAGTCAATTCTGGGCTATTGCTATATGATGAGCCCACGCCAGCCCACGGACCCTGTTTTCCTAAAGATAAGTAATTTACTCCGGACGTAATCATGCTCGCATCAAATCCGATATGACTCGAGCTAGTAAAAGCACCAACATTATGTGTTGGAGTATTGGCAGTGCCGTAACTAGTAATGCTACTGTAGCTAGCTTGGGTCCTTGCAAAGGCGTAGTCGCTATTATCATATAGGATTATAATATCGAAGATGTCTACACCAGGTAAAGGTGTACCAGTTATCACCGGCTGGATATCTTCTACTGGTATCTGCGCAACTGTTGTTGTTGTTACTGGGGTTTCTACTGCATTATAATACCAAAAACCATTAATCACTACCTTACGCATTGCATTTGGATATGCCGATCCAGCCTTATTAGATTTAAATGTAACATATGATCCACTCACTGGAAGAAGTACTGATGCTGAACCTCCGCAATCACCGGACAGCGCCCCATGAGAACCCTGTACTTCCCTATATACAGAATCTGGATATTTATAGGAAGTATTAGTGTCGTGCCCGCCGCTGCCGTAGTTGGATATTGTAGCATCTACCGCATAAACTCTAGCTGCATCAGCGGTGCTAAGACCTGTAAGAGTTTTAATATCAAAGGAAAACGCCGTGTTCGCTGTATAATCTGATTTAACCGCTGCAGTACCAGTAGCAACTGCGAATCTTGGAAAGGTAGTTGTATTAATGTTGTTGACGGCAGCAAAGGTCTTATCGACATATTCTTTTGTTATAAGCTCGTTGTTATTAATGCCATCTGCCTGCAATGCAACTCCACTTGGTTTAAGTGTCATTACACTCTTTGTTGTAGCACCATTCTTACGATTAAATTGTAAATTCCCGTTGTTCTTCTTAATGGTCCAAGTGTCAGAACCAGTTATATCAGGAAGATTGATTGATCGGCCTTTAGATGTTATATCATCAGCAACTTCTAATTTACCTCTAATATCAGTGTCTCCATTTGTAGCCTTCACTACAAAGACCGGCTTGTCGATAGTTGCGTGTGTATTGTACACGCTTATCGCGTGTTCATCATCGTTAGTATCAGTAACATCGATAAGAATACCTCCACCATCACCACTGCGTGTAGTTGTAAATGTAGATACAAAGTGCTTGGTACTTGTCGGGTAAAGAGTGTCTGCAAAGTTGCGACCAGTAATAGGTTGTGCTCCAGTATGATTGTGAACTTCGTTCAGTAGTCCTCCAGTGACATCGTCAACATATTTCTTATTTACGAGTGTTGTATCAACAAGCTCAGTAGGCATAGTGTAACTTATACCCTTCGAAAAGGAGACCTTTGCATCGCGCCCAATCTCAATTGCTGGTACAATAACACCACTTGCATTTTCAGGTCCGATCCTTAGTGTATCACCAACTGTATCTCGAGAAATACTAAACTTCTTCGAGACTAAATCGTTGTTGCAGAAGGTAAGCTGTGGTAAACCAGTATCATTACCAGTAACAATAAATTTATCATTAGATCTAACCGATCCATCTACGTGTAAAAGATGTGTAGGATTTGTTAGTCCTATACCCAATCTTCCATTTTCATCGAATCGTGCATTTTCGAAAACAGTATAGAGTGCATCATCAGTATCAGTTGCTCGTAAGAAAGCTATCTGACCAGTCGCGTTAGCTCCATTAATGAACTTGATCGCAGCAGCACCGCGTTGATTAGTGCCCTTTCCGTATGAAGTGCTTGCAACTTCTTGAATTCTAGTTTGGAAATAATATGGCACACCAATCAGGTTTCCGTTTGACACTGAGTCTCCCCAAATACCTATGGCATTTCCTATATCAATACCACCATCCATAGCGACAAGCGTCGGTACAACGCTTGCAAATGTACCGTCGATTGGTGTTGTGCCTAAGACGTTAAAAAAGTTATAGTTTACATTCCAATTTGGTGCGTATCCACCATCGGTCGAAAATGATGCTTTAACATCAGTCTTATTCGATGTAGCAATTATCCTTTCTCCAATCTTTATAACGAAAGCTAAGCCGTGTGGTCCTCCAGTATTAATAGCTTCTACACCGATTCTATCATTACCAGTAATAGTAAACGTATGCTTACCGGCAATTCGCCAATCAACTCCAGTGCCGATTAAATTTTCATTATGATAAAGTTTATATTGATCATCGCATACTATATAAACAGTTGCTTCTTTTCCAATATCGCTGTCTTGTTCACCTGTAAGTTTTAGATTGCCGCCTATAAGTGTATCTTGTTGTGATGTAGTTAAGAAACCATATGCGCGAGATGCTACATCATATTGATTAACTTGAATACCACCTCTAAATTTTGCTGATATCGAATTATCAGAAGCGCCTTTCACGTCAAGCTTTACTCCACCCGCCAAGTTTCCTCCGCCAAGACCTAATGATCCAGAAGAAAGCATCTTACCATTGTTATAAAACTTCAGTATAGGAGTATTAGTATACGTACTCGATTGACCATTCCACTTGGAGCTTGTTATACTAAACGTTCCTCCAGCGCTATTTTGAGTATTGAGTAACCACCTATGAGTAGAATTTGCTATAGGTCGAAGTGAAATAGTACCAGCATCTCCATCAAGAGCAACATGGCCAACATCAACTTGTTTGTTACCTACGCATAAGTCCCAATCAGGATTTTCGATACGAATACCAATTTTTCCAGTGGTATATAACTCACCGTCAATATCAGTATCCTTAAGAAGAGATACTTTGGCGGTTGTTAATGCTAAAATTTCGTCGAGGTCGTATGATGAAGAATTTGCTACAACGCTGTCAAGCAATCGGAAACTCATGCGCGCTGAATCGTTATCCACTTCGCATCGAATTCTTCCTGATGAACCACCAATTGTTGGCTTACCGCTATTGTGATTGAACGCGACAGCCGCGTTTCCATGTCCATCATTAGTAGTAAGAGCTACTCCGCCAGTTTCTCTGCCGCTTTCAATCCAACCGCTCGACACTATATTTCCAGCGACGTCTAATTTTTGTGTAGGAGAATTTGTTGCAATACCAATATTACCAGATCTAGTAATTCTTAAACGTTCAGCTGAATTGTTTCCTGAACCTGCATGAAACACCATCGCATCTTGTGGATTTAGATAATGAATCTTACCAGAGTCGTTTTTATCGCTGTCACCAAACTGTATTCCAGCATGGCTATTTTTTGGTCCAATTATACTTAACTCAGGAGCGTATCTATTATTTACAATAGATAGTAAAGTCTGCGGATTCGATGTACCAATACCTACATTACCGTCAGAGGTGATACGCATCTTTTCAACAATAGGCTTCTGATTTTTTCCAGTATAAAATACTAAAGATGCGTCTGGTACAGCGTTACTATCGTCTTCACTGATAGAAGCAATTCGAGATGAAAGCCACGTATTTTCAGGGCCGACGTTATCGTATACACCAGGTTCAGCAGCAGTTGTGTCTGCATTATAAAAGTCGATAGCAACACCGCTTCCTTTATGGCCGTCATCCTTAGCACCAGCAAATACCGATGAATTTGTAACCTTCAACTCCAACATTGGAGTCACTTCATTTCGTGTATACTCCTGTGTCCATATCGACCTTTTTGTAAAAGTCTTTATTCCACTGACTGTTTGGTCACCAGTGAGTGTTACTACAATATCGTTAATATTATCAAGGTAGTCGTATATGCCAGTCAAGTTTACCTTAATTGAATTCGTCTTAAGACGCCATTCATTAAATGTATCAGTTTCGTATACGTCTGTAAAAAGTGGTAATCTATCTGCCATAACTCTATTTATCTAATTTTTCAATAAGTATTTTAACTAAATCCTTTAACTCTGATACTTCAGTTTGCAATCCATTTATTTCACTTGCTACTTTCTTACTATAATTCTTCCGCAATAACGCGGCTTTATACGCAGCAGTATCGTTATTTAATATTGCATATGTTTTATTATCTCTTTCGAGAGAGTCGTTTCCTTCTACAGTTAATCTCATACTAAACAGTCGCAATAGATCTAAAGTCCTGCACTGAAGGCACAAGAGCGTGATCATCAGAAACTAATACTATCTTAACTTGAAAAGATGTAAAAAGTGCAGCGTCTGCATCATCTACAGAAAAATCTTTTACATATTGAATCTCTGCAAATTCTCCTCGGCTTAAAAGCGGTATCGTAACACCTGTCGGCGGATTAAGCCTTTCAAAAGGGAGGTCCTCTATATTATCTTCTGATCTCTTAAATCGAGCATACACTAATACATTACTGTTAGCATATGGCCTATTGATATTTAGATAAGTATCTAATCTATCAGAAGGATTATTTAGAATAACCTCCTTTGTCATATAGACCGCAGTTGCATTACCATGACCTGCTGATATTTCTGAATCCGCTCCATCCTGAAATACACTATCTGTAGTTGTAGTTAATGCATCTCCTTCTGGTCCAATAACATTCTTAACAGCAATAAGTGAAATGCGGTCTAGATCAACGATTGGTGTAATCTTCTCATCATTACTTTTCAGAGTAATTTTAAGCTGAACGCCTGAGTTGCTTGTAATTGGTGTTACTGTAGATACATAATGATTCTCGTTTGGTGCAATAACTTCCCATTGGGCATCCGCGCCGATTTTAATTTCATATGAAATATCAGTTTCTGGATGATCTATAAAATCAGTGTTCAGTTGAATCTGTGAGAACTCGAGAGGACCATCACTCTCGTCATCCACTGCATCTGAAATTCCAACAGCATTTAATATAATAGATCCTTCACTTTGATATGTTGCTCTTCGAACAACCATCTTGAAGTCTTTCATTTGATCCGCTGACCAAGTAGAAGCATTCTGTGATTTAAAAGATACTCCCAAAAATGGGTTCTTAGAGATAAACTCACCAGTAGTAACATCATTTTTACCTACTTCAGACAACCACTGACGATAGTGCGATGAATTCGATTCAGTAACAATGGCGTATTCCATTCCGTATTGAAGATAGATTGGAGAATCAAATTCGAATGTTGTTGCTGCCGTAGCATCAGAACTAGTAGCTACTTCATCTGGTTGTTTAGTAACATCACTTAGCGGGACTCTACGTTGAGTAGGATATCCATTTTCCATTTCAACTAGATACATCTTAATAGGAATATTCTTTTCCGAAACGTGACTGAAATATAAATCAACTGAATGAATATAAATGCCAGTTGGGTTTTCTCCAATAATAAATGATTGCGCTAATGGATCATACCATCGTGTTCTACTCACTGCAGTACTTGTTTGAAGTCTTGATTGAGTAACACGCTGTTGTCTTCTAATAACTGATCGAGTAGTAATAAGCGTTCGTTGCTTAGTTTGAACCTTACCTAATGCGGTATATACTGCATCTGCACTCGTTGTTGCGCCTGGATCTGTTGCTGATACTCCATCAGTCAATACAACTGATCTTTCACCTATAGGGAACTGGTATTCTGAATTATTTGGTACAACAAACCAACCGCATATATCTCCTCTAAAATTGGTAACAATATCCGCTCCCTCTGTCCCAGCACCAGCCGGTGTAAGATCGTTATGATAAGTCCTTACACTAGCATTTTCAGACCATTCTTTATAATCGGTTTCATCAACTGCAGTTGCATATTTTGTGATATCCTTTCCGTCAAAAAATACTCTTAATTTTGTATTAGGTTTAAATAGCTTACCTTTAAAATAAACTTTACGAGCTCTAATGAATGGTACAAAACTTACATCAATCACTCTATCATCTGCAACTCGAGTAACGCTACTTATTGCAGCAACGGTTCTACTTCCAGTGCGGATTTGTTGTGATTGAGTAGTCGTTGTTGTAACTCTACGAATCGGGAATCGGCGAGGAGCTCTTTCGATAGTCCTTGTAACAGCTGGTGTTCCAGTCCAAGCGGTTTGCCAAGAATTCCACTGAGTTCCCAATTGATTAATACGATTAACTTGGGCCCGAAGATCAGCGAGATTTCCTCCAACCTCATTTACAATATTAGGTGCTCTTCGCGTTTCCATCCACTCGTCTGAAGATGGAGAAAGCTTAAATGATCCTAACCACGTTGCAACATCGTATGGATTAACACTGATTGATACTGCAGCCTTTTGTTGATCGATCCATGCAAAACCACTTTCGTATTCTAGTGTCGCTAATCCATCGTTAACTGCGACATTTACAGTATCTCCGGTTATAGTGCTGCGTGTGAATGGTACACTTCGATTCTCAAAGTACGGTCTAAGAACCGGATTTTGAGGACTCATTGAACAATTATAATTGGCATCAAGGACATTCCCAATATTATGACCTCTAAAACTATCTACGATAATTCCATTTTTAAATCTATCGTACGGCGTACTTCCACTATCGTCAACAATCTGTTTACAACATGCTTCTTTTTCTAGCATAGATAGTGTAGTATATTGTTCTAAACTATTTATTCTAGAACTTAAGGTGCCGATATCACGCATCGTATATCTCCTATTATCAACATAGAGTGTATCAATATGAGTATGACAGAATGTATAAGCTGGAATATATAGCGTATAAAGATGCATTGCATCAGCTGGAACTGCAGGCTCTTCAGGAAATACTTCAGGAATTCCAGTAATTAACTTAAACTCAGAATTTCGTGTAACAACCAGTTTGTCGATTCTTGACAGATAATATCTGATTTGAGAATCAATAGTACTATTAGGATCTAAGTGTGTGCCTGAGTCACCTCCTCCCAATCTTGGTCTAAAATCAAGCGAATCAGAAAGACGCATGTCTTTATAGATGGGGATTTCGTCATATTCAACACCTGAATATGAACTAACTGAGAAATAGTCTCCAGTACCATGAACAAAATATGTATATGTTATTTTAAGTCCACCTGTACCTGCACCCGCGGCCGTAAGGCCTTCACCGATATACTTAACTCGACCTTTCTTATAACAACCATCTCTTTGACCATTATCAAGAACTAAATCAGTTAAAGAAATAGGCATACCAGCAAAATCTTCTGCAGATGTTATTGCAATAATATCATGATGATCCAAATCAAACTCGGCCCCAGCTGCAACATCTGTGTTCTCTGCCACTAATACTTTGTCGGTGATCGTAGCTTTAGTTTTACTCTTTAGGTCTAGTCTAGCTCTGTATGAAGCTATAACTTTCGTTCCTATAGCGGTCGCTATATTTTCTGTGGTTGTAATAGTGACACTGTCATTATTAACGCTTCTCGCTGTGCTGGCTGTGGTATATACAGTGCCGTCGCCATCAATAACGATGTATGAATCAGCACCAAGTTCTTCAAACTTCGCGTCAGTTTCACCAGACACGCTTATAACTACGGTATCTCCCACGGTTGATGTTGGATCAAATACTCTTCTATTTGTAAACTCAATATCACCCGTAGAACTTTTAACGTGTTCAATATAATCTGCAGGAAGCGGATAAATGGATTTGTTATATTCTGTATCGTATAATGTAGCATCTGCAACTGTGTATACAAAGGTTCCTTGTTCAATAGTAGCTGCGCCATCCAAAGAAGTAACTCCACTTGCAAACTGAATATCATACACATATAACTTAAGTTGACTACCACCAGTATTCTCTAAAGAACGAAATCTGCATGTAGCCAGCGTTGTCGGCGTTCCGTCTTTAATAGTAGCCACGTCATCTACATCAAATGAAGGTGCTCCAGTAAATGTTCCGAGAATATAAGATCCAAGTAGAGCATTGCTATAAACTTGTTTGTATTCAGATGTTTTTCTGGCCTTTTCGGCTGTAACATAAACCTTTTCGGGCTCAGCGACTCGATATCCATCAACATATGATATAGATGGTTCGACACCAACTACAAATCGTGTTTTACCAAATTTAATTCTATCTGCCTCACTTTTTTCAGCTAAAGAACCAGAAGAAACTTCAGAAATGTCATTATCAGGAATTATCTCAGAAACATCTGCCATTTCTGCAGCGCTATATAAACCACGATCACATAAATCATCACTAGTAACATCATTATAAAATCCAGTGATATCAATACCATACGGGTTTAAAGCGTAATCTCCACTTTCCTCGCGCGTACGAGTTGCTAATACATCAGTTATTCCACTAAATTCTGGTCGAGCGACTTGAACAACTGCACTATCATCAACTTCTAAAAGAGGAAGTGTATCACCAATGTAGCTATCCCTATCATAAATATTTTCATGAGCTGCAACGAACGCTTGATCATTGTCAGAAGTATTTTTACTTAAGATTAGTAACTCAAGTGTAATCGTATATCTATCTGCACCTGGAGCATTTTCATTTGGATAACTAGTAACGTTATCTAGCAAAGATCTATCGCTCTGAAAATTTACAATTTTTTCAGTAACCGCAAAAACAAGTTTAGCGTTGATAAGATAGTCTAATGATGGTAAGCTAGAATAGAGCGACTGCGCTTCGGCATAAACAAACGATCCTTTAACAAAAAATACACCCTCGTCTATTTGAGCGTGAATAGCCTTACCTGTACCGTTTACAACAACTTTACCAAAATCTTGGCCTGCACTATATTCGGTCTCGGTATTACTAATAATTATATCTTCAGCAAAATCGATAGTTTGTTCATCGGAAAACGATTGTACATTTTCACCAGCCTCGTCTTGTGCCGAATTAATATACTTAATAAAGAATCTATATCGATTTAATTCTGGAAGAGCTTGATAGTGCAATACTTCAGCATTAATAAAAACTTGCTCGGCTGGATTATACTCCAGACGAAGTTCTTTAACCAAATCAAGATGTGGAATAATTCCGTCATCTCCTAGTATTTGGACATCAATATCAATATCAACATAGTTTAAGTTTCTTTCTAATTTAGCTACTGTTGCTAATTCTGGAACTGGTCCTTCTTTAAAAACACCGCGACCAACTTTGTCAATCTGATTCTGCAGAATAGACTGCATTTGGTTGAGCTCACGTACTTGAACGCTTACACCAGGCTTAAAAAGAATTCTTAGAAAATTCTTCTCTTCTGCAGTTTTATTGTTTTGGTTTGAATCTTTTAAACCAAAGTCGTCGACGTACGGTACCGCACTGTATGTTTTAATTGCCATTAGAATTGGATAACTAGTTTAACTTCGTCGGTTTGATTATAATTTCTATTTATGGGTTTACGATTCTCATAAAAAATAAGTTCACCTGTTTCAGATACGTACTCTGGTTCATGTACTGATTGGACATTATATAAGACACCATCACTAAATCCACTAACAGCTGTAATCTTAAGATCATCTCCACCATTTGGACTTGCTTCGAATCTTTTGAAGTTTACACGAGGATCTGAATTCTGGTGATAGTATACTCTTTCATCTATATTATCAACATAGTCTAACCAAGCCTTTGCTCCAGTACTGATTTGTTCTATAATAAAATCTCGGCCAATATACTCTGAAGTCAGCGAGTTGGCTGCCAATTTGATATATTTAAGAGCATCATATGCTTCATCTTGTGAATAGAAACCATTTAAGGTACTATCTAAATCATTTTCGATCGCTAACTGAGCAGCTGTATCTCCCGCCGCGGCGACTTCGGCATCTGTGAAACTTCTTAGAGGATTTTTGACTAAACTAATTTGGCGAACATCGACCATAAAGCTAGTAGGAGCTTCAGTGTCGACATCTCCAATAAAGTCAACCGATATTCCAGCATAATATGATGGAAGATCATTGTCTGGATATCGACCAAGGCCTTCATACGGTAATACTAATGGAATAATTTTAATTGTTTCACTGATCTCTCCATTGATTTTAGCTTGAACCGAAGCGCTTAAGTAACCTGTCTTCCAGGCCGGAATGTCACCATTGCTAGGATAAACATAACGAATACTTGAAATTCCGTTAGTATCGAACGTCACATCAAAATCTTCAGAGGTGGTGTTGGGCGTTGTGTTGTATATATATAGTCCGTTAGCATCACCGCCGGCTGATGGCACAGGAACTCTTACGCTACTATCAGTCGATGATAGTGTAGTACCGATTAGTTCGAGAGTTAATCCAGCTTCAGCAGTAATATTGGCACCCCCACCATCAATGATCTTAAACCCATAAACTAAACCTCCAGTACTATTTGCAATAGTCGCAAGTGGAGCACCCAGATCGTCTAGAGTTGGATACATATAATCAACAAATTGATCAGTATAAAAATTTGAATCTTCATCTAAAGATGTAACATATGCCCATATATAATCATCGCTCAACTTAGCAGGAATATGATAACTTAATTCATCTGCGCCATCACCGCTCGGAATAGCAACAGTTGACTCAATAATATCTCCAGAATCATTAACATTTGATAGACACATATAGATTCTATCATTTGATGTTATATAACATGGATAATGTGCAATGCCGTCTATTGTTTCATATTCAAAACACTTTGAATCAGTCGGATCATATATTTTATAGATGCGATTGTAAGACCAATTGTTTCTAGGAATAACGCTATAAACGTCATCTGGTTGGGCCTTTACTAGAACCATAAGATTCTTAAGGACGTCTGTCTTTTCAGCAGCAGTGTCATTTGGAAGAGGAGCAGAAAATGCCCTACTATACTCACTGACTTCGTTGCCAAGTGGATCAACGGTTGATTTCCAACTATCTGTCTTACCTAGACCGACAAAATAATTATCATCTTCGCTTGTTTTAATGTCTGTCGAAAAAAGTCTTCTAGAGTTCTTTCGGAATTCGGATGTTATAATTGCTGCCATAGTGTTATTTATATAAGTTTAAATTGAATAGTATCACTATACTAGATTAAAATAATCTGGTATCATTAATACCAACCATGTTTGTTTTGAACTGGAAGGTTGTTTACGGTGAACATCACCCGTATTAAATTCAATCGCGCTGTACTGTGGAACTTTCATAACACCGTCTTTAAATTCAATTGAATTACCACTTGTTAGTGCGATTGAAAAGAACTTTGCAACTGTGTTTTGTTTCCATAACTCTATTTCACTCCATTCTAAAAAGTCTCCAGGATTAAATTCTAAAATCGACGCTGTAAGGACCTTGTCCTTTAAGTTAATCTTCGCTGTTAAATTTTCAATAGAATCAAATAATGCGGAATGTTGCAATATTTTTCTGTATGGAATAAAATGAAATTCAGATTTATTACCCAGGCTATCGTGGACAAATCCACGGTTTCTATCGCCTGAATTAACACGGTTTAGACCAGCATGCACTGCGTTAGAATAAACGAGTTGGCACTCTGTTTCTATATTAGTAAATGTGTGTATTTTTCTTTTCATGATCTTAAAATATTAATACTAAACTATATCGATTAGTAGTAACTGCCGGTACCCAATGAATAGGTGTTGTGCCCTCGAAATGATAACCATATCCTTTCTTATCTCTAAATATTTCAATTCTTCCTGCTTTATGTGCTTCTTCTATATTTATATTATTATGATAAACATCTGGATCTCCAAAAATTAAACAGTTATCATCATTCGTTTGTAGTGGAATACATATTGTATGAAATGTAAATAGCCCGTTTCTATCATTGTGCGGTGGAATAAAAGCACCTTTATTATACCTATTAATCTGCACTTCGCTTAAGCTTACCCCATCAAATTCCAAATGTTTAAAATGTTTTCTCCATAAGCGTCTTGAACAAGTGTCACTTACTTCAGCCGCATAATATTCTCCTACATCTCCGTTAATGCCGTAATTTACGTTTGTCTTATTTCTATTATAAAATATACTAGGATTAGATTCTGAATATTCAATTATTTCATCACATATTTCATGACTTAAAAAGTCTGGTAAGACGTGTAAAAGATCTGATATTTCATCTAAATGATTCATTACATTAAGCTATTCATTTTTTCATCCAAACCGCCAGCTCCTTCGAGAAGTGATTGTTCCTCAACAGCCGCTTTATCTAAATAGTTCCAGTTTGGATCATTTTCGTATGCTACTTTATATCTAGCATTTAGCAATCTCCTTCTACTTATAAAGTCGCGGATTTGTTTAAATCTATCTACTGCTTCGCTCGACATGTTTTCCTTTTCTACGATTTCGTTTAAAACATCAAATAAGGCATTCAATTCGTGATGAGGTTTATACACTGAGCTAATTGCTACAGCGCATTGTTCATTCACCATGTGTTCTGTAATAACTGGAACGATTTCGTTAATGAGCTCAACTTTACCATCTGTAGCATTTCCTCCATTCCACTTATGTGTATCTTCATCAAATTCTAAAACGCGTACAGTAAAAAAAGTACTGTCGATTCCAGCGAGTGCTTCATGATTAAGTTTAGCAAAAAAGACTCCTGATTCTTTATTGAATAGTAATATGTGTTTTTTAGTCATTTATTTATTTATATTATGATATTCGTACACCGCTCCCACTGGAGACAAGAGACCAGCTTGTTGATGAGTTAACTTTATACACCGATAACTGCGAAGCATAAAACGTGCCACTACCATTACCGGATGCATTGATCTTGTATCCCCAAGATACACTTACTCTATTACCGCTCACCAAATTTGGAAGAATCGCCATCGCCGCGGTCCGAACCTCACTGTTTGGTTTGATATATGTATCGTTATCATTCGCAGATACTAAATTAGTATTCGTCAGATCTACGTGATATGTTGACGGATTGACAATTGCATTAAATTTGGTATTAACGTAAGATTTTGTGGCGTATGAACCCAATTTCGATATAACCGCTGCACTACTAGGAACTACATCATGAGTATTAGTTATGGATTTTCCGATTGGAACTAAATTTGGGGCACTTGCATTTTGACTATGGCCTTTACCTAAGAGGAATCCAGGAGCAACATTTGCCAATTTGGCTTCAGTAACTTGACTATCACCAATCTTTGCTGTCGTAACTTGGCTATCACCAATCTTTGCTGTCGTAACTTGGGCATTAATTTTATCTTCCAAAGAAGATTCTACTATACCAACGTATTTAATAACAGCACCACTAGTTGGAACTGCATCATTGATATTACTAATCTTAGTTTGAAGTGTAAGTGCTTCTGGTTTTCTAGGTCCAATAGTTACGTTGCCTAAGAGTGTATTACCACTAATAGTTTCAATCCTATCAAGAGGAACCGTCGTAGCAAGTACTTCAGCCTTTGCTGTTGCAACCTGGGTTGTGGTAGCCAAACCACTGAGATCAGTTGATAAGGCAAATTGGTTAGTATGTTTTATAACAGCAGCACTAGTTGGAACTGCATCATTGATATTACTAATCGTAGTTTGAAGTGTAAGTGCTTCTGGTTTTCTAGGTCCAATAGTTACGTTGCCTAAGAGTGTCTGCGCTGCAATAGTTTCAATCCTATCAAGAGGAACCGTCGTAGCAAGTACTTCAGCCTTTGCATCACCGATCGCGATATTTGTGTCTGCGCGCAGAGTACTCAATTCGTTCGATGTAGCAAACGTACTTGCATGATTTCCATCAAGCTTATCCGCATCTAGGCCAGAATTATGACCATCATTACCTTCATGCCAAATTTTATGTTCGGTAACTCCAGCATCATATGTAATAACTAGTTGATCCCTGCCAGGAGTATTGAATACAATCTTATCGTTATTACCGATTGTACCGCCATAAGTATCGTCATTCATTACACCAATGACGAGATCTGACTGTTCGCCTGTTGTGTTGCCAATGCCGCGACTATGATATTGAATAAATGCTCCGTCAGATCGTTTATTTGAAGATTCGAAGAATACTCCACTTACTCCTTTAGAATTTCCCTCTAACATTATGTTAGTTCCATTGGCAGCAAATGCTGACCGCGGGTTGGTTATGAAATCAATATCAGCTTCGCTCAAATCAGCTTCAGATAAATCTTCAGCGTCAAGTAAATTTGCATCCGATGTTCCAATCTTAATACCACCCGTGAGTACTCCACCTATTTTACGTAAGTAGTTATCATCTGGAAATACCTTACTAATCTCTTGTGTGATATACTCTTTTGTTACAAGCGACTTCGGATTAGCAGCAACATTGTTCAATGTGAATCGCGGAGCGACAATAGATCCATTCTGCGTTATCTCTAAAGTGTTAGATCCTGGTGTGGAGTCCGCTGGCCCAGCATTTCTAAATGTGTGGTTGTATCCAGTATATAGAACGCTGTTTGCTTGAGTCGAACTTTCTGAACCATATAGATTGATAGTAGCACCAGTTGAAGCAGATGCTCCACCATATAAGTGAAGTTGACCAAATTCGTTAGCCTGCCTAACTGCTCCTGAAACAAACAAATCTCCAGTTTCTCCATCGATCGACGCTAGATTATTTGCACCTTGTCTAAAATAAATATCCTGAGTTGGATTTACAACTCCAAGATATAGACTACTACCCTGTTGAACGATCTCGTTTGAATCTAGATTCAACGAACCGTTATCAGGGGTTCCAGTAAGTTTCAATAATGGATTCGAAATATTTACTCCACCGATCGTGGTGTAATCAGAATCGATAACGACTGGAACTTTCGAAGTTAGTTTAGCATCTGTTAGATTTACTCTATCTGTACCACTAACTTTTAATTTGATTGCACCATTATTAGAGATTGTAAAGTCTCCTCCAACACCGCTAAGCTTTTCGAGTTTAGCAATACCTGTACCAGACAATAATGTTATGCTACCATTGGTTGTAGTTTCAGCAGTGCCAAACTTTAAAATGTTACCATTCGTGATAAGGTTATTATAAATGGTTGTATTGCCAAGACTGTCCCATTGTGGACCAATATTTTCTATCTTAGCACTTGTAATTGAATCATCAAGGATTTCAAATGTACCGACAGAATTATCTGACATATGATTTAAAGCTATGGCATTATCTTGAATTCTATCACCTGCGATAGGATTAACAAGAATGTCAGCAGCATCAACATAATCTTTAGTGACGACCAACTTACCATTAGCAGATGCTTTAATACTTTCAACTGATTGATCTGGAACACTGACTGCTCCGCTAATTTCTACACCGCCAGTATAATCCCCTCCCCGATTAATGTTTAACTTATCCCCTGGAATGTGTGTAAGTGCTCTACCATAATGAAAATTTCCTCCTGCATAGTTGGCGTTATATAGATGAAATTCATCGCTGAATGATCTAAGACGACCTTGTGTCGTAATATCGCTGCTGGCCTCGACTCTGTTAGCAACTCTGAGATTGCCAATTTCGTCCCATTCTGGTTTACCTGGAGAAAGTTTATCATATCCAATTACGCCATTCTGAATTTTAATAGCAGTAACGGAAGAATCATTAAGCTTATCAGTAGTGACCGCGCGATCCTTAATTTTATTCGTTTCAACCGCGCTCGGAGCAAGCTTATTCGGCGTAACAGCACTATCGTTTAATAGTACTGTAGTGATCCCTTTGTCTTTGATATTTAATCGAGTAGAGATATCAGCAGGATTAATTCTAAAATGATTTAGGTTAACCTGACTAATTCCAATCTTATCGCTATAATCAATCGTTGCAAACTTATCTTCAATCTTCTTAAATGTGTTTAAGTTCGCATTAACTCCATCTAATAGTGCGGTGAAGTCATCAGCTACATTAGTAAGTGTAGCAAAATCTATGAGTACACCACTATCATCATCTCCGATATACCCCTTGATCAAAACATCATATAGATCTTGTCTATACGTGATTTGATTATCGACAGCGAGCGGTGTAACTAATTGATTATCGACTAAATTAGCCTGTACTGTTTCAGTAGATGTAACATAACCTGCTGGATCAATGTGAATGAATTTTACATCATTAGCTAGAATCTTATACTTGTCAATTGTTATAACATCTGTACTATTATCTTCCTTAGTATATGTTAATTGGAACTGATTATTACTATCTGTTGTTAAATCGAGATTTGTTACCTTTTCGTACCCTTGACCACTCGCAAACAGAGTGTCGAGTCTAATCTTATATGTACCAAATGGATCGCCTGCAGGCCTCGGATTTTGTAATGAACCTCCATCGATTATAGGGAAAAACTCGTCGCCGACGATATCCGCGACTAAGCGCTCTTGTAGTGCTGAAATTTTAGTACTCATTAATTCTATTTATATAATTTAAGCGTCAGCTATTATGGTTATTGTTGCTGTTTTAGGTGTATCGTCGAGTGTGTATATATCTCCAACTCTAAATAGTATATCATATTCAGGCATCGATGGAAGTGTTACAGCCGGATCCTCTGTAGTATTTACAGCGCTCTTCCATGCTATCATAAGAGTTGTTTCATCTGGCTTATCGACGATTAATCCGCCGATAGTTATATTATCTCCTTCTTCATCTTGTACATCTTGATAAACTGTATCACCTGGATTAATAGTACCGGCACTTGCAGTAATTGTCGCTTGAACTGGAGCTGATACATCATTTGGATTTTCAGGATCATTCCACCATTCAGCAATATCATCGATAAGAATATTATTGTTAGCGTCTGAACCAACCACGTGTTTTTCAAGTGTAAAGATTTGACCATCCTCAGATTCAAGAGGATTACGTTTACGCATTCTTGCACCAAGATTAGTGAAAATACTTTCATCACTAATGGCATCTGCGATTGTTAAGTTTAGATATGAACTGATGTCATTCCAATCTTTAAACTTAAGATTCTGTTGATAATCGTGTTTTGCAAAGAGATGTCTAGGTTGGAATGTTGGAATAACATATTTAAACGTAGTCAATATTGTTCGAATAAACTGTTCGGCATTAGCATCAATCGTCACTTGATCATCGATATATGCTGCTCCACTATTTAAAGAATCGTAAAGTTCCATTACGTGTTCTTCTCGTTTAATTGGAAATGTCCTAATTGATGCATCTGTTTGGTGAGGACCAGTCGGGTTGTTATTATCTAGTGCGTAAATATCTCCACTATTGAATTTAACTAGATCACTTTTTGTGAGTACACCTAATCTCAAAACCATGCCTATATTAATAGTAAACCGTGGAGTAGTTGAGTCTTTATAAGTCTCATCCACCTCTATATTTTGTGTAATTGTTAAAACCCCGCCGTCCGATTCAAATATCAGGGTTTGATTAACACCGTTAACATCAAAATTATGTTTATAAGTATTGTTAGGTAAGTTACTGAAGCCTTCAGCAATCTCCAACTCTTCAATAATGTACGTTGCACCATTCAATGTCCATACGAAATCGATGTCATAATCAACACCATTCTCATTGCCATCTACTTCGCCAGTCTTTGGGTAAACTCTTAGATACCGCGGTTTGTCGACTAGCGGTGATGCCTCTAACACTTCATCTGAGAATTCTATAAACGATTTTGTATTTGTATTATCGTTACCTGTCGTATAATTATTTCCGCCATCGACTGCAGTCCAATCAACACCATTATTAGATGTCTTAAACTCAACTGATTCTGTAAAGCCAGTAATAGCCAATTGCTCATATACCTTTACGCTCCCAGCCTTAGAGTGGCTCTGGGCCCCAGCATCATTGTTATAACCAGAGCCAAGCATTAGTCTCGAGCCATTTCCGCTTAAGACTCCTCTCCACGATTGATCGCCGGCGTTTTCTCCTGTTGCGGAACTTATCTCTACCCATCCGTCTGTTAGATCCCAATCATAAACTTTGCATATTCCTATATTATCCGCACCGCTTTCATCATGTAGATTATTACCAATCGCGATGCGACTACCATCTTCAGATATACTTGAAATCAACAATCTTTCACCTTCGCCGCCGTTGAAAGTGTTTCCGACTTGAATCCAATTAGTGCCGTTATACTCGTAAACTCTATTTGCACCATTAATATTATCAGTATTTTTCTCCTGATATAACGAATATGCTCTAGTATATAATCGACTACCATCGCGACTTATCTTACCAAAAAGATGATCTCCATCGAATTCTCCATATATCCTTTGACCGATTTGAGCCCAACTTTTAACGCCTTCTGGTAAAATAAGTCCAACTCGCATTGAAGGAAACCCCTTGTATAGTAAAGGATATATACGAATATATTTGCACGACACATTCGCATCAAAGAGTGTTTCTGTTTTATTATGTCGATCACGAGACCATATAATATCGTTAGATATACTATCAAATTCACCTACTTCGGTAAAGGTGTTATCGAATCCGGCGTCTTGTGGATCATTATTGCCTGAAATTTCTACACGAAACCTTGTAACCCATTGATTCAAATCTGCTCTCGGCTGAGATACTATCCCCGATACATTTCGCACCGCACCAAGATCGATTTGTATATATGGACTTGAAGCTAGATTCGAAGATGGTGGTGACCAAGCTTGTGGAGAATCTAGTTTCGATTGTTTAAAGTCAGAATTAGTCTGATAGTATCCAGAATAAGCTCGTGCGTCCTCTTCCGGATTGGTGTAAGTTCCCTCAGGGTGTTCATAATACTTATAGACAGATACACTGCCTCTTCGCTCTTTAAAGTTAACTCCATCTGAACCATCTCTCGGGCCCCAAGGTTGGTCACTAGTTGGTCGATCATCATCGCCCCACGATCGAACAGATAGTGTATCACCATCAGCACTCAAGGTTGCACCGTCTCCAAAGTATTCCCAAGAGTGACTACCTGTTAAGCGATCCACAGATTCTACCCATTGTTCTCCTGTAGTATCCCAGTCATATGTTCGAATTACACCAGCATCGCGTTTGCCATTAGCATTCTCATTACTAAAGCTAACAACCAATCGATTGCCGTCAGCACTCAATGCACTTGGTCCACTATAAGAGTGATTTTGAATTCCCCATATTGTTTCTCCACGTTGAACCCAATCTTTTGTCAAAGTATCATAGTCATATACTTTAGAACTACCATTGTATAACAAACCAGCATTACTATCACCAGATGCTCCAACTGCGATTGTCATTCCGTCGTCTGATATAGCAACCGCGCTTCCTGCAGTTACCCATGCTTGACTAGAACTTCCGCCATTTGTTCCAATAGGATCACCAACGATATCTAAACCGAGTTGAGTCCAATAGTATTCCTCAGCTACAGGTGCTATGCCTAGGCCAGGAGTGTCTTGCGCTGAGCCAGTCACGATAATTGGTTTATCTCCGCTTAATGACCGATCCGCATAGTTATAATCAGCAGAATCATCATTCACTGTCCACTCTCTCCATTGCCAAACTCTAACAAGGCCAGTAGCTCCAGTATTACGTACACCTGTTATAAGTACTGTACCTTCGCGATTTAATTCATACCTTGTGAGGCCGCCGGAGATGCCGTCAATATCAGATCCAATTTGATCAAATGTTGATTCAGATCCGCTTACAATGCCTCCTTGTGTAATAATGCCGTATACATCAGGATTTATATCCAGCCCTTCTGGATTTAAATCGATATCTATATAATCTCCATCCTTCGTCGACAATCCAACCTTTGCATCGAGAAGAGATGTAGGAGTTTCTTCTAAAACACTGGCGCTGTATGCTCGATCTGATTCAGGTACATTATTAATCTTCTTTTGAATTCCATCTAATCGAGCAATTCCTCCATTACCATCAGCATCAATTTTTATAATAATACCACGAAGAATATTATTATCTATATTTTGATAAATTATGTCATTAAGCTTTAACCCAACGCCTGAGTATTCGACTATACTAATCGCAGAATCAGTTTTAGGATTATTAGCGAAGTAACTATTTGTGTAAGTAGTAACACTCTGATTCCTTTGATTTCCAGGAACGATGCGTGCTATTTTTGTCCATTCAGCTGCAGCAAAAATAAACTCTCGGACTCGAACATCTCCTTGTAACCAACCTGGCTGGAACAATGGTAAGTGATAACCACCTGTTTCATTTGGAGCAACGAGCGATTCAAGCCAACGTAGATCATTCACTGGTTGTCTAGTTCTAAATGGAGATAAGAAATTATCTTCTACTTTAATTAGACTAAGATTCTTTCTTAGCACGTCATCATACTTCACTCTTTTTGATGGGCCGTGCCAGTGATTGTCGCGAATAACTAGGAGTAGAACACTCGCGAAGAATCGTAATCCAGCTGGGTGAACTAGACTTAAATATTGTTTTTCCCAATCCTCTATTCGAATAGAAGATTTGATAGCGTAAGAATACTCTTGCCAATATACACCATCATGAACTCGATTGACTGAAGATACTCTTCCTTTTCTATCTTTGTACTCACCTAAATATTCTGAAGTATATGTGTGACTAACACGTTGGTTCGAAATAATAGACGAGCTTCTGCCATCTCCCCAATATATATTCTGAAGATGTGAAACAGTCGAGTCATATTTTGCTTGTACATTGGCATTAGTATATAAAGCCTCGTCTTCATCATATGACAAAGTCTTTGTTTCATCGTATGTCCAAAACGAATTTATAGCGTGCCCTTCTAAATTTTCAAAGACGAAACTTTCATCTCTTCTGCCAATCACATTTGTTAACTTAGCTGCATCGGTGACGTCCCCTTCTAAATCAGTGAGTGTTATTTCGTAAAAGTTTAGTGGGCTTTTTTCTAAATATTCAATTATATTATCTTTTTGATTATCAGTGACACTCTTATTATAATATTGAACGTGTGTAATATCACCTTTAAAATAGTGGTCATCCACTGTTTCCCCGGTATTGGCGTCTAATCTACCAACCGTAAGTCTAGAATCTGTAGGAACATTTAAAGCGTATGCCGTATTTCCTAAAATAATTGTTGTAAACTCTCCTCCGTTTACAGATACTTCAATGTTTCCATTATATCGATCTGCTGTACCTCTTATAATAATGTTGGTGTATTTGCCAGATTTTTCTATTACTTCTGTTTCAGAATCATGAAATATTAATCCTTGAACAGTTGTAGCAACAAAGTCATTGTAAATTTCTTGTTGCTTTTCCCATACTTTATTGTTTAATACATCATATCGATAAAAGTCTAATACATTATTATTACGCGTTGTTGAAAGAAAAATGTCGTATTTATCGATTGCAGCATGGAAAGGATAACGGGCATCATATTCAATATTATCTCCAAAGATAGAAGTGTTTGTCCATACGCCGAAAGTATAATCAAAGATGTCGTATTTTACATTAGTATCTGAAGTTTTAGAGATTGCAATAGTGCCGTTTTGTGTATCAGTAGCGATATCAGTAGCATAACGACCAACATCCTTTTCCCAATTGAGATTCACCATTACATAAAACGGATCGGCCTCTGGGTCTGAATTAATGGATTCTACATACACTGTTGGAGTAATATCCTTTGTTAAGAGATTGACATTCTTTGTAATTGTTATAACACCCGCCGTATCGACACTAAACTCTAAACAACTATCAGGGAAATCGAGACACACCTGTGCGGTCGATTCATATGCACCCAATGCTGCTGGAGAAATCGGCGGTGCAATAGCTATCTGATAATCTCCTGCACCTAATGTTGGAGCGCCACTCACTCCTGATGTGGCCATACTCGCGACCTGTGTAGTTCCAATCGCACTAATTGTTGAACGAACACGCCATATTCTTTGATTAATTTCGTATCGTGTTTCAAGAGAGTATACTCTCTGAGGATCTGTTTTATTAGTGTCTGTTGTGAATGCTCCATTACTTGAAATTCTAGAAACACCGGCGAGTTCGCTAACAGCATGGACTACTCCAGTATAATCGTCGTAATCACCACCGTCAGCAACTAATAATAGATTGCCAAAGAATTCATATGAATAGTATGGAATATTATTTTCGCTTATCAATCTTGGAATAATCGTGTCAGCTCTTTTTATCGCATCAATATCAATATCAGAATTACTATTAAACTTATATTCCCAACCATTCTCAGTCTTCTCCCAAATGTGTATTCCAACTGCAGCAACCTTCGCAATAATATTTCCAAGCTGGTTAACTGCAAAATTGCCATGATCAAGTTTTGTATTTACACCAGTATTATTAGTACTGGATTCTATGTATTTGTGTAAAACATAACTCTCCGTGTTAGTAATATATTTACTATATGCCGATACATATAATATCTCTGCGTTTAAGTCATCATCTCCGATACTTATATTTCCGCCACCGACAAACGCATTCGCGACCTGATCCTTTTTGTCAGCATAATCAGTATCGGCAGTTCGTTTTAACTCAAGTGACTGACTAAGACTAGACTTTACTAATATGCCTGTACCTAGTAACTCACCATCGAAAGTTATACTCATCTCTAAAAGATGATTAGGCGTCACATCCCCAGTTGAATCTTCTTTAATATCTCTATGGTTTCCAGTGATAGTCGCAGTGAGTGTGTGAACTTTCCCCGGCACAAAGTTTATAGATTTCGCTTTAGTGAAGGTAGTATTAGTCTCTGGATAAACGTTATCGCCTAAGAAAATCCACGGATATCGGTCGGTTGAGAATACAACATCATGATTCCAACCAAGAGCAATAGTAAATTTATCGAGGCCTGAACCGATTTCGAATAACCTACCGCCTAGTTTATAGTCTTCACTCGCTTTAAATTGAACTGTGACAGACCGCGCAGAAGAGTTTGAGAAACTGACATCCTCTGATATTGGATATTCAACAGGTAAAACACTTGGGTTATTTCTAAAATCATATTCGATTTCAAGATTATCAGGTGCCGGCACTTCAACACTCTGGCCTATGTTTGTATACTCAGTCTCTGACCATACCATACTTTCATCCGTATCATATATATTGATAACTTGATTATCATGATCATCACCAATCGGTAAAGTCGCAACAATGATACGAGATCCTCGAAGTTCAATAGAACCGAAGTTTAATAATTGCAGATTGAACGCGTGATCAAATATATACCGATCAGTAGTAGTCTTTTTAAATACAACAACTCGAGGTTTTGCTAAGCATGTGTCAAGGATAGTTAGACAATCTCCTTCAACATCATAGTCCGCGATTTCATATATACGACTACCATCATATTCTGCAGTATCGCCGAGTGAGATACTCTGAAGTGGATCGTATTCGCCACCATTTCTTTTAATATAAACTGAAAGAAGACCATAATTCTTCAAACGGAATAGATAATCTCCCTCCTTTTTTACAGTCTTGTTTGTATATCGATGAGCTAAATTAGTAGTCGACTCGGTTGAAATAGTAAACTCAAGATTGCCTTCAGTTCCTTCAACGTTTTTAAACCATCGAGTTGTCAAATCCCATGGTCGCGATCGATTCGCAATATCGGTATATTCAGTGTGATACAATCTACTACCATCTAAATTAATTACCCAACGGCCTTCCGCGGGATTTAATGGACTCTCTTCGAAGAACAATACTTTTTGAAAGTCAGCAAAGTTCTCGCTCGCATATTGATCAGTGTATATTACAGGTGTTTTGTCGAGAATAGATATAATATTTCTGCCGTCTCCGCTCACGTCGAAAGCAGGTGTTACGTCTAGATCTTGAGTAAATTGCGATACTATTTCCCACCGTCTTGAGCGAGGTGAATCATTGTATTCGTATGCAGTAATTTGCGCAGGTTCTGGCGGCTGAGTGTCGCCAATTATCATCTGATAATCATAACTAGTTTGAATTACTAACTTTGATGCATCATCACTTAGTACTGTAGAAACAACTTGACTATCGACTGGAGCTATAATATTTTTACCAAGTTGTTGCCATGTCCCTCCGCCATATCTAAATATTCTTATCTCACCGCCTGGTTCTCTATTTCCAAGAACAAAGGTATTACCATCCGCGCTTAAACTAATCTCAGCTGCCCAAGCGGAAGTTTGATCTAAGCAATGAATATCAGAGCCGAGCTGTGTCCAAGTACCAGAAACGTTTTTGTAAACTCTTGCAAAAGCAGAATCTGGAGAATTTATATCGCCTTGGCCAATACCTACGAGAGCAACGATTGATCCATCTGCACTTAAGCTTACTCTCCAACCAGTATACTCATTTATGCTAGTACCGTCAATATCAACTCCGATTTGTGTCCAAGTACCAGAAATATTTTTATAAACTCTCACATGACCACGATTAGTGGAGGTGGCACCTCCGCCATCATTGTCATAAGCGCCAATAGCAACGATCGATCCATCAGCGTTTAAACTAACACTATATCCAAAATAAGAATTACTCTGCGAGGGGTCACCGTCAATATCAACTCCAATCTGTGTCCAGGTGCCAGAAACATTCTGGTAAACTCTAACATGACCAGCGTTTGTGGCGGCGTCGTCGTTTAATGCATTACCAATAGCAACTATAGTTCCATCAGAATTTAGACATGTCGATGTCTTACCAGTAATTACCTCGTAGTTAGCATTATATTCGGTAATAATATCAACTCCGATTTGTGTCCAAGTAGAACCACTTAATTCAAAAATTAATGTTTTCTTATTATAGGAGAGAGCAACAACACTCCCATCTGTAGAGTAACTAACACTCCGTATTTTTGTCGATGCATCAACTGGAGATTGGATTAGTCCATCAGCAAACCTAAAGTCCGGCCATGCTGTTCCAGTTGTGGGTACTTGATCGAGCTCAGATCCAGAAATATTATTAGCGAGACTTGTAGTTGGAACGTACACTGGCTCTCCATTAAAGATAGCTGCAGTTTTATTCCATACTCCATTTAATGTTGTAATGCTTTTTGAATTACCAAACCGATCTTCCACGGTCATAAACTTATTTATTTCTGTATAAGCATCACCGGTCAATTCTTCTAGTTTTGATGTATTATCATCAAGAAAGTTAATTAACTCTAAGCTTTCTCTATCGATATTTAATGCGATGTTAGGTTCAGTGTTAATCCACGATCTACCGATTTGTCCTGTCTTACTATCAAATAATAGTTCATGACTTGCCAACTTCGAAAATGAATTAGATAGGTTAAACAATGGTTGAAAACTTTCTTTTTCAACCGCACTTCTATTTCTTTTAGCCCTAACAACAATTGTGTGTTCATCTGGTGTTAAATCAAGTTCACGATCAGTAATAGCACCAAAATCTAAGTGTGCACGCTGGCCATTAAATCTAATAGCACTTTCAGCCCGAAGATATTCTGCTCCAGTTTTTAAATAACCCCTCCATGTTCTATCTAAAACGGTAGAATCCCATGTGCCATTAACTGAATTAAAGTCGTTTTCAATATATAGATCTACACTTAGACCGTTAATATTTGGTGCTCGATTATAAAGATCTATAGGTTTAGCCTCAATAATTTTACCAGTTGCAATGATATTACTTATTACTTCTTCCGGAAGAGTTGCATCATTACTGTTTTCTTCAGTAAGGTCAGTAAAAGTTATAGCTGGATCAGGTAAATTATTTTTTAAAATAAACGGCGTATAGTTCAGCTGATCGATTTTATAGCCAGATGACAATGACCCTGTAACCTTTTTAATATACTTATCAGTGTTTTGTCTCCAATCACCATCAGATAATTTAAAGAGATATTCTTTAGGATATATTACTTGTATGATCTCATCGAAGAATAGTCTGAAAAACGTACTTACACTTTCGTGCGAACCTTTTAACGTATAGAACTTAACAATTTTCTTGTACAGTTCAACACGATTCATTACCGCTGAGTTAGGAATATTCTTTGCAATTTCTCCTTGAATTCCATCTAAGTACTTACCCGAAACCTGATCAATGTCATGCTCTGCAGTAATTTGATTTGTCTCATACGTAGGAAAATCGATTGTATTCAGGTGCTCATAATAATCCGTAATTAACTTTACGAAATTTTCAGAGCTAGCCCTGAGTTGTTCTGGAATTAATTCCTCAACTCGGAGAGACTCAGTATTATGCGAATTTGAATTCCCTGAGGAAGCCGCTGCTATTGATAAATGAGCCATTTATGAATTTGTATTTCTATGTCTTAAGAATGGTGTATAGTCTTCAACACCTGATGAACCTGAAACAACGATTGTGTCGACCTCAGGAGTGATAACGGTTTTTCCGATATCAATTGATAATAGATTATTTCTCTTTGATACGATATCATTCGATGCTGGTGTTACATATATATTTATAGTTTCATCCCGATTAATTGGAAGATTATAGATTGAAATAAGTCCAGTCTCAAGATCTACTGTTCCGACATCCTTTGAAACTATTTTCTTCACACCGTTTTCACCGATAGTAAATGCTCGTATTACTCTACGATCGTCTGAAGTATTTAAATATGTGTCCTCAAGTCGAAGAGTTACGCCGTTGTATATCCAACTGTCAGACTCAATCTTAGTTTCTGAATCAGTTTTATTTCCATAGAGCTGTAATTTAAAATCAACTGGTGTAGGGACTAAAGCGCCGTAAGAGAATTTAGCTTTCCTATAAAGATATACTCGTGCGAATGAATTAATTATCGATACATCGAGATTGTCGATTTCAGATAAGAGATGAGAGTATCTAAATACTCCATCGAACTTCTGAAGGTTTTTAGCATTAAAATCGACTAATAGATTCTCTACTTTGGATTGTAATTGACCAGATGAGAACGATGTTCTATTTGTATCATACTTGAGAAGCACATCTAAGTATAGGTATGTGTATTCAGGATCAACGATAACGGGTTCAATACCAATGATTCTTTTCTCCATCAGGTCTCGCAATAAAAACGTTTTGTCTAATTCGGTAAGAGTCTCTGCATTATACGGCTTGATCGATATAAAAACTCTACCATATTGAGGAGGTACATTATCTTCTCCTCCCCAAACAGATATCGTCTCAACATTATTTACCATCTGCGTTATAAGAGTCTTATAATCAGTTGCGGTAACTGCACGATTTTGTGCAACAAACGAGAGAGGAGCGTTATGTCGAATACTTTCAATATCTTCTTTCGCACTACCATTTGTTGATGGGGAGAGCGTAGTGATTGTTTCTGGTCCAACCGCACCAGGACTCGCGAATCTAAAAACGTTTGCTCCGTTTGAAGCAGCTCCTGTAGTACTAAGATATGCAACTCGAATTACGCTCAACGGCTCTGGCTTTTTACCAAAAATATTATCTCCAAATTTTATTTCATAATTCCCATTGAAATTCTCATTAATAAAATATACTGGAGAATCTGGCGCAACACCAGATAAACTCTTAAATTCGGAATATGTCTCAAACGCATTTGAAAATGCGTTCTCATATACATTTACTGTTGCATGCTCTAAGTCAATAGTGTTATCTTCTATAATAAATTTCTGATCGTTACTGCCAGATTCTACAATAAAAGTATTTTCAATCATTTCACCTTCGTATATAACTACATCTTCAAAGACATACTGAAAGTTAATGTCATCTAGCACTGCAGTATAATCATCGCGAGTGATATATGTAAATGTTTCACCGTCTGCATTGGTTGTAAAAGAATTACCTCTATATAAAGTAAACGTAGAAAGATTTGAATTAACACTACTCGGAAATACAAGTCTTACCCTTGCCATTGAAGATGTCTGACTTCGTGGAGTATAGCCTAAGAGTTTTGCTCGCGATACTACATTTGATCTGATCTGCGCTGAATCAATAAAGGATTCATTCATTGCATTATGAGCAACAATCGCGTTGTAGTGTGTGTTATACGCTAAGATGTCAATTAATTGATTAAGGCCTGAACCTTCAAAATCCCAATCTTCGTATTCGTTGCCGGGTTTATTACGAAAATAATCTTTTAGATTATTCTTAATTTGATCGAAATCTAATTCTGTAACATTAAGTTGTCTCATTTATCGTAGTCGTTGTAGGTAAAAATTAATCTCTTCTCTTTGCCGCGAGAAAATAACATTAAATCCAATAGTTATCTCATACGCATTTCTTTCGGAATTATCAGTGACCTCTACTGTATGGTGTGATGTCCGCGGTTCGAACTGTACTAACACCTGTAGTATTTGTTCTTTAATTGCCATCGCGGTAAAGTTGTCAGCAGGTTCAAATAATAATGCAGTGACGTTCGATCCGATCTCTGGATGAAAAGGTCTTTCGCCAAAATTAGTAAGAACTAGGTTTTTCACCGCCTGTTTCACCGCGTCTAGATCCTTTACCGATTGAATATCTTTCTTATCTTGATGCACCTTCATACTTCGCATCGGAAAATCTGTGTAATACGCTCTTTGAGAGATTGTACTTGCCTGATTCTTAGCTGATGTGTTTATCTGAAAGGTTGACATATAATCTATTTATATTAATTGAGGAAGATATTAGGCGCAGTAGTTACTTGATTTCCACCGTATTTTTCTGTACATGGTCCACCAGTAGTCTGTAACAGAGATTGCTTGATATGTTCTTCCTGAAACTTGCCGACGTCGATCTTTCTCCAACCTCCGATACTTTCAGTTACATTACCATCTACACGAATATCCCAGTTTCCTTTAATAAATGTAGTACAGTTAGTATCAATCGTTAAATTGCAGTTTCCCTTAATGTTCACGTTATTATCTTTTACAATAACCTGAAAGTTATTACCTACGACGACTGAAGTCTTATCACCGACTGGAGTAACTTCTTCGTATGTACCAGTTCTGTGGATCGTAGATATTCTTTCTTTGCCTGGAGTTACATCATACTCAACAATGTGTGCTGCTTCATCAGCATCGTCAGCTCGCTCATAGGCAGTAACATGATTCTGAGGATATGTTGGAGTCATCACATCATCGAGAACAGGGAACTTCCAATTATTATTTACTCGGCCGAGTGCAGTAGGAACTTTATCATATAACTTTCGTAAAGATTTTTTCTTATCGTAACTAAATCCTTCTTTATATTTTTCTTCCTTTACCTGCGCGCAGACAGGCGTGTCAGGCGTGTCTAATTTATTTTTGCTTGGGTATCTCTCGTTAGGATCAGTGAAGCCATCACTATAATTAACTTTAGTGCTTATTGTTGGAATAGATCCCATGATAACAGGATCTTGAGCATTAATACCATCTCGAAAGAAACCAATTACCCATGTACCACATAACAAACCTGTTGCTGACTGACCAACACCAGACATTGAGGCTGATGTGACAGGTAACATCGTTGTAGCCCATGGAAGTTCTTCAGTGGGTATACCATTTTTAGCTGTTTTATCAGCATTGTGATAACCAAAACAGCGCACACGATATCTTCCCATTTCCATAGGATCATCGATATCTTCAACTACTCCAGTGAACCATGCAAACCCTCCACCATTATTAATAAAATTTTCTGGATTCATCTGTAGTTATTTATAATTTTATACTAAACGAATCTCTCTTCACTCTTACTTCAGAAAAATATTCACCATCGCTAAATGTGTGATTTACAGATGTAATAAGATGTCTACCAGATAGGTGTTCATCCCATAGTTCTCTATCGGAACCAGGCTTGTGTTTCATTTTTGCGAGATACTTTTTCATGTCAATCGGATCAATCGCTCTTGGAAACTTTAATTCAATGACCGATCCAGGATTTAACTCGTAATCTCCATATAATTTAATATCGTGAGAAGAAGTCTCAAGCAATTCGTCAATCGCACGTGTAATACCATGTGTATTTTCTTTTAGCTTATTATAATTAATATCTTTCTCTCCGTCGAAATCATGTTTATCTCTGAAGGCAAGGTTGTTAATCGAAACATGTTCGAGGTGTGAATGCGGCATCTCATTCATGCTTTTTTCGAACCAACCAGTGTCATTAGAGAATGCTTTCTTTTTATTCAGAGTGTTCTTATATTTAAAATCATCCTCATAATTATAATCATATTTGGTGTACGTCTTGTATGCATAGTCCAAATAATTATTTTCTGATGCCCATGCTCCATTCATCCCTTGATATATTTTAGCAAACTTAACATTCGATGCGATGTCAACTACCCGTGAGGCCTTTTCATTATAATCATCTTCTGTATATGGACCAAATTGAAATTCTCGCGTATCGTAGTAAGTATGATATGCATCAGCCTTCATTAGTTTTACCAAAGAAGAAAGGTGCACCGTTCCATCAATTGTTTGATACAATAAAAAGGGAGACATATCCTTATCGTATGTCTGCTTTCTTAGCCACTCCGCAGCATCAAGAGGTGTCTGCCAATTAATAACACCTTTCATCCGAGATATCGGTGTGCCTTCTATCTCAAACTTTTTATATTTTAAATCCTTTTTGATGATCCGTTCGATCTCTTCTGATGTAACATCATCGAATGCTCGCGAGATTTTCTTTAGCTGCGAATCATATGCGTGTACAGATACACACGATATTGTATATAGCTGTGTATGTTCTTCTTGTGGTCGACCATATAACGGATACTCTGTAACAGTGAACGTTAAATCAATATCCTTTGATATGTTTTTCTGTCTCAATCTTGACCAGACTTTACGTTCTAATACAATATTAATTTTTTCTTGACCAATAAGCGGAGCGGCCTCGAATAAATTACTTACGTCTTTTACGCTGATCTTTGCAATAATATTCGGAGTGTATATCGACTCAGTTATACTTAAGTTAAGTACAATGTTTTGGATTTCTATTTTTTCTCCGCTATGTGTCGTAAGTTCAACCTTCTTAAGGTTATACCCTCCTGGTGAAAGGGCTACGTCTGAACCGTTTTCAATAAAATTATTTCTTGCCATAATATATTTATCCTTCTCCTTCTGTATTCAGAATATAACGGAATCTATCTGCAAAATCACTAATCACTGAGTTGCGAACTACTCGAATTCGCCTTCTTTCGAAATTAACTTTATCAAGAGTCTCTTTATATGATAAGAATTTTGCTTTATCGGTGTAATACGTCTCAACATAACCTGGTACGTATTTTGCTGTTTTTGCTAGATTAGTAGACACCTCTCCAAGTTCACTGCGGTCAAAGCGGTCAACACGCTGGTCGGCCGAGAAATAGACTTCCCCTCGCACATATTTATTCGGTAAATTGATATCGCTATCGCTATATACTCGTGAGTATGCATCAAACGGCGTGATAATTTGATCATCGTCTTCATTGTCAATAAAACGATCTGGAGCGTTATACGACTTTTCATAAAAGTGATGAGAAGTAAAAATTAATTTATTTAAAAAATACTTATAAAAATGTTCGTAATATGCATCAGATCCTTGAATTAAATCTGTACCAGTAAGCGAATCATCGAATGAACGATATACTGTGGTGTAATTAAATTTAATCCATTCAAGCCCGCGCTTAAGCCATTCCTTTCTATCTGATTGAAATTTAGTCCACTCTTGCGAGTTATCATTTTCATGTGGATTTTCAATATACTCTATCTTCCACTCTGATTCATTTTTAAACCTATTCATCATTTCGATATCATGTACCCACAACTGAAATCTACTATCATCAAACTTTACAATTTTTGCAGAAGCTCCAGGCGTCTTCTTTGCAGTTATCCGAACATTTTCATTTTCGAGTTCAAATCCACCAAAATAATTTACCATCTCAAAATCAGAATCATATTTACGCGCAACTGGATATTGGCGAGGAATAAAAACTAATACTGAATAATCTGCATAGTCTTGTTCCAACATCGACTCAAACTGCCGAGATGATTTTGGCCAGACATTTAGTCCGTCTTTCAGAAAATCATTTGCAGCGAAGAACGTCCAATAATAATCAGGAGTGCCGTATAATCGATTTGACACAATATCAGGACGTTCACCGTCATTAATCTCGTAGAATGTATATGTTGAAATAGAATCAATTAGTGGATCTCTTACATCAACATGGCGGAACATATCGACCAATTCGGTTTTTATACCGTCATTGTTGATATCATAGTTAATTCTGGGAAATTGTGAAAAGAACGACATAAGCTATGTTAGTAAATCTTCGAAGAAGCCTTTTTTCTTTACAGGCTTTATAGGCTTGACAGGAGATGGAGTTGGATGAGCTGGAGCGCTGGTTGCAGAAGGCTGACCGTTCTCATCAATACCACGATCTCCAAGTTGATCTCTTTCCATCTGTTCGATATCTGCTCGATTGAGTGCACGAGTCTCTGTAAAGGTTAATGCAAGCTGAACCTCAAGCGGGGCGTTATCTTTGAAGTACATATTGCTGGTCGAGTTTATTGTACAATTAACTCCTGTTAAATAGCATGAATATATACGTGGAATAAATTTATTCTCTATACCAGAATCCATATTCATAAACTTAATAGTCCAAACAGGAGGATAGGCCAACGTGATATTATTTCCGTCGCCTCCATTTGATGCATATGTAAAGTGTCTAAACTTAGAATGTATTTGACGAATTAGTTCTGATTCAGATTCTGATCTTGCGATCATTGTAAAATCCATTGAATGGTTACGAACGCCATTTGAAGTAAATGTGGTGTTTGTGTTTGGATTAGATACTTGCTGTGTTGCAAGTGCACCAACATCCTTATATTTCTGTGGAATAGGTACGTTTTCTTTAGCCAACGCTACGAGCTGCTGTTTATTTAAAGATTTAATTTGACCAGCTATACTATTTAGTCCTTGTTTTCCGTCGAGCACCTTCATCGCAGCGGCACCAGAGTTTCCAAGATCAGTAGAGCCGTAGGCTGCATTGTCGCCGAATGCAATACCTCCAGGAGCAGGAAACCATACGTGATGTTGTTTTACACCACCTCCGAAAAATCTTTCGTGCGCAGTAAATAGTACACACGGCCGTTCAAGATCTCCTACGATTTCTGGAGGATACTTTAGTATTGTGTTTGATGCTCCTGCAGCCTGAGTACTTTTACCGCCGCTACTTACTAAGCCACCATTGTTGTATATATTCTCTGCCATATTTAGATAAATACTTATTTATAGTTCTATTTATAACAAAAGATATGGCATACCGAGGAAGATATACAGTAAAGAATCCCGCTAAATACGATGGCGATCCAACTAAAGTAGTGTTTAGATCTCTTTGGGAGAGACAGGCTTTTAGATGGATGGATAATAATCCCAGCGTAATCAAATGGCAATCAGAAGAAACTGTTATACCATATCGGTGTAAGACAGATAATAAAATCCATAGATATTTTATGGACATAAAGATGGTGACAAAGGAAAAAACATTTCTTATCGAGATAAAACCAAAAAAACAAACTCAAGCTCCTAAAGAACCCAGCAGAAAGACTAAAAGATACATCACTGAAGTTATGACATACGTTAAAAATACCTCAAAGTGGGAGACAGCACAATCATATGCAGCTGACAGAGGATGGGAGTTTGTAATTTGGACAGAAGATACATTCAAATCGTTAGGCATAAAGTTGCTTACTAAATAGTATAAATAGAGCTATGGCCGTATCATATTTTGATCAAGTTAAAAAAGAAGCTTCAGCTGCTGGTATTAAAAATAATACTAAGAAGTCGATGAAGTGGTTTCGTGAGAAACTGATATACATGACAGATATCAGTCGATCTAAGATTCTAAAAGATTCTGCTCTACAAAAAGCAAACACTCCTCTCGTTGGAAGAATGTTCATGTACTTTTATGATCCGAAGCACAAAAAGACTTTACCATTCTACGATAGATTTCCTCTTATCCTTATGGTTGATAAAGCGCCAGGTGGGTTTTACGGATTGAATCTACATTACTTAGATCCAATCTTGCGTGCCGCTTTCTTTGATAGACTGCTTGAGTTTACTAACAATAAGAAATATGATAAGACTACACGCTTACGTTTATCTTATGATATGTTAAAGGCTGCATCTAAGTTGAAAGAATTTGAACCATGCTTTAAACACTATCTAACATCAAACATCAAATCACAAATCACTGAAGTTCCAGCAAGTGAATGGGAAGTTGCTATCTTTTTACCAACTGAGCAATTCACTAAGAGCAGTAAAGCAGGTGTCTGGAAGAATTCCAAGTCTATAATCTAATGAGCATTGATAATCTAAAGGCAACAGTTTCTGGTAGAAACGGACTAGCTAGAACAAATCGATTTAAAATAATCATGTTCCCACCCGTTGAAGCATTCAACTCTTCGCTCGACATTCGCGATCTATCAATACTGTGTGATTCAACCACCATGCCAGGTAGACAGATCGGCACAGCTGATCATTCGTACTACAGACAGAGCATGAAGGTAGCTAATTCATATATAAATGAAGATGTGGAATTCAAGTTTAATTTGACAAATGATTTTTTCATTAAAGACATTTTTAGTAAATGGACAAATTTAATACTCGATCGTGATACGTATAAATTAAACTATGCAAGCACATATAAAAGAGATGTTGCTATATACCAACAAGATATACAAGACCAAACTATATACGCAGTGAAACTTATCAACGCATTCCCTATTACAGTAACAGCACAAACTCTTGATTCTGGTGACGCTGCAATACAGCAACTATCAGTATCATTTACATATGAAGATTTTGAAGAACTTGTAGTTCCTCAACCAGCAGCACCTATACAAAATCTCGGAGCAACAGATTCACCTAGGAATAATCCTAATTTCGCATAACACCTGATTGAATAACAAATAAAATAATATGGCATTACCAGTACTAAATAACGAAACGCACCCAATTAAAGTGCCTTCACAAAACCGCACAGTTGATTTTAGACCATTCCTTGTAAAGGAAGAGAAAGTTCTAATGATTGTGCAAGAATCCAAAGATAGTAAGAAGATCTTAAAGGTCATTAAAGATATCATTTCAGCTTGTTCATTTAATAAGCTTGATACGAGTACACTGACCGCGACAGACCTAGAATATATCTTTCTCCAGTTGAGAGCAACAAGCGTTGGAGAAACTACTACGATTAATATTAAATGCTCTAATTGCGATGAATATACAAAAAATGTCGTTAACATTAAAGAGATTGAAGTAGTTGCAGGAGAAAAACTCGATAACAACATTAAGATCACTGATGATATTGGAGTAATTCTAAAGAGTATTAGCCTCACCGAAGCCGAGAAGATCGACACAAAGAACACTGAAAAATCTTTTAATCAAACATTGATTTATTCTATTGAATCTATCTATGATGCTGATAACGTATATCCGGCATCTGAGCATACAGAAAAAGAATTGATTGAATTTATTGACGGCCTTTCTCATAAACATCTTGAAAAAATTCAGGAGTTTATTCAGAATGTGCCAAAGCTTTCACATACGTGCTCGTTTAAATGCCCGCACTGTGAGACAGAAAATGAACACGTTATAGAAGGAATTGAATCTTTTTTCTCGTAGGCCTTTCTCATGATTCACTAGCAAATCATTATAATACTAATTTTGCTATGATGCAGCATCATAATTATAGTCTAACCGAGTTAGATAATATGCTCCCGTGGGAAAGGCAGATTTATGTTTCTCTTCTACAGGAGCATATTAAGGAAGAAAACGAAAGAATTCGCAAGCAAAATGCATAAATAGTACTATGGCCCTACCTAAAGAAATTATTGACGCAGTTAAAGCAGATAAAAAAATGCTCGCGAAGAAATTCGACGAGCTAAAGGCGACCTTAACTGAAGTTCTGAAACCTAAGGGGGTAGACGTAGATTCTAATAAAGATATAGTTGATGCCGTAAATAATGTCGCTGCAACGGTTAAAGAGAATAACGATTCTGTTTCGCCGAAAGAGATGACTGCGTTTGACTCTATCATTGCGCAAGGTGAAATGGCTGAGGTCGATCTTCAAATTAAAGCTGAAGTAAAAGAACTTCAAAAGTATTTAAACGCTACTAGTAAGTCAACATCTAAAGAACAGAAAGAAGCTATTGAAGAACAGATAGCACTATTAAAAGGTGATAAGCTACAGAGTATTGAAGATAAAAGAGAAGCTTTAAAAATAGCTAAAGAAGGCAACGCGGCTCTCAAAGGTATCGAAGAAGGCCAATCATCACTCTCAAAAAGTTTCAAAGAGGGTTTCGATTCCATGCGCGGTGAAGGTGCTGGAGGTTTAGTTCGAATGCTTCTCATCGGTATTCCTGCTTTAATAGGTGGAATTATATTTGGCATAGGTGCACAGATTGCATCTGTCTTATCTCGATTTAAATCTGTCGCACTTGTTTTCTCTAAAATCGGAGAATATATGGCTCCTCTAATGAACGCGCTTGCGACTGGAGGAGGAGCGATCAGCGGGTTCCTCACAAAACTTCCGATGGTTGGTAGTTTTTTCGCCAATCTAATATCATATGGTACTGCGATGGCATCGTTAGGAGCAAAGATTAGTAGATTCCTCGGCCCTATCGGTATTGCTATACAGGTTGTCATGGGAATTATTGGTGGTATTAGAGGTGCAATGAAGGGATTTAAAGAAGACGGTATTATAGGAATGCTCCGTGAAGGAATCATTGGAGTATTCAATGCTCTGATTGGTGGTCTAGTGAAGATGGTCGGAAGTATGATCGGAGGTATCTTTAAACTACTCGGATTTAAAAAGATCGGTGAAGGAATTAAGAGTGGCTTTGCTGATTTCGTTGATGGATTTGTGCAGTTCTTTAGAGGTGCATTCAATATGATAGCTGGTCTCTTCACTCTCGATATGGATAGGATTAAAAAGGGTATTGGACAAGCGCTCGACGGTATTGTTAAGTTCGTATTTGGAGCAATTAAAGGTATTGGAGGAATTATAGTTGGCCTACTAGCTGGAATTGTTAAAGGAGTAATCGGTGCAGTAAAGCTGGCACTCAAGGCGATATTCGCATATTTAAAATTCGTATATATTACGTTGCCTATTGCTCTTATCAAATTTATCGGTAAGGCGCTGAAGTTTATCTTTTGGGATCTACCGATCGCAGCATTTGGAATGGTGTTTGATGCAGTCAAGTTTATGTTTGTTGGCTTACCAGTGATGCTGATAGATAAGGTGAAGTCGTTCTTTACATCAATGGTTGAATCAATAGGTGCAGCTTTTACAGGAGCACTCGACTTTGTTAAGCTAATTGGAAAAGCATCTTGGGCGGCACTCAAGGCAGCAATGCCGGGTGGAGAGTCACCAAAAGAAGCATTCCTTCGAGTCATGGGTGGAGCAAAGGACAAGGAAGAAGAAGAGAAAGAAAATGCTGCTGTTATAAAAGATAAGGTTGATGCCAAAGCGGTTGAACCAGTTGAGGCTATTATGCCTCCTTCTCAACCAAAGAAGAAAGAAACTACAGAAGAATTTGAAGCCAGAATGATGTCATCTGTATCAGGAAAAGCTCCTGAAGATAAGATGGAGAAGTTTAATAAGATTAAAGAGAAATGGAAGGATCCACTTGGATTTAAAGCCCAGACAGAAAAAATAAAAGAGTTAAAGGCAAAACGAAGTGAAGGTGAAGAAGGTGCTCCTGCAGCTGAAGGTGAAGAAGGATCAGGTGGAATCGGAGATAAGATAAAGGCAATTGGTACAATGATGTTAGGTATCGTTATGCTTCCCTTTACTATGCTACAAAAAATCCAGTCGACTATTATAGATGTAGTTAAAGCTGTTATAGACGGAGTGATGGGACTAGTCGGAACAATCCTTGGATTTATTGGAAAACTTGGTAAAGCTGGTATTGCTGCGGTTAAAGCAATTATGCCAGGTGGAGATTCACCTGCTGAGGCTTTCATGAAAGTCTTGAGCGGAGATGGTGAACCTAAAGAAGAGAAGATAGATGGAGCCAAAGGGATGACACCAGTATTATCATCTGAAACACCTGAAGAAAAACCACTGTCCGAGCGAGACGCGATGGCCCAAAAATATGAAGATACCTTTATCACTGGAGGTGCTTCGGAAATCGAGACAGTTACGAGCGACAATGGAGTAATGAATACAGATCGCGTAATACTGACAAAAGAACAAGCGCAGGAGTATTATACTGTTGGACGTGATATGGGGCTACGCGAGCAGAGCGAAGCACAAAAAGCTTTTCGAGATAATGTTAGAAATACTACGGACCAAGAAGGTCTTAAACGACTTATGACAGACGGAGCAGTTGCATTCAATGCAAGAGTTGATGATAGAAACGCTGCTAAAAAACCAGAATCTCTTAAGACAGAGCCAGAAGTAGAAAAGAAAACAGACTTCATGAGTATGATCTTTAGCCGCATGAAAGAGACTGCTTCAAAGGCCTTTGGATTTACTCCAAAAGGATTAATTAAGAAAGGTGCAGGACTAGCTAAAGACGCCACTTCGAAAGTTGAGGATTTTGGTAGTAAGTTCTTCAGTAATAAATCAGAAGAAGCTGGAGATCTCGCGGTTCCGACAGAACCGATATCTCGTATGTCAATCAAGGAATTGATGGCGAAGGCGCGAGAGAATAAAGAAAAATCCAGAGCAGCGGCCAGAAAATTTAATGAAAAGAGATTCGGAGAAGATAAGCGCCCGACGTACATTGAAGAAAGAGTTCAGCAAATGCTTGCTCCCATCAAACCAGTGACACCTACAGGCGGAGCTGAAATCGCTGCTGGTCAGAACCAAGTTTTAGACGCTAAGGCTGAACAAGCAGGAACTGCTAACGTGATCTCTACTGATCAATCTGTAAGAACTTCTACTAATAACAACTCTTCATCGAGTGTTACGATTGCTGCTCCAGCACATATTGATAAGACACCAGTGGTATTTGGTGCACCTTTCCGTGCGTGGTAATAGCGCAACAAAAAGGGACAGCCAATTAACTTGACTGTCCCTTACTTATTCTAGATCAGAGATGTTTAGCCTTGTTGGGCCAACTTAGCAAAATAGCTAAGTGTATCACCATCATCTTCTGTGTCTAGGCTTACATCACTCTGAGCGGGTGCTGGTGCATCTACCTTGACCTCACGAGTTTCGTTAAGCTCGACTTGCGTATCAGTCGAAACTACTGTATTAGCTATGTGTTCTTCACCGAGAACTTCATATAGCTTCTTCTTTAAGTCAGCATACGATTTATAACTTTCTTGGTTAATGAACTCATTCAGTCCATGAAGTTTTTCATAAACCGCTTCTAACTTTGCTTCTTCACCATCAAACAATTCAGACTGAGAATCGAATTCAGACTTATCATAGTTACGATAGCCTTCGAAGTTGCGAATCTTCAGTTTGAAGTTTGCTCCACCCCAGAAATCGAATGGGTTAACTGGCTTCTCATCTTGGAACTGTGGCTGCATAATATCCATCACTTTGTCCATGATCTTCTTACCGTACTTATAAAGGAATACCTTACCTTCATTTTGTGGGTTAGCAGAGTCAGAAACAACGAGAATGTTAGAGACATGGTGCAGACGACGCTTCCGCATACGCGCAGTTTCCTTGTCTTCTTCTCGACCAGAGTTCCATAGCTGTGTATTCATCTCACTCACTGGATCATTTTGACCAATAGAGGTGAGAGAGTTTTCGATATACCAACGACCAGTTGGACCCTTGAAACCATGATCCCAATATTTGACCCATGGAAGATCTTCACCTTTGCCTGCTGGAAGGAAGCGAATAATCGCATAACCATTTCCAGCTTTGTCAACTGTTGGTGTCCAGAAGCGATCGTCACCGTATGATTTCTTTTCGGTATCTTTCGCTGCTGCGTTAATTAGTTTATCGATCGCTGCTGAGCGATTTTGTTTTAGTTGTTCGAATGACATATTATTTTTAGTATTGCGTTGTATTGTTTTTAGTATTGTGTTGTATTATTGCTACCAACAAACTCTATATTATACTGATTTGGCTCATTTGTAAACAACATAATCAATTGATTGCGGTATTTATTTTCATCTGAGGCAATGAGTGGAATAATGAACTGTTGGTATTTTTCGAGTGTAAGAAGAGTACCTTTAACAATACCTAATGGATCGTTGAGTGTACTCTTCAGGCTGTTGATAAACTTCACAAAATGATCTATAATCGCTACAGTTTCTGGGGAAACTTGTTGGCTCATAAAGAGATTAAGTAAGAGGTTATCGGTTTTGTCGGAGTTTGCTTTACAGACTCCATCAAAGGTAAGGTTGTATTTATACGCTATTTCGCGGATTAGTTTTGTCTCTCTTTGGAAGTTATAGAACATTGATTGGCGATAGGTATCTCGAGTGGTATGAGATTCCATTTCCATTTCACCGATCCACATGTTCTCAGCCATAATGTTATCGGCAAAGTACATTTTCAAATCATCTTCTTTTACAAACTTCTTCGCGATACGTTCAAAGAAGTATCGATCTTTCCTCCTCTCAAAACTCTGCATCCTTACGTTAGACTTAAAGTTATATGCGAATGCGTTATAACCTTGCTGTGTAAAGTGCAATCGAATTGAGTTGTATAAGGAATATGCCTGAAAGCCAGTCATTAAAATAAGTATGAAGTAGTTCTCTTGATGATGTTGCGGTCCATTGCTTCTGCTTCAAGTTTACTCTTCAGTGCACCTTTTACAAGCTTGGCCATATCCTCAGGATCGATTTGTTTTTCTTCACATAGATGACAAATAGCTTCAGCATACGACATCTTATCCTTGTGGACGAGGACCTCGGTCTGCAGCGCTAATTGTTCTCTTGTGATAGACATTTTGACTGTTACTTTACTTCGCATTATAGTACCTTTAGGATGAGTGTTTGATCGTTGATTCGACCGTTTGCTTCTTTACGTTTTGTTGTGAGAGCATCGATGATCTTGTCTCGTTGCTTATCGGTCTTTGTTACGATTGCGCTAATAACATCAGAGGGTTTACGAAGTGACATAGCGTAACTCAGCTTCTCGTCGAATCCTTTAATCGAGGTTCCTTTCACACTAAATCCTTCAGTGGACGAACATTCGAATACAGTCAATCGTCGATACTTAATATTGAAGGCATATAGCTTCCTTGCTCCAGGGATATTTGCTGGTGACACAGAGGTGACAGCATATTCATCAGATTCAGTCAAGTAGTTGAGAGACTTCACTTGGCGATCAGCACTTTGAACTTTCTTCTTTCGTGGCTTTCGAGCATTAGTATTAGTAGCTCTAAATTTAGAGATTTGCTCCTCCATTTTAGTAAGCTCCTTAATACGAGAACGAATTCCTGGTTTGGTTAGATATGAATAACCCTCTGTGCTGTCTGGTTGGCCATCCAGTGCTTCAGTCAATTCTGTCTTATATCTACCCAACCATTCTTCTACATACTTCAAACCAGCGGCTGGAATAGTGTACTGCTTAAGGAGAGAATACACGTTAATTCCCTTCACCTTTGGCTCAGAATTAATCCAATCGTCGAGCATCCAATCAAGCTCAGCACATATAGTACTGTTTACTTTATTCTTCAATCTCTCGATAGGGCTAATATTGTTAGTATGTTTGCTTGGATCAACAGGAGTGTCAACTATCTTTACATAGTTCGCGAGTAGAGACGTAAGCTCAGTCTTGATATGTGTAAGGTCGTTGTGTGGCTCTGTGATATTATATCCTGGCCTGTCCTTATAGTACTCCATCTGACCATCACACGTAGGCGACATGCCGTTAGTGAGAGCTCGACATAATTTCGATGTAGTGACTGAAGGTTGTGTATCTCTTAAGCTTTTAATATACTTAATTTCGTCCTTCTTATATCCGTTATTCTTCATCCACTCAAGAGCGAATGGTTTAAGGTCCTTAGCGCTGAGATAGTAGTTATAGAAACCGAACATGCGATTTCGATTCTCCATAAACTTCACGGGGTCCCACTTCTCACATCCGTCCCATTGAGGTTCTTCTCCAGTGTATTTAGAATCGCAAGCGATAACACGGTTATATTTGTCAAGTACTTTAGCCATAATTAATTAGTATTCGTTTTTGTCCACAAATTGGTCTGCGGTGTATTTAGTGAGGAGTTCAAGTTCTTCGCAAATATCTTCTTTGCTCGCAGCCTTTGGTGCGAAGTCAACAAAATCGAGCGCTTCTTTAGATACTGCTTTTTTCGGGATTCTACCTCGAGCTGGAAGCCCAAGCTTTTGTCGATGAAGCTTTTTTACTGTTTTCTTGATAAAGGCGAGTCGTTGTTTTTCTGTCATAATGGTTATTATACTATATATTGGTTGGTTTGTAAAGGTCTAAATTACGGGCAGTATGTGCAAAATGCTGGAACAATACGGCGGTCAGTGCTCCAATATCCGTGGCGAACAACAAATGGAGTTCCGTATGCATCATAGTTATAGACTGGTTTTACCCATGTTGAATCGTATGTTACAACTGGTGGAGGGCAACGGTGCGTATTATATACACGAGATGGAGTGGGATAGCTACGACCATGCGGCATAGTTCGTGGATAATGACCATGATTGTTGCCATATCCACGACTGAATCCACCAGTTCGATTTCTCCAACCTGTAACACCTCCGCTTACTGCGCCAATGATTGCTCCAGTTTCGCTGTCACCGTCTCCAGTGTTATTACCGATAACTGCTCCGATTCCTCCACCGATAGCGCTATCAATAAGTACATCTCCAATGTTGGCTGATGATGTTGAAACGATGGCGAATGCCGCGATTGATGCTATAATTGTTTTTTTCATATTTAGTTTTGGGTTATGCTGTTGATTTTAATTAATGTCTCGAATAGACGCTGTGTTTCTTCTGGAGTACACCAGTGTGGTGTATATAAGTATCGATGAATATCGTTTTCTATAGGTTCACCTTGACGAATTCCAAGTTTTTTGAGAGTAGAGTGGTATATGATCGTTTGCTTACATGATAGATGCATCATAGAATCTTTAATCTCTTTAAGTGATTGCGCTGTCATGGGGAATAATTCTAGTTGATTTGTCATGTCTTAATTTTTGATATACTGTATTATACCACATATTTGATAGATTGTAAAGGTTTAATCGTCATGGAAGTTGATCGGAGGAGCTCGGAAGATCCGCCCTTCAGTGTAGGTTTCTGAGTCATCAATGTATTCCTCTCTGAGACTACTTAAAGAAGATGTGTCTTCCGATAGAGGTTGTTCGTGTGAGGCTTGATGCCCAATATGGTTCGTCGATGTATTCTGCATAATAATGATCTGCTCCGTTTGTGAAGTTACTGATTTGTGCGGTGTCGACAATCTTCATTGCCTCGTGCCAGCGTGGGTGATTTTGTGCTTTCGCGATATTCGTATCAACATCGTTTTCATTCCAACATGAGAATTGCCATGCTTGAAGGCAAACAGCCGACATTGATTTGTTTCGTTTCATTGATCTATTATAGACCACTTCGTGCACCGCCTCCATTGCTCCTTTAGAGTATTCTCCTCCTGCTTCGAGGATCAGAGTAGAGGCAACTACGTCACGATCTGAATAAGAGAATGCTGTGCTGCTAAGAGCTATGAAGAGTGCAGTGTATAGTTTCATATTAAAATTTTACCCCCATGTTAGTGAGCTCTACGCTGAGTTGTTCGTCGCTGTGAGCAAATCGGCCGTTAGTGAGTTCATACTCTACTGTGTAATCGCCGTCGCCACTAAGTGGTCTGTCAGCGGTTTTGAACGCGATTTGGTGGCGGAATGGACCGTGGTCGCGATTGTCAGTCACGCTCTTCACACGATATGTGCCATCTTCAGCACGATAGATCTCGTTAAGAGTCTCCCAATCCTCACAGACTGTGGCGTCTGCGCTGACCAATTCCTCTCCGCGGACGAACTCAGAAGAGTACTCGTTAGAGTGACCAATCAGGCCGCGGATCTCTTCGAGAGACTCAGCCGAGGAGAGAAGTGACTCATCAGTCACGACGTATGTGGAGCCACCTTTTGGCTTCCAATGCTGAGGGCATTCACCTTTGCCGTCCCAATCGTGAGCGGAGTAGTTCTCCATGTATTGAGTGTTGAGGACGAGCTTGACGCCGAGAGTCTGAGTGAGTGTATTTGTCATAGTTTTTGTTTTCCGTATTAGTTGGTTATCTAGATCTATTATACCATATCGGTGCTTAAAAGTACATAGGTATATCTAGCTGGTTATCAACTACTTGTGCACTTTTAATTAAAAGCTGCTAGAAAATTGAAAAATTATGATCAAGTTGATAAACTAGATTCATTAAATGTATATAGCATTATACACCAACACTTTAGAGAACTGTCTCTGTTTGATTGATTTCATATATTATTATACCACAACTACTTAGGTGTGTAAACTATAAATAGCAATAATGGCGAATATTACTAAAAATTTAGCAACGTCGAATACCTTTATAGCATTCGATCATCGATTGGGAGATTGGGTTGGTGTTGAACTTTTTGATCCAACTAAAGAAGAGATACTTGTGGGTTATGAGGTTGTTCAAAATCCAATTCAAAATGGAGATGGAGATGTTTCAATAGTTCCAAATATTGAGCCTTTAGCATTTAAGGGCATATTCGAAAATCAAGCAGCCTTTGAAGCAGCGCATTCACCTCTAGTAAATGACACGGGGTATTACGATGAAGATCTTGAGATCGATAGAAGATATGTTGATGGTGTTTATGAAGAAGTAAGCCATGCAGCCTCTGATTTTTCGATGACATACAGTGGAACATATGGAGCTGGTGTATTTCCAAACACGTCAATCAAATGGAAAGATATTTGTACACAAGAAGAGTTTGCGATGACTGGTTGGCCTCCGCCGAATGACCCGATGACCAGATTTATTTACGAGATCAACGTTGATACAGGATCATTTAAAGCGCGTGACGTGAAAATAAAATATCATGTACGAATAGTAACCACCGATCCAGTTGATCCTACTGATATTACAATAGAACATCGCGAAGATACATACACGTATGAGAAGCAAATACAAAATACAATGGGCCAACGAGTCTCTTCAGCGCTTAAAGATCATTTCGATTCTCTTCCATTAATAGATTATACTACATGTGAGCTATTGCCAGATAAACCAGATGAACCTACAGCTATAGCACCACCAATAACACTACCAGAAGAGGAAGAGGAAGAGGAAGAGTTAAAAACACCCCGGCTTCAGTTGGCGTTTCCACCTAGTGACGTCGCTGGTGATTATGCGCTTCTTCCAGGAACTGCAGGAAACAGAACAATCGTCCGCGAAGGAAGTATTCAATCAGATGATTTCTCCGAAGAGTGGGCAGTCGACTTCAATGAAACAGTTGTATTAGATAGTATTATTACGAGTAGATCAACCAGCAACCCAACCGAAAATAATTGGCAGCTAAAAATTGGTAAAGGAGGTCAGATATATTCCTTAAAGACCGATGCTCTTGGCGAAACTATACCACCACAATATAGAAATAGTGATGGTGGTCAATGGGCACCATGGGTTGATGAAGTATGGCAAACGGTATCAGTATATAATTCGAAGTTTAATCATAGCGCAGGTATCTATATCAAAGATCCGATTCTAACTGAACCATTCTATACGCCAAGGCTTGCAACAGAAATAGATCAGCCTAATAAGAGTTTTTACTCAATGAATTGGATGCAACCTGCAGGTAAGTTATACACTGAAGATAATCCTTCTCATATCATAAATCTCACCAAGTACAAGGATCTAGGTGATGGTGTGATTGAAGTAACATTAGGGATGTATAACTTTGGTAGTACAGAGGTCTATAATTACCATAATATGCCTTGGGGTGGAGTAAGAAGAACTGCTCTAGAATATAACTACACCGCGAATCCAGATCAAACTACATATACTCAAATGACAGGCAAATTTAGCGATGCTGGCCCTGGTCACACACTGTTTAATACCGATACAACTGGAGGATGGACTACATTTTGTAGCGAGAATTCAGGAGATTATGGTCAATCAATGGGGGTTGTATTTGGTAAAGATGAGCAACTCGAAAATACATACCAGAAAAATCGCATTAGACAGGGTTATACACAACTTAATCCAGAATCTGGTGAAACAGACTGGAGAAATTATACAGTATTCACACATAATGTACGACACTATTTAAATCAAGGAGAAGGTATATGGACTAGACAATATTTTGTATTCGGCGAAACAAGAGGTGATGTAGAAAATAAGATTAAGAGTAGAGACCTAGTTGATAAAACACTCTTTGAAGATATGAATATCACTGAAGATTCTGTTGATTTAATAGGATATCAAATCGCGACTAAAAATGTAGATATAGATGGCACTATCGAAGAAAAATTTGATAGAGTGATTAGAGGCGAATCTCCAGTCTTCTATCTATATTCTGCTCCTGTAAGTGGAAGTATTCCTATCTTCGAAATGGTTAAAGCTAATGGCGAAAGGATTATTACACATAATCCATATACGATAGGAACATATAAAATGTATGATACATCTGTTGTTTCTGAAATTAATATGTTAGGGTTTGCTTCAATAACTGATGATCGTAGCGCAGCTTTAGATACTATTTTCTTAGAGTTCCCAGAAAATTATATTGCCGATGAGGGTGTAAGACTGAGCTCGATAAATGGAGCATTGTATGATGCTGAGACTGAAGAATGGGAATTCACTAATAGTCCTGGTATAGTAGTATAAATAGTAAATATGCCAGCTGCCCATAGACATTGTCCGGACAAATGTACTGGTCATGGATGTTATCCACCGAGAGCCACCGCGGGCGGGTCAGGCAATGTTTTTATAAACTACTGTCCTGCCCATCGAGTCGGTGATCCATATGTTGCGCATGGGTGTGGAAAATGTCCACCGCATGGAGCAGTAGGAGCTGTTGGATCAGGCAGCGTATTCACTAATTATAGACCACAAAGGAGAATCGGAGATGCGCTGTCGTGCGGAGGCGTGGCAGCAACTGGATCAGGCAACGTATTTGTTGGTGGTTAAATCTCTAAAATACGAAGTAGAGTAATAACTAAAACCAACCAAGAAAGGTTTTAGCGACATTTACTATTGGGGCAGTCACTGCTTGCATTACTACAACTGGAGCTGGAGGTGCTTTCGGATACTGTGTCATATGATGCATGTATACCTGCTGCCAATATATACCAGCTTTAATATCTCCTCTATAAAATGCAGCATATACCTGCTGCACTATTTTATTACATTGTAGCTTCCACAACACCCTTTTTTGAACAAGTGACTCAGGCGACGGTAGATTCATAAATACCTTTGATGTTCTCTCTAGTTCGTTAACCACTATATTTACACCTTTCTCAACATCCTTAGCAGCGTGTTGAATTTCATGACTAACGTCTTCTGCTGCATCGATAATTGGTTCAAGGTCTACAGTAACGTTTAAATCAAGTTCAATTCCAACTAATAGAGCTACTTCGCCTTCTACTCCAATAGTGAGTTTACCATCTTCAACTCCAAGCTCACCACCTATATCTGCTCCAATTTGCGCGCCAATACTAACACCTGCGCCCATATCTACATTATAATCATCATTGCCTATAGTCGTAGATGTATCTGCCCCAACACTAACACCAGCCACCGCCCCTGCTCTTATGTCTATACCGTCTTCACCTATTGTTGCTCTTGCGCCGACATACGCATCGGCATCAGCACTTACAT
>Ga0181558_10000132_pt1 | contig 62259 bp, 60 predicted proteins | sample 011ome_22_FD_133754 | JGI IMG/M metagenome (GOLD analysis project Ga0181558, IMG submission 133754) | Coastal salt marsh microbial communities from the Groves Creek Marsh, Skidaway Island, Georgia - 011507BT metaG (megahit assembly) | ecosystem: Environmental > Aquatic > Marine > Intertidal... | reverse complement strand
TTTCTTTAAACTACTGTTAATGAACGTACTTTACTTCTACTGGCTCAAAAAGAAGGAATTACTTCTTCTTGTGTCTGTTTTTTCTAAGTCTCTTCTTACGCTTGTGCGTAGCGATCTTATGTCTTTTTCTTTTCTTACCGCAAGGCATAGTTGTACAATTTAAAGTGTTAATAATTTGTTATAGCTGGTTTAAGTAGCCTTGAATACTTCCTAAAATCATCGGATCTTCAGTCATGTTCTTCACTAGCTCAAACTGTGCTTTTGCTTTATTTTTTTCTTTGGACTCGAAATAACTTACACCAAGATAAAATTGACCTTGGATATTTTGCGGATGGAACTCTACCAATTCTTCAAAACGAAGAATAGCACGTTCGTATTGACCCGACTGCATGGAAAGAATTCCCATGTTAAATAAGCCTTCTTCATTTTTCGGATCCTCTTCCAAGATCTCCCGCAATAAGGTGATTCCTTGCATAGGATTCGATGAAGAGACGTAAGTCATCGCTACTTTAGATTTCAAATCCAAACGGGTGGGATCTTTCTCCAACACCCCGCTAAGAAAGCTCCTAGTTTTGTCTGCCAGGGCTTCTACTTTGTTTTTATCCAAAGCAAAAGAAAAAGCATCGTAATTAGCCTTTCCTGCTTCCTCGGCAAGAAATAAATTCTCTGGAAAAAGCATACTCGCTTCTGACAAATAGTGGGCAGCAGAATCAAATATCCCTTCTTCCTTATATATTCCAGCTAAAACCTGTGCTGCAGCCACTTTCTCCTCTTGGGTTGGAGCCGTTTGGAAGGTGGCAATCAACTGATCCGCTTGAATTCTATTTTTGGAGGATAGCTCATTCGTATGCGATTCGGAAATAGAAGAAGAAGCGGTTGCCTCTGACTCCATTTTAGCTCCAGTAGCCTCGTTGTCTACTACTACCTTGGGCAATAGATACAAGCCAGCAACTGCGAAAACTCCTACTCCAATTAGAATAAGTTGCTTTTTCTTCATCCTCCACGCTCAGCCTTATACTTGAGCTGCCAATTGTTTAATTTTCTTACTGTTTTTAATCTTTTCTACAAATACCTTGGAAGGCTTAAATGCAGGTATGTGATGCTCTTCAATAACTATTGCCGTATTCTTTGAAATGTTACGGGCAATTTTCTTTGCTCTTTTTTTGTTGATGAAACTTCCAAATCCTCTGACATAAATGTTTTCTCCATCTGCCATTGAATCTTTTACTACCTTGAAAAATGCCTCTACTGCTTGAGTTACATCGTCTTTTTGAATTCCGGTCTTTTCGGAAATTTTAGTAATTACTTCTGCTTTGGTCACTGTGATTAAAATTTAGAAATTTCGAAATAAGCTTAACAACCTATTAACCAAGTATTTTTGGGATTGCAAATGTACAAGAACCAACGCAATTAAAAAAGATATTCAAAAAAAATACCTTGGTTTATATTTTCTTAATCCTCCTTCAATGAAGAGTAAATCGACTGAAAATCAATGGTTTTCAAACTCAATTATTTCTTGGTACCGAGAAAATCCTCGGCATTTACCTTGGCGAGAAACCCAAGATCCCTACCTAATCTGGCTCTCAGAAATCATCCTTCAGCAAACACGGGTTGCGCAAGGGTTGCCTTATTTCGAAGCATTCTCAAAAGCCTATCCTACTGTACATCAACTAGCAGCAGCTCCAGAAGAAGAGGTATTGAGACTCTGGCAAGGACTTGGCTATTACAGCCGAGCACGCAACCTGCATGCTTGTGCCAACTACATTGTCGAAAAATTGGATGGAAAATTTCCTGACCGCTACGAAACACTTATTCTACTCAAAGGAGTAGGCAGCTATACGGCTGCTGCTATCTCTAGCTTTGCTTTTGGAGAAGTACAGGCTGTGGTAGATGGAAATGTATTTCGGGTGCTCGCTCGGTATTTTGGCATTGCAACCGATATTAACAGTAGCCGTGGGAAAAAAGAATTTGAAGCACTCGCCAATCAACTCATCCCAGTAAATGCCCCGGGAGAATTTAATCAGGCCATGATGGATTTTGGATCCCGTTGCTGTACTCCCACTAAACCAAACTGCGATACCTGTCCTCTGACCCATTCTTGTTTTGCCTATCAAAATGAACTCATTGACTCTTTGCCGGTAAAAATAAATAAGATCAAAGTCAAGGAACGAGAACTCAACTATCTCGTCCTATCGTGTGCAGGTCATCTGGTTGTGCATAAAAGAGGGGAAGGAGACATATGGACAGGTTTGTACGATTTTCCCCAATTTCCTCAAACCTTCCCTTGGCTGGGGAATCTTCAATTAGAAGCAACCCTATATCCCAAAAAATACCGACATCTACTGTCACACCAACGGATACTGGCCAGCTTTTGGGAATACTCACTTTCAGAAAAAAACCTTCCCAAATTAAGAGAATGGTGCCAAAATGAAGGGTTTGATCTAGTAGTTGAAGAAGAAATTGACGGCTTACCCAAGCCTAAATTGATCCTTCGCTATTTGACTGATCGAGAGAATTGATTACTTTCATTTTTCTAAACTTTTTAACTATCAAAACAAAAACAGTATGGCAGGAGTAAATAAAGTCATTTTAGTAGGTCACCTTGGTGCTGACCCTGAAGTGAAATACCTCGAAGGGGAGAAAGTTGTAGCCAATCTCAGCCTTGCAACCTCAGAAGCGTACCAGGATAGAGCTGGAAATAGAGTAGAACAAACCGAATGGCACGATTTAGAATTGTGGGACCAACAGGCAAAAATCGCGGAGAAATACTTAAAGAAAGGTTCACAAATTTACGTCGAAGGAAAAATCAAGTCAGATAAATGGACGGACGAACAAGGGCAAAATCGAAAGCGAATGAAAATCCGTGTTTTGAGTTTTACCATGCTTGGAGGCAAGCCAGATGGAATGGCAAGTAATCCTCCTGCAGCAGCAGCAGCAAATTCAGCTCCAGTAGCTACGGCCCCACAGGTTTCCCTTGACGAGGGAGACGATGACCTTCCTTTTTAATGGAAATTCAAATCCCCTGTACACGATTCAGGGGATTTGATTACCTTTGAGCACCTATTTTCACGAACACATGGATGATCCCTACCCGAGTTACTTTCTGTTGGCCCAGGTTACTTCCTACTCATTATCTTATTTTTTAGTCAACGGACTTGCGCTCTTTCTTCTTCTAGTGGCCTCAGCTCTAGTTTCTGGTTCAGAGGTTGCGTTTTTCTCCTTAGGGAAAGAGGATCTAATCGAACTGAATCAAAAAAATCCTGAAAAAGGGAGCGTCATCACCAGCCTATTGGCTATGCCAAAAGTCCTCCTGAGCACCATCCTGATTCTAAACAACCTAATCAATATCGCTATCGTCACGCTCACTACCTTTGTGACTTGGACCTTATTCGGAACAAATGCCACAGGCGTAGTGATCATTCTTTTTCAAACAGTAGGCGTCACTTTTGCAATTGTTTTTTTTGGTGAAATCGTACCAAAGGTCTATGCAAACCAAGCCAAAGGCCAATTTGCCCAAGCACTCGCTTCCCCTTTATTTTTCTTTACTCAGATCCTCAAGCCATTTTCTAGCCTATTGATTGTATTTAGCAATGTCATAGAGAAACGAGTTCAACAAAAAGGATACACCCTATCCGTAGATGAACTCCATCAAGCACTAGAATTAACTACCGAAGATACCCCAGAAGAGGAAAAAGAAATCTTACGAGGAATCGTGAATTTTGGAACACTAAGTGTACGGCAAGTAATGAAAAGTAGGATGGAAATTTATGCAGTAGACGTAGAAATTGATTTCCATGAATTAATGGACAAGGTAAATAAGAGCGGATACTCCCGAATTCCCGTCTACGAAGAAACTATTGACCATATATTAGGTATACTCTACATCAAAGACTTGCTCCCACACATTGATAAAGACGAAACTTTCGATTGGAAAACCTTGATTCGAAAAAGTTTCTTCGTCCCTGAAAACAAGAAAGCGGACACCTTACTTAAAGACTTTCAAAAAATGAGGGTGCATATGGCGATTGTTGTGGATGAATATGGAGGCACTTCTGGATTGGTTACTTTTGAAGATTTAATAGAGGAGATTATCGGAGAAATCAACGACGAATTCGACGATACAGATACGTTATTTTTTCAGGAACTTGATGCAGATACTTTTATTTTTGAAGGAAAGGTGTCCCTGCATGATTTTTGTAAAAAACTAGATCTAGACCCACAACTCTTTGAAGAGGTCAAAGGAGAAAATGAATCACTTGGAGGGCTTTTACTCGAACTCAATACAAAACTTCCAAAGAACGGTGCCAAAATTCGGTACGAAAACTTTGAATTTACCATTCTTGCAGTAGATGCTCGCAAAATCAAAAAGGTGAAAGTTCACCTGTCTAACCCAGAAAAAGATAGCACATCCCCTTTTACAGATTAACTCATTTTTTAGTAATTCCTCTTTTTTATTTGGCATTCAAGGCACTTTATCCAAATAATATTGGGGGCTTTTGAGCAAATACCCTCATTTTATTAAAAAAAATTAGTGAATTTAAATTCATGCCTCAAGAGAGGATAAATCAATGATTTTCAAAAAATCAAGTTCAAAATACAAGTCATTTTTTTAAAAAAGTGATGATTTCCCCAATTTATTGATTTGATTTAAGTGTAATTAGCATTTCAATTTTTTTAAAAAAGTTGATTTTTTTGAACATTTTGACACTTATGTGCTTTTTTCATTGCACATATTTTAAAGAAATAAGTAAATTTTGTACATTTTGGAAATTTTTGAACCTATTAAATCAAATAAGAATGCAGCAAGGGTTATATCGGCAGGAATTTGAACACGACTCCTGTGGTATTGGAGCGGTAGTGGATCTTACCAATGAGCCTACCCATGAAACCATTAGTGGTGCTTTGTACATGTTGAGTAACATGGAACATCGTGGTGGACGTGGGTCTGATCCTAAAACGGGCGATGGAGCAGGTATTTCTATACAAATCCCCCATCAGTTTCTTCAGGATGTTACTGCACGTACAGAAATCCAATTGCCCCCTCCAGGAGAATTTGGACTTGGGATGACTTTTTTCCCGAACAATAAGCAACTGTATGCCAAAGCAAAAACCCTTCTAAACGAACTAATTGACGAGCTAGACTTTGAATTAATTGGCTATCGAAAAGTACCAGTGGACGAAACTATCCCTGGTTCAAGCGCGCTAGAAGTCATGCCTATCATTGAACAGGTATTTGTCCGACACAAAAATGGACTGCAAGGCCTTGACTTGGAACGTAAGTTATATGTGCTTAGAAATTATTCTAGCTCAACAATCAATGCATCTATTCCAGGAGTAAATCAAGCCTTTTATTTTGCCAGCTTTAGCTCACTTACCTTAGTATACAAGGGACAGCTCCGAACCGATCAGGTATTGCCCTTTTTCAAAGACCTACAAAACCCACGTATCGCATCTGCTTTTGCGATCGTTCACTCCCGCTTCTCGACCAACACCTTTCCGAATTGGAGGCTTGCTCAACCATTTCGCTACCTATCTCATAATGGGGAAATCAATACCATTCGGGGCAACCTAAATAAAATGAAGTCTAAGGAGGCATTGATGAAGTCCTCCTTGTTTACGCCAGAAGAGTTGGCAATGTTGATGCCTATTACCAATAAACTGAACTCTGATTCAGCCAACTTGGACGCGATGGTAGAGCTGCTAACCTTAAGTGGGAGAAGTCTTCCACATGCCATGATGATGTTGGTTCCTGAGGCTTGGCAGGACAATGAAGTGATGGATAAGGAAAGAGCCGCCTTCTATAAATTCCACGCCTCTTTGGTGGAGCCTTGGGATGGGCCCGCTGCTCTTCTATTTACAGATGGTAAATCAGTAGGGGCCACCCTAGATCGCAATGGGCTACGCCCTCTCCGGTATTTCATTACGAGAGACCAACGTTTGATTCTCTCTTCAGAAGCAGGAGCGCTTCCGATCCGAGAAGCAACGATCACTCAAAAAGGACGAATTAGTCCGGGACGTATGCTTTGGGCAGACCTTGAAAAAGGTAAAGTGCTTGTGGATGAAGAAATAAAAGGTGAAATCTGTCGCCAACAACCTTACGAAAAATGGGTAAACGAACAGCGGACCAAATTACGACTCGTTCCTGCTCCGGAAGAACTGAGTTACCCTTACATCACGGAAAAAATACAAAAGCAACAAACCATCTTTGGCTATACCTCTGAGGAATTAAAAATAATTCTAAGCCCCCTTGGGAATGCAGGTCAAGAAGCAGTGGGGTCTATGGGCGCAGATACGCCACTGGCGGTGCTTTCCAAACAAAGTCAGCATATCTCCAATTACTTCAAACAACTTTTTGCCCAAGTAAGTAATCCTCCCATTGACCCTATTCGGGAGCGATTAGTTATGTCCCTTTTTACTCGAATAGGAGAAGGGCACAATATTTTGGAGGAAAGTCCCCAGCACACCAAACAGATTCACATTTCCCAGCCCGTTTTATTAAATGAGGATTTGGAAAAAATCACGCGCTTGGAACACCTAGGTTACCGCTCCAAGCGCTTATTTGGTCATTTTATTGCAGACCATCAGCCTGGTAGACTCCTCGCTGCCTTGGATTTACTCTGCCAGCAAGCCGAAGACGCTATCCTTTTGGAAGGAAAGAATGTGTTGATCCTTTCCGATAGAGAAAGTAGTGATACGCTCGCTCCAATTCCTTCCCTATTGGCCATAGGGGCTGTTCACCAGCACTTGATCAAGAAAAAAATCCGGACGCGAGCAGGACTGGTCCTTGAATCAGCAGATATCCGTGAAGTACACCACTTTGCTACAGCCATTGGGTATGGGGTATCTGCCATCAACCCCTATTTAGCACTAGAATCACTGGTAGAGCTCTTTAGAAAAGGGGATCTCCCAGGGGCAAAAGATGAAAAAACTGCGCTTAGCAATTACCAGAAAGGCATTGGAAAAGGGCTGCTCAAAGTGCTTTCCAAAATGGGGATTTCCACCCTACAATCGTACCAAGGTGCTCAGATTTTTGAGGCGATAGGCCTAGGACCTGAAGTGATGGACCGCTGTTTTAAAGGAACTGCTTCCCGAATAAGTGGAATTTCCTTTGATGAACTAGCAGAAGAAGTATTGATTCGCCACCGCGCAGCCTACCTTCCTCAAGAAGGTGTGTTGGAAGCAGGAGGACTATACCAATGGAAAAGGAGAGGTGAAAAGCACTTGTTCAATCCCGAAACCATCCACCTACTTCAAAAATCTACCCGCTTAGGTGACTATGAGCTGTATCGAAAATTTGCTCAGAAAATTAACGAGCAACGTCAAGATGCAATGACCTTGAGAGGATTGTTTGAGTTTAAAAAGCAAATCCCTGTTCCTCTTGATGAAGTAGAACCGACAGAAAAGATTATGAAGCGCTTTGCTACTGGAGCAATGTCCTTTGGCTCTATCTCCCATGAGGCACATACTACGTTGGCTATTGCGATGAATCGTATCGGCGCGAAAAGCAATTCCGGAGAAGGGGGAGAAGACGAAGTGCGCTACGAAAGAAAGGAAAATGGGGATTGGGAAAGATCTGCCATAAAACAAGTAGCCTCGGGGAGATTTGGAGTAACTTCCCATTACCTAACGCATGCTGCAGAACTTCAAATCAAAATGGCACAAGGAGCCAAGCCAGGTGAAGGAGGACAGCTACCTGGACATAAAGTCGATGACTGGATTGGACGAGTGCGACATGCAACTCCAGGTGTAGGATTAATTTCTCCACCTCCGCACCATGACATCTATTCAATTGAAGATTTGGCCCAGCTGATTTATGATCTAAAAAATGCAAATCGTGCTGCCCGCATCAATGTGAAGCTTGTTTCTCAAGCAGGAGTAGGTACCGTGGCAGCTGGGGTGGCAAAAGCCATGGCGGATGTAATCTTGATCTCAGGAGCCGATGGGGGTACAGGTGCTTCCCCACTCAGTTCTATTCGACATGCAGGACTTCCTTGGGAGCTAGGTCTTGCGGAAGCGCACCAGACCTTAGTCAAAAATAACCTACGAAGTCGCGTCGTCCTTCAAACAGACGGACAATTGCGTACAGGAAGGGACCTAGCCATTGCTACACTCCTCGGAGCTGAGGAATGGGGAGTTGCTACTGGAGCTTTGGTAGCCGAAGGGTGCATCATGATGCGTAAATGCCATCTAAATACCTGTCCAGTAGGGATTGCTACACAAGACCCTGAGCTACGTAAGTTATTTACTGGAGATCCCGAACATGTAATCAATTACTTCAAGTTTATTGTACAGGACTTACGTGAAATTATGGCTTCTCTTGGCTTCCGAACTATCGATGAGATGGTTGGGCAAAGTCAAGTATTGCAAGCCAGTACTCATTTGAAGCATTGGAAATGGGACAAGCTTGACCTGTCACCCATCTTCCATAAAGTAGAGGTTCCTAGCCATGTGGGAATCTTCAAGCAAATTGACCAAGAGGTTACTTTGGAAGATGTTTTGGATCGGAAATTAATTGCCTCTGCCACTCCCGCACTCGAGCAAGCCATACAGGTCACTGGGCATTTTGAAATCAAAAATACAGATCGCTCCGTGGGAGCGATGCTCTCCAATGAAATTTCAAAAATATACGGAAGTGTAGGGCTTCCGGAGGACAGCATCCATTTTAATTTTATGGGTTCAGCGGGCCAAACCTTTGGTGGATTTTTAGCTAGAGGGGTAAATTTTGAATTGGAAGGGGAAGCAAATGACTACTTTGGCAAAGGCCTTTCAGGAGGAAGACTTATCGTCTACCCTAGTAGAAATGCTCGATTCCGAGCGGAAGAAAATATTCTCATTGGCAACGTTGCCTTTTACGGCGCAACATCTGGGGAAGCATTTATTAACGGAAAAGGGGGCGAACGCTTCTGTGTTCGAAATTCTGGGGTAAAGGCAGTCATTGAAGGAATAGGCGATCATGGATGCGAATACATGACTGGAGGATTGCTAATCAACCTCGGCGAAATTGGAAGAAATTTTGCAGCAGGAATGAGTGGAGGAATTGCCTATATTCTCCAAGACTATCATACGGAAATAAATCCGGAATTGGTGGACATTGACCCCATGGAGGAACAAGATTATGACTTGCTCTCCAATTACCTCAAGCGACACCATGCCTTTACAAAAAGTGCCTTAGCTAAGCAGTTTTTAGGTAACTGGGAACAGGCAAAAGCCAGGTTTATCAAAGTTATTCCAAGAGACTACAAGGCGGTTCTCGCAAAAAATATACTAAAACACGAAAAAACAGTTGCTTAAGATGGGTACAAAAGACGGATTCTTACACTTCAGCCGAGAAACTCCAAAGAGCAGAGACCCTAAAGATCGCCTAGGAGACTATCAAGAGATCTATACTCCCTTTTCAGACAAGCAATTGCACAATCAAGCTGCACGATGCATGGACTGTGGGGTGCCCTTTTGCCACCACGGCTGTCCACTTGGAAATGTGATTCCTGAATTTAACGAAGCAGTTTTTGAGAACAATTGGACTCAAGCCATCCGCATCTTGAAAAGCACGAATAACTTCCCGGAATTTACAGGCAGGATTTGTCCTGCTCCATGTGAAGCAAGCTGCGTTTTAGGGATCAACAAAGACCCTGTTACTATTGAACTAATTGAAAAAAATATTGCTGAAAAAGCGTATGAACTTGGCTTAATTGCCCCTAATCCACCAAAAAACCGTACAGGAAAACGCGTAGCGGTAATTGGCTCTGGGCCTGCAGGCTTGGCTACGTCAGATCAATTAAATCAAGCAGGTCATGAAGTAACTTTATTTGAAAAAAATGCCAAAATAGGAGGGCTTCTCCGATACGGTATTCCGGATTTCAAATTGGAAAAATGGGTGATTGACCGGAGAATTTCTTTGATGGAAGAAGAGGGAGTCCGTTTTAGCCCTCGAACAGAAATCGGAATAAATATCCAAGCAGCAGAGATTTTAAAGGAGTACGATGCAGTAGTCTTGTCTATCGGAGCCCAACAACCACGGGCCTTAAACATTCCAGGGAGCAACTTAAAAGGGGTTCATTTTGCTATGGATTTTCTTGGTAAACAAAACCAAGTGATTGGTGGAGAAGCCGCAACAAATCCCATCTCAGCAAAAGGAAAAAAGGTTTTGGTGATTGGGGGTGGAGATACAGGAAGTGATTGCATCGGCACTTCAAGAAGGCATGGTGCTTCACAAGTAACCCAGTTGGAATTACTCCCAAAACCTCCAATGAAGCGTACTAACGCAAATCCTTGGCCAGAATGGCCCATGACCTTACGCACTTCAAGTTCGCATGAGGAAGGTGCCGAACGTTTATTTGCCGTATTGACAAAAGAATTTGTTGGCAACGAAAAAGGGGAACTAACGGGGATGGTACTTGTAGATATTGAATGGAAAGAGGCCGGGGGTCGAATGACATTTGAAGTAATTGAGGGAACCGAACGCACACTTCCCTGCGATCTAGCCTTTCTTGCAATCGGCTACGTTGGGCCAGGACAACAAACCCTATTGTCTGATTTTGGAGTAGAATTACTAGAAAACCAACTCCCAAAATCTAAAAATTATGTAAGTACCAATCCAAAGGTATTTCTTGCTGGGGATATGAGAAGGGGTCAATCTTTGGTTGTATGGGCTATATCTGAAGGCCGAGAGGCTGCAGTAATGGTAGATGAGTATTTGATGGGCTCCTCCTCCCTTCCGCGAAAAGATGCCTCCTTGTACGAAGTTGAAGAACAACGCGAATCATTATAAAGTGAAGATAAACTAAAAAAAGGGCCAGAGAGATCTGGCCCTTTTTTTAGTGTGCTCTTCTATGCCTCGATCCCCTACCTCTCGGGTGGTCCTCAAAAGAAGGGTGTTTTTCTCTAGGCCCCATGGCTGCTTTTCGTTGTTCCAAAATTTGCTTTTGGTCTTCCGTAAGAATTGCGTCCATTTTTTGTTTTTGCCCCTTTCGAAACTCCTTCAAGGCCTCCAACTCTGCTTCCCTTTTTTTCAAAAGTTCTTCTTGCCGAGTTGCATTTTCAAACATGAGTTGTTCTACCTGCTTTTTTTGTTCAACCGTTAACTTGAGTTCTTCTGCCATTCGCTGAGTCATAACCTGAGCGCGCTCAGCAGAACTCCGTTGTGAAAAATTCCTGTGTTGCTGCGCAGCAAGTCCGAAATTCATCCCCATCAATACGGTAACTCCTAAAATCCATTTTTTCATGATATAATTGGTTTGTTTCAAAATTTAGACTCAACCCAAAGGGATAAGTTTAATTATACCCAGCATCTCTTTAATATTGAGTAACCTGGTTCCCCACTGGCATGACTGTGGCTCCCTAGGAGAACTGCCCCTAGGGAATATAGAATAAAGACCGCTGCTCATTAAAATGAGGGTCAAATCTTATTTTCCTTAGGCTACTGGTGACAAGGCGGATAATTAAATTGAGTGGTTTTTCCTCCTAGAATACGCCCGACTTTAAAAATTTGCACTTTATCCAAGAAAAGAAATTGCTATTTTTGTACTATATAAACAGCAAATCCATGGGAAGAGCATTTGAATTCCGAAAAGAAAGAAAATTCAAGCGTTGGGACAAAATGTCCAAGGTTTTTACACGATTAGGGAAAGAAATCGTGATGGCCGTAAAGGCCGGAGGGCCCGATCCTTCCAGTAATGCCAAGCTTCGAACGGTGATTCAAAATGCCAAAGGTGCTCAAATGCCAAAAGATCGAATTGAAGGTGCCATCAAACGTGCTTCCAATAAGGATGAAAAAGATTACGAAGAAGTAGTTTACGAGGGATATGGTCCCTTTGGCGTTCCTTTCATCGTAGAAACCTCCACTGACAACACTAACCGGACTGTGGCTAATATACGCTCCTATTTTTCCAAAGCAGGGGGTTCGTTAGGCACTTCGGGATCGGTAAGCTTTATGTTTGAGCGAAAAGCAGTGTTCCGCTTTGCCAAAGCTTCGTACGACCTGGAAGAACTCGAATTGGAATTGATTGATTTTGGACTTACTGAAATTGCAGAAAACGAGGGTGAAATTTTTGCTTACACTGAATTCGAAGATTTTGGATTGATGCAGAAGGCATTGGAAGACCGCAGTATCGAGGTTATTTCAGCAGATTTCCAGCGTTTCCCAACCACCCTAACGGAATTGACTGAAGAGCAGGAAGAACTCATCAATAAGCTTATTGATCGCTTGGAGGAGGATGACGATGTCAACCAAGTGTTCACTAACATGGCTTAAGTGTTGACCAAAAAGGCAGACACCCAGGGCACTTCCACACGAGTCGTGGTGGGCAGCAAAAACCCAGTAAAAGTGGGCTGTACCCGAGAGGCATTTTTTCAAGCTTTTGGAGGGGAATGGTGGGTAGAAGGCGTGGATGCTCATTCTGGCATTCCTGCCCAACCGCGCTCTGAGTCAGAAACACTTTTAGGTGCCAGAAATCGAGCTACCCATGCCAAAAAATTGTTGCCAAAAGCAGACTTCTGGGTAGGCCTAGAGGGAGGAGTAGACGAGGACCGGGTAGGGATGTATGCTTTTGCCTGGATCTTTGTCATGCACCGTTCAGGAAAATGTAGCCAATCCAAAACTGGAACTTTTTATTTACCTCCTCCCATAGTGGCGTTGATTCGAGAAGGAATGGAATTGGGACATGCAGATGACCTCGTCTTTCAAGCCCAAAACTCCAAGCAACAAGGCGGTTCAGTAGGTTTACTTACCCAAGGGCTTGTCACTCGAGAAGCGTACTACCAACAAGCGATGGTTTTGGCATTGATTCCTTTTCTAAATGACACCTTATATTCCACTTAATAAATCAAACTTGACCGATCCAACACAAGATTTGAATTCGGAGAGTTTGGGTTTTTCTAAAGTCAGTTTTTAAGATTAGCTAAAAATTGCTTCAATGCAATTTGCCAATTCGGATGAGCGTCCCAAGTAGGGCCTAGATAAAGTTCTTCACGTACCAAAAATCGGATATAATATTTCACCACCGTTCTGTTTCCCTCCTCGCCTGGAAGTGGCTCAAGCCCCATACTTTTCATCAGGTCGGCCTGTCGACCCTCTACTTTGACCAGTACAAACTGAATTTGCTCGGCAAGCAATTGTGAATTACTTTTTCCTTCAGTCAGCCAAGCAACTGCGTGAGGATAGGAACTCGAGAAAATTCCTTCTAAAAAATCCTTTTGCACACTTTGTTCGGCCAACAAACGCTCCTCAGATTTACCAAATGTTTGGTAGCGGTACGTATGAATAGGGCCATTACTGGCAGATGTCCCTTCCAGCGGAATCCCCAATTTAAAAACCTCTAAGTTTAATGGGTTCCGAGAAATAAACTTTTGAATTCCTGGGCTAGCTCCTTGATCGAGTAGTACAGGAAATTCTGCTACCTCTGAAACTAATAAATTTTGAGTGGCGGTCACGGCCCCAAAGGTGGCAAATTGCTGGCCTACAGATTTCCAATCTATCCCAGATACCCCAAGTAGGTTTTCTTCAGCAATAAGCTTTGCATCCTCTGAAAATTTTCCGACATGGATACTAGTTTGTGCTTTTTGACGGGTGATTAGTATTAGGTTTTGTACTTGACGCTGTAAAAAAGCTTTGGCATAAACTGCCTGTTGTTCGGCAGAAAAGGCCACCTGCTCCAGCTCGTAGTAAGCTATGGGATCCCCACCAGCTCCTACCAAATAGGGGTGGATACTATCTGAAAGTGCCTGCCAAGTAATCGCAGGGATTGCATTGGGATCATTAGAAACTAGTACTACAGACTTTCCTTGAAAAAAAGTAGCGGGTAGCGTTCCTTGGGCTTTTACAAAGGATGATAAAGCAACAAACAAAAGAAGACTACAGATATATTTCATAAAATAACTGAGGTATTGATCTGAAGCACTGTATTTTTACAGCTACACTACACCTTTTATAGATTTCAATGCATTCCCTACAACGCAAATTAGGCACAATAATTTTAGTTCTTGCCACTTATATTGGCTCATTTGCCCAAGAAATTGACGGAAACAAACTCCTTCGCCATTTGGAATACTTGTCCTCTGATACCCTTGAGGGGAGAAAATCTTTGAGTAAAGGTAGCACTATGGCTCAAAATTACCTTCTAAAGGAGTTCAGCTCATTGCCCCTTGTAGCCCCGTTGTACCCTGATTTTATTCAACCCTTTTCCTTTGAAGATCACAGATCCAAAAAAATGATGGTAGATGCACGCAATATTGTGGCCTTTATTCCGGGATCTATTTCAAAAAAAGTAATTGTGGTCACGGCACATTACGATCATGTAGGAATTGGTAGGCCTGATTCATCAAGAGATTCTATTTACAATGGTGCGGATGACAATGCTTCGGGAACTGCCGCATTGTTGGAACTGGCAGCCTATTTTTCAAAAAATCGACCTCAACATGGGATGCTATTTGCCGCATTGGATGCAGAAGAAATGGGGCTTCAAGGAGCAAAGGCATTGGTCAATGATTTTCCATATCCACTCGAACAAATCGTGTTGAACGTAAATATGGATATGCTCGCAAGGAGTGAGGCCAAGGAAGTCTTTGTATCTGGCACTTATTATTATCCAGAGCTTAAGCTCATTCTTGAAAAAATCCCAACAGGAACAGGTTCAAATCTTCGCTTTGGCCACGACATTCCAGGCACAGGGGCAGAAGATTGGACCAGGTCTTCAGACCATGGGGCTTTTTTTGAGAAAAAAATCCCTCATTTGTATTTTGGAGTGGAGGATCATGCGGACTACCACCAACCGAGTGATTCCTTTGAAAAAATCCATCCTGAATTTTACAAATCCACGGTGGAGTTAATCTTGAAATCTTTGCTTGCATTGGATCATCAACTCCTCAAAAAATAGTAAACTTACGAGTTCAACGTTGTTGGGCTACTACTCTTTACACTCTTGGCAAAAAATGACTTTATTACCCGCCTCCTCATTTTTAGATTGAGGCACATGAGTAATCAGACCTTTATTCTGATTCTCAGCGGATGCATTGGAATATTTTCAGGAATTGCTGCTGTCCTTCTGAAAACAGGGGTACATACGATTCAAAATTTTTTGACAGAAGATTTTTATCCTTCGTATGCCAATTTTATGTACATCCTTTATCCTTTAATTGGTGTATCTACTGCCTTTTTGCTTGGAAAATACGTATTGAAGGACTTCGGAGGCCATGGTATTCCAGATGTGTTGTTTTCAATTTCCAAAAAATCAAGTCTCCTTCCTCGGGTAAAAATCTTTAGCCGAGTACTTACTTCCTCCTTCACGGTAGGTTTTGGCGGTTCGGTAGGGCTAGAGGCTCCCATGGTCATGACAGGGTCAGCAATTGGTTCGAACGTGGGCGCGTTGATGCATTTAAATGCTAAAAAAAGAACCTTACTTATTGGTTGTGGAGCTGCAGGAGCCATTTCAGCAATTTTTGGAGCCCCTATCGGTGCAGTAATATTTGCCATCGAAGTAATTTTGATGGAAATAAGTACAGCAAGCTTTATTCCTTTGCTTATCGCCTCTGTGACAGGTTCACTTACTTCCATGCTACTAATTGGGGAAGATTCATTATTCAGCTTCAATTTAAAGGATAGTTTTCAGGCAGCGCATATGCCCTATTACTTGCTTTTGGGTATTATTTCAGGGCTGGTTTCACTTTACTTCAGCAAAATGGTGGTGGCAACAGAACGGCTGATGGGAGCCCTAGGAAGTCATTGGATGCGAATTACCTATGGTGGAGCTTTTTTAGGATTTATGGTTTTTCTGTTTCCTCCTATCTATGGGGAGGGATACCAAACATTGAATGTATTAATTGATGGAAATGCAACTGAAGTTCTAGAGAAGAGTCTCTTTTTCTCTAGTTTGGGAGAAACTAAGACCCTCCTTTTATTCCTAATCGGGATTATTTTATTGAAACCAATTGCCTCAGCAATCACTATTGGAGCCGGAGGGAGTGGGGGAATTTTTGCTCCTTCGCTTTTTGTAGGCGGTATTACAGGCTTTGTTTTTGCTTATTCCAAAAATTTACTGGGAATTCACTTAGACCTACCCATCGCTCATTTTGTATTGGTAGCTATGTGTGGGGTAATGGCAGGGGTTCAGCATTCACCCCTATCTGCAATCTTCTTAATTGCAGAAATCACTGGGGGCTACGAACTATTTGTTCCACTGATGTTTGTCTCAGCTATCTCCTTCATCACAAAAACTTACTTTCAGAAACACAGTGTCTACACTTTACAGCTCAAAGCTCAAGGCAAATACCTACCAGAAACCAAAGATGAAGAGTTGTTGGATACCATTTCGATTACTCAAGTCATAGAAAAAGATTTACTGCCAATCCATCCAGAAGCCCAACTCACCGATTTAATTGAACTTGTCAAATTGTCTAAGCGAAACATTTTCCCCGTGGTAGATTCTGCTCGTGCATTACAAGGAATTGTGACTTTGGATGATATTCGTCACATCATGTTTGATGCAGAAAAGCAAAAAAATGTTCGGGTGAAGCAACTCATGCATAGTCCTCCAGAAATTCTATTTTCTACAGAAAATATGCAATCTGCAATGGAAAAATTTGAGAGATCTGGAGCTTGGAATCTTCCTGTGGTGGAAAATAATCAGTATTTGGGCTTTGTATCCAAGGCCAAAATCTTTAATGCTTACCGAAAAAAATTGCAGCGCCAAAAAGAAGATTAACCATCAATTTAAAATAAAATTTTGTGTTGAAAATTATCCACTTTTATAAACGCATTTAGAATTGATAATCATGTAGTTAGCAAAGTTTATCCACAAAATTGACTAAATAAAAATTGGCTTAACTCATTGATTTACATTATTTTATATATTAATTAATTATGAATGTGGATAAATAATTGAAATTGTGGATAAATTTTTCTTGCATTTTTTAAACTACTTTAATTTTTCATTTTAGGGTATTTTGTAGGGAATTTATCCAAAGAAAAATTAGAAAAAGGAATTCTGTTTTGGTCGTGATTAAACGAAAAAATAAAATAAAATTTGGAAAATGGACTGAAGATATTGGGAGCACAGGTTATAAAAATTTGAAAAAATATTTCTCCTTCGGTTTCAACTAGTTTTAGTGATATATTAACCTTTAATATTTTAATTTTTTTTGATTCTCCGTTTTATAAGCACCAACCAAAAAAAATAAGGCTTGAAGTTTATTTATTGAAGCTTGGGTCTGTGGACAGTCGGCTACCAACGATTTAGCTGCAACAATTCAACTATATTTAAACTACTAGTACGAAGTTGGATAATCCAATCCCACCATTTATTTTCCAAATCCAGTGGCAGGAAGGTTACTCATTTGCCTCATGATCCAATTTTTTCGACCCTGAATGTAGGAAGTAGGTCTAGCTGGATTCCACCGCCTTGGGTTGGGTAATACAGCAGCAATCAAGGCTGCCTGCTCCTTAGAAAGTTTGGAAGCATCCTTATCAAAAAAAGTTTGAGAAGCTGCCTGCACTCCATAAATCCCATTTCCCATTTCAATGACATTTAGGTACACCTCCATAATTCGTTCCTTGGACCAAATCAATTCAACCAGAATGGTAAAGTACGCTTCCAGCCCTTTTCGAACATAGCTTCTCGAAGGCCATAAAAATACATTCTTCACGGTCTGCTGGGTGATCGTACTCGCCCCTTTGATACGTTTCCCTTTTCTATTGTTTTCCCAAGCTTTTTCCATCGCTTCCATATCGAATCCATAATGATCCATGAATTTTTGATCCTCAGCTGCATAGACGGCTTGTGGCGCATGTTTGGACATTTCCGAAATGGAAACCCAATCCTTTACTAATCGCAACTCTTTGTCAGGATCGAAACCCTGCTCTACCAAACGAATCACCATTAAGGGGGTAATCGGTACAGGTACAAACCGGTACAGGATAACCAGCCCAAATGAAAGTCCAAAAAACCACAATGTGAACTTCCAAATAAATTTTCCAATCAAGCGAATACCTTTCATGAAAGAGAATTAAAGGGTAACTTTTGCTTGTACAAATTGGTAGAAAAAAATGGCATTTTCATCATTGGCTAACTTCTCTAGTTCAGTTATCATTTTTTCTACTAAAAAAGTGGAACAAGCCCCTTCAGCAACTAAGGCGGGAGCAGCACTTTTAAGTAGTCCCTTCCAATAACCTGCTGCAACTTTTCTTTGTTCCCCACTTCTGGCATCAAGATAAAAGCCATCAAACCGAGTGAAACAGGAGGAAAAACCAGCCTTAGTAAGCAAATTACCCAATTCAATACCCACATCAGGATTGCCTCCAATTTTCCGTTGAAAGGCACTCATCACATCTACATATTCTCGAAGATGAGCGTATCCTGGAGTAGTATACAAACTGGAATTAAATACTTCCGTCACATAAACCCGAGCGCCTGGCTGCAGATGCTCCTTGAGTTTAATCAAAAGTTGAAGTGGAGAAGAAACATGTTCTAGGGTCCAACAAATAAATGCTGCATCAAATCGCTCTTCCAAGTGAAGTGCACAGGCATCCTGTTCCACAAATCGAACTCGATTTCCAAAGCCCGCCAAATTGATCCGAGCTTGGGCTAATTGTATCCCTGAAGAATCCAAACAAGTAATCTTGAGCTTGGGAAATTTTTCTAGGAGAATACGAGTTTGTGCTCCCACACCACTTCCTACTTCAAGTAATTCTTTGCAATCACTGAAATCCACTTCTCTGTAGACCATTGGAGCCAAAATAGCTGCCTGCTCCATCAATCGAAGCTGTTCTTCAGAATCAAAACCGTGTACATAGTTAGTCATAGCTAAGAAATAAAGTGGGTCTAGAAGCTTGAAAGGACGAAGATGAAACTTTTTTGAGGATACAAAAATCCACTTCCTTACTTTTTCCTATTTTCGAATAAATAACCATTCCAAACCATCCCTTACATGAACCCTATTTCTATTGGCAACTTTGAAGAATTTGAAGCCTATTTAGGCAAAGAACTTGGTGCCTCCGACTATTTTCAAATCACTCAAACACAAATCAATTGTTTTGCTGAGGCTACCTTAGATCACCAATGGATCCATACCGACCCAATCCGCGCAAAGGCTGAAGGAGGATTTGGCAACACCATCGCACATGGCTACCTCACACTCAGCATTGTACCCTACCTTTGGGAACAAATCGTACAGATCAATAACCTCAAAATGATGATCAATTACGGCATAGAAAACCTTCGATTTGCTCAGGCCGTCACGGTGGATAGCGAGGTTCGCTTGGTGGCCTTCCTAAAAAATATAACCAACCTCAGAGGAACGATAAAAGCGGAAGTGGAAGTCAAATTGGAGATTAAAGATCAAAAAAAGCCAGCATTTGCTGGTCTACTCATCTTTTTGTACCATTTTAAGGAGTAATTAAGAAGCAAGAAGGTCATTGATAACCGTGGCAGCACAGGCACAGCCAAAGGCTGCAGGGAGAAACGACATGGTACCATAAGCGGATTTTTTGAAATTTTTTCCATCTGTGAGCATAAGGCTATCCTTAATCACTACCTCTGTAGAAAACACCGCCTTGAAACCCCCAGAAATATCCCTCTTTTTCAATCGCTTCCGCAACATCTTGGCCAACTTGCATTGATGCGTCTCTGCAAAATCCACTACCTTAATTTGTGTGGGATCTACTTTTCCACCAGCGCCCATGGAACTTACTAAAGGGAAACCACGCTTTTTTGCACCTTCGATGAGGTGCATCTTGGGGGTAAAACTATCGATACAATCCACTACATAGTCGTACTGGTTGGCATTCAACAGGGTAGTCATCTCCGATGGATCCAAAAATTTCTTAAGTGCCACCAACTTCATCGCTGGGTTAATGGCTAATAAACGCTCTTCCATCCAACTCGCTTTAGCCTGGCCTACATTGAGCTGAGTCGCAGGTAGCTGTCGATTGACATTGGAAATATCCACTGTATCCCCATCAATGATCGTCATAGCCCCAACGCCAGAGCGAGCTATAAACTCTGCAGCAAAGGACCCTACGCCCCCTAATCCCACGACTAGGACATGCTTTTTTGCCAATTTTTCTAACCCCTCACGACCAACGATCAATTCGGTACGACTCAGCCATGCAAATTCATTCATGAGATTTTTCTTTTGGAAATCGCATTCCAATTTTTAACTACCTGCTCCGCAAGTCTCGCCACTGGAAGTTGCAAACTTAAGGAAGCCGATTGATAAATCGATTCGATCTTCAACTCGGAATCATCAGTTTCAAAAAACACACGGTTAATTGGGCATATTGTTAGCCATTTTGCAGAATTACTTTCTGGGTGTAACACCTGTTTACCAAAAGAAAAATATATTGGAAAGGGAAGCAGCTGGCTTGCCAACTCAGGCTTTTGATTCCATCCATGCCAAATCATGTTGGGAGGATTCTTTTCTGACTTCAAGTACTCGAGGAGGAGATCATGTGCCTTGACACAATGTAAAATCAGGGGAATCTCAAGCCTAGTTGCCAAGTTTGCTTGTGCAAAAAACGCTTCTTTTTGTAATGAAATTTGAGGGCCCTTTAGTCGATCAAAACCTGATTCCCCAAGCGCCAAAACTCTAAGGTTTTGGACTGATTTTTGTTTGATTTTTTCAAAATCCTTCTCCCAATTGAGCACTACCTCCCAAGGATGAATTCCCAAGGAAAGATGCGTTTCTGTCTCAGTAGTATTCATCCCTGCCTGACAGATGGAATACGGCCGGCCTTCGTGATGTGTATGAAAATCCCAAAAATGCATAGTCGAAGGTCGAAAAAATAGGGTTGGAAAAAAACACGTTTCCCTAGCGAATACACAAAAAAATGCCCCCAAGTAGCGTTGTGCTTTTTTGGGGGCGGATCAACCTCAACTAATTCATTTTAATCCAAGCGCTTGCGCTCTTCCGCACTGCCTGAACTGGAATTGACACGGAAACTCTCTCCTTTAGCAAATTTATACCTCAGGGTAATCCGAAAATTTTGATTGTTTCTGTATTGCCGAATACTGGTGTCAATGTCTGCAAAATCGACTTTTGCACGAATTACTTGAGAACGGAAAAGATCTCCTCCGTTAATTGCTAATGCTAATTTATCCTTCATTAAGGATTTACTTATACCTGCATCGACCCATCCAAAACCTCTAATTTCTCCTTGTCCCCAAATTTGAGGACTTAGGTAGAGGCCTACTACTTCTAGTTTAAATCCTTTAGGCAGCGTGAAGTTATGCTGACTTCTAAGTAAATAGGAAATCTGGTTTACATCCAACAAATCTTGTCCAAAACGGGAGATAAACTTATTGTAGTTAATCTGAACGAGGTTGGCTGTATTCCAATAACTTCTAAGTTCAACAGGCAATACAGCTTGAAAATTAATGTTTTTAGTTTTATCAAAGTTATCTGTGAAGGTAGTCGTGGTACGAGCCTCTTGATCTTGTTCAAAAACTTGTAGAAAAGCATCCTGGGTAACACTATAGCCTACTTTGAACTGGTAAGTTCCCTTAAATATGTGGCCCATCTCGAGATTTGTTGAATATTGGGGTCTCAAGCTAGGATTACCCTTTTCAGAAGTAAGCGGGTCGATGTAATACACAAAAGGATTGAGTAAACGGTAATTGGGTCGCGTAATCCGGCGGTTCACATTGTAGACTATTTGATAGCTGTCACTAACCTTATGCTGTAAAAAAACGCTTGGAAAAAAGTTGGTATAATTTTGCTTATTGACTTGATTAAGCGTTTTGGAAGTTCCTGTGACGTCAGAGTTTTCCATCCGCAAGCCCGTTTGATAGGACAACTTCGGTGAAAAATTTCCCTTCAAAGAAGTATATGCCGCCAATACATTTTCTTGGTAAATAAACTGGTTGGAATTGGGATCGGCTTGAAGTGGCCCATTGCCTATGCCCCGGCTCAGGTTTAAGTCATTGTCTGACTCTACCCAGCTCCCTTTTATCCCAGTCTCCAGTACTTTTCCTCTTTTCAGAGGTTTGATCCAGTCCACCTTTGAAGTCAAGATGGTATAGTACATGTCATTCAATGTCAGAACGCGATCAGTATTCTGGGTGGGTGGAATTAATCCATTCGAATAGGTATTATTCAGCAAGGCATCGCTGGCCATGTCCATCACCGTGAAGTCTAAGTCAGCTGAAATCTTTCCCCCTAGCGTATCCAACTTTGCATCATAATGTAAATTGGTGAATAAACGACTTCTTTCTCCCTCAGAATCATTGATTGAGGTAAAACTTGTCCCATTAGCCTGTCCAGGATTAGAAATTTGCGTCCCTGAGTTATTGAGACCATTACTAGTAGAAGTAGACGCTTGGATATTGATCCCCAAATTCTGATTGGGTCTTAATTCATAGTTAGCAGCACCAGTAAAGGAAGGCGTATAGCTCCGATCGACTATTCGGGAATCTTGCAAAAAGGTAGATTTTCCTCCTTCTATTTGAAAATTTCGGATGATCTCCAAGTCGTTCAATTCCACGTATTCGTTGTAATTAAACGTTCCATTACTTGTCCATTTTCCTTTTTTTACGTTGATGGTTAAGCCTGTAGTAGGCGCTGCTTTCCCATTGTATTGGCCTCCTAGCATTACATTCCCAAATACCCCATCCACCGTGTTTTTCTTAAGTTGAATGTTGATTACCCCTGCGGCACCCTCTGCGTCAAATCGTGCAGATGGACTAGTGATTACTTCAATACTTTTGATATTGTCCGCAGGCATGGAACGTAAAAAACTCGTCAAGTCAGCAGCGCTCATGTACATAGGACGGTCGTTAATCATCACGGTCACTCCTGCTCTCCCATTCAAATTGATGCTTCCATCTGAGGTAATAAATACACCTGGAGATCTTCCCAATACATCCAGGGCATTAGCGCCTTCAGCCATCACGGTACCTTCTACGTTGACGATAGTTTTATCTGGCTCAATGATGATTTGAGGTCGGCTTGACTTAACTGTCACTTCATCTAGGCCCATCAATTCGTCGGCAAGGACAAGTGAGCCAAAATCCTTTTGCAAACCCTCCTGAAGGTCAAACTCCTCGGACGAGTAAGAAGTATATCCTAGTGAAGAGACCACCAATCGAACACGGGCAGTCTTGGTTGTAGAAATCGAGAAGACTCCCTCTTCATCACTGATGGCACCTTCTAGAAGCTCCCCTTGGAGAGATAGTAAAGCCACATTCGCATAGGGTACAGACTCTCCTTTTTGGTTGGTAATAGTTCCTCGCAACAAAGTCGATTCTTTAGGTTGGGCAGCTAGCGTACTCATTCCTAGCAGATACACAAAAATTGCTAAGAAAAATAAGTGACGGGTTTTCATGAAAAAAGTAATTGGTTTAGTTTTCTAATAGATGCAGAAAACCAAGAAAAGGATGTGCCAAATAAATAAAACCGCGAAAAAATGACTATAAATGGGGGTTTCAGCGAACTTTTGGTAGGTCATTGTCTCATTTTCGAACAGTGATTTTTCAGAATGGAACAAAAAAACTCCTGAAGCGTGGCCTCAGGAGTTAGATTATTTCAGAAGGACTATCAACTTACTTGGCAGCAGCATATCGTTTGCTCACCGCATCCCAGTTAACAAGGTTCCAGAACGCCGCAATATAGTCTGGACGTCTGTTTTGATAGTTTAAATAGTAGGCATGCTCCCAAACATCCAAACCTAATAGGGGTGTTCCAGGGCAATCTGAGACATCCATCAAGGGATTGTCTTGATTTGGAGAAGAACAAACACAAATTTCTTTTTTGGTATCTACACAAAGCCAAGCCCAACCTGAACCAAACCGAGTAGCGGCTGCTTTGTTAAAAGCTTCTTTAAACGATTCAAAAGAGCCAAATTTAGCATCAATAGCCGCAGCCAATTCGCCAGTAGGATGTCCCCCACCGTTTGGTGATATAATTTCCCAAAAAAGACTGTGGTTCCAGTGGCCACCACCATTGTTTCGAACTGCAGGATTGGAGCCAGCTACTTTCATTAACTCTTCCAAGGACTTGCCTTCTAAGTCAGTGCCAGTAAGAGCTGCATTTAAGTTTGTCACATACGCATTATGATGCTTTCCATGGTGGATTTCCATGGTGCGAGCATCAATGTGTGGTTCCAATGCATCTAAGGCATACGGAAGGGCAGGAAGTTGAAAAGCCATACAAATAGGGTTTTATGAATGTTAAAATTAAGTAGTTCTGGTAATTATGTCCTTAAAACCAGCCTTTTCTTGAAAAAGTTCTGTTGAATCACAAAGACTTTTTTCGAAGACCTTGGAAGAAGTCAAGAAGCAACTGTGTTGCTTCTTTCTCTAGTAATCCTTCGGTCACTTTGGTTTTAGGGTGAAGCATGTGCGTATTGCATTGGCGATAACCTCTCTTGGGATCCTTGGCTCCAAAGTAAATTTCACCCACTTGCGCCCAATAAAGGGCTCCTGCACACATGGGGCAAGGCTCAAGGGTTACATAGAGTCGACAATCATTCAGATATTTTCCTCCTAAATAATTTGCTGCCGCTGTAATTGCAAGGACCTCTGCATGCGCAGTGACATCATTCAATTTTTCTATTTGATTGTAGGCTCTGGCAATCACCTTATTTTTTGCCACCACGACAGCACCCACAGGAACTTCTCCTTCCTCAAAAGCAAGCTTTGCCTGTTTAAAGGCTTCATTCATAAAGTAATCGTGGCTGTAAATTTCCAAAGTGTAGAAATAGATTTAAAAAAAGGCTAAAATTTCCTCTCGAACCCCTTTATTGATAAAAATGGCCAATAGTAAAGAGACAAGTAATCCAAATAGTGCTTTGTATACATCTTTTCGAGCAAGGGATAGCGCTCTTTCCATCCATGCATTTCGGTTTTTCGCTTTGCCATGTTTGCCTAAGGCAATGGCCAATTCTCTTCCAGCCAAAAGTCCAATAAATACCCAAGTGGTACTCATAGGAACATTATTGTAGAGTTTAAAATAAAAGAGAATCACCGCATATACCAAATCAACAATAGTCGCTGCCCGAACATCGGTAACATTGGATTTTTCATTGACAATTTCTTGAATTTTATCCCCCTTTTGGAAAAACAAAAAGCCAAGTCCCAAAAACACAAAGCCCGAGTAAACCACAAATTCAAGGGGTCCCAATTGTCGCGGGAGAAAAACCGCGATATTGGCAGCATCCTGCATGATCCAAACTGACCACAAGGTTCCGGAAGTAATCCATTGAAGCACCAACCAATAGGGCTTTGCTTCTCCTTTTAAATAATTTCTAACAAACCGCTCAAGGATAAACCAAACAATAATAGCCAAAACAAAGGCTAAAATATACCCCACAAAGCTTTTGAACATAACATCCAAAATTGTTCCTGCTTTATAGGTAAACACATTCAACAATAGAAAAGTAGTTGAAACTGGCATCCGCATTCTAGTCAACACCAGTAGGGCTATTGGCGCAGCAAGTTGTAGATAAACGAAGCTTTCAGGAGCCTTTTCCAAGCCAGGTACAGACAATCTACCATAACTAACATCCCCATCAAACATGAACCAACTATAGAATACCGTTACAATCCAGATTCCTCCCATAAAAATCCAAAGCATCCACCATGGCCGTTTGCTATTGGAGGAAATAAATGTGCCTATGGTCTGAATACTATCGTTAGCAATCGCAGAATAGGCTGCTAACGCAAAACCAAACCACATGGCTGCATAGGTAAATGGAGTAACCAAACCAGCAAATGCCAAAAGAATGCAAACAGTAATCAAAAAAGGGCGCTCACTTTTGGGAAAATCAAAAATGAGGTATGTTTTTTTTGAAAGCTTTTCTTGGTTGATGTTTTGATCAATCGGCTGTCTCTTTGCCATTGGATAAAAGCTTGTTGAATCTTCGGAGTCAAATTAAAGAAGATATTCCTTACTATGTGTTATTAAATTGTTAATAGAGCATAAAACCTTTGGATGAGGGGGGACTACAAATTGATTTCTGCAAAAAAAATCTAACTTTTGTGCTTTGGATTTCTTAACACTACCGCAAAAAGCAGCTAGTTTTTAAAAAAGCAGTAATTTTAAGAGTAATTCCGCCGGTAAATTGACTAAATGGAAGGTTTGGAAGGGCGAAAGCCAAATTCTGTATGGATTTTTATAAGGTATGGGCAAGTAGTTTTTGCCTTGTTGTTGTTCATTTTTGCCATTGACCTACTCACTGTTGCAGTTGGTAGAATCAATAGTGGCCTTGCTTTAGAATTTCTTCAAGCAACAGAAAATCCATTTATCAGTTTGTTTATTGGTCTATTAGTTACGGCTCTTATCCAAAGCAGCTCCACGGTTACGGCTAGTGTCGTAGCAATTGTAGCTTCGGGAAACCTCACCTTGCAGCAAGCGGTTCCACTAGTTTTAGGAGCAAATATAGGGACCACTTTAACCTCAACGCTGGTATCCCTTTCTTATCTAATGAATCGGAAAGAATTTCGACGTGCGCTATCAGCGGGGATTTCACACGATGTATTCAATATTCTCACTGTTATTGTGCTTTTCCCACTGGAAATTTCTTTTGGCTTTCTTTCAAAAACAGCTATTCAAATTGCTTCCTGGTTTGCTGCCGATAACTCTTTCGAAGGACCAATCATTTACAATCGCATGTTTACAAGGTCTTGGACGGATTGGCTTGTAGACCAAATTCAAATTCCACTTATTTCCATGTTGCTGTCCATTTTATTGATTTTTTTGGCAATTAAATTTTTGTCCACAGCCATGTATCGCTCTTTTGTAAAAAACACATTCCAGGACATCAACAAAGTCATCTTTGAAAAAACAGGGCTGGCATTTTTTTATGGTCTTTTCTTTACTGCGGCGGTACAATCAAGTACAGTGACCACCTCCTTGGTAGTACCATTGGTAGCCAATAAAAAAGTAACGCTAGCAAAAGCATTCCCTTTCATAATTGGAACGAATATAGGCACCACGATTACGGCTGTACTTGCCTCCATCTACAAACCAGAAGCTGCAATTGCGCTAGCCTTGGTCCATGTCTTATTCAATAGTTTTGGTGCACTACTTTTCTTACCGTTCCAAAGCATCCGAATCTTTCCTGTTTGGATAGCTAATTACATGGGGAAAATTTCACTTCAAAATCGTTTGGTAGGCTTGGCCTACATACTCCTTACCTTTTTTATCATTCCTTTCCTTTTGATTTATTTCTCAAAAATTTAAGTTTCTCGCTGCTTCCATTCTTGGAGTAGTGCTTTTGCAGCACTTGTACCTAACCTATCAGCTCCAGCTTCCAGTAATGCCAAGGCTGTTTGTAGGGTTTTTATTCCTCCACTGGCCTTTATTCCCACGGTGGATGGGAGAATTTGCCGCATCAATTTAACATCCTCCACTTTTGCTCCGTGAGGAGCAAAGCCCGTAGAAGTTTTTACAAAATCCGCCCCGGCATCTTGACAAATCAAACAAGCTTCTTGAATTTGACTAGGGCTCAAATAGGCAGTTTCAATAATTACTTTTAGGATCCGTTCTCCTTCGTGACAGAGCTTCGACAATTTGGCTAACTCTATTTTTGGCCAGGACATTCCAGAATGAAAAGCTGTTTGAGACCAAACTACATCCAACTCATCCGCTCCTGACTCAATTGCAGCGACCATTTCAGCAATTTTTGCTGCTGTAGATTCAAATCCAAAAGGAAAACCAATGACTGTGACTACTTGAAGGTCTTGGTCATGAAGTTCCCTTTTAACTTTCTTGACCCAAAAAGGGGGAATACAAACCCCCAACACCTGCTCTTGAATCGCCTCTTCAAGAAATATGTCTAGTTCCTGATCGGTAATCGTAGGTTTGAGCAAGGTAGATTCCAAAAATCGATTTAATTTCATAGTGCTCGGTTAAGGAACATCATCAACGTAATCACTCAAATACATGAATTCCAAGGTAAGGTCGCCATCTCTGGCAATGGTTGCCTTTTCCAAGATGGAGGAATTAGCTTTCCCTAATTCTGGGATAACCCATTGGCAAAGCTGCTGAGCAAATTCTGTCGAAGATTCTCGTGGAAGTTCACAAGGTAAATTATCAATTGCCATCACTGAAATACTATCCTGCTTTCCAAATGCTGGGAGTTCTTGTGCAGTTTTTCGATCAACATCATAAATAGGATCTAGAATCGTGGTAGTTCGATGGGTAGTTGGAATAGACCCATTCAAATCACACGTGATGTCAGCAATAATTGAAATCGAAAAATTTGAGGATTTAATTGCATCCAGCTCAAATAATCGAGGTGCTTTTGGGTCCCAATAAGCAGCCGCTATCAAGAGTTCCCCGACCTCAGCAAAAGGCAAAAAATGGCTTTCATAGTCCTCAGGATATGCGTAAAAATGGGTTTTATCAAAGCCTCCATCTGATTTTCTTCTGAGATAATCGGAGGAAGATACGACTACAAATACAGGTTCATCAAACTGCTGAAAGAGAAATTCTTGGGAGCTTACTTCTTTAATTTTTAAGATTTCTAGAATTTCCAACACTCCTTTTCCGACCCTTCCACGTCCGGTAACGATAATTTTTATGGGGGGTAATACCACCTGCTTTAATTCTCCTTTTAATCCTTCCAAGTCTTTTAAAGCAATGGCCCGACTAATTTCAAATAAACCCGTCTTCTTGCCATACGTCCAAAAAGCTGTGTAGGCTCCCACTATGCCGGCCCATCGCCCAAATGCAACGACACGTTCTCCGGCTGGATTTTTTAACAATTCGTAATCAATTAGACGAATGGATTTTGCCAAAATGGCTTGGAGTAACCCTTTATTTTTGGCTTGCTTTTTTATGGTATGAGAAAAGAAAAAATAGGTTTTATTTGGAATCAGCTGCTCAATAGGAACCTCCTTTACTCCAAATAATACATCTACATCGGACATGTCCACAACAATTTCCACTCCTTTGTCAAGGTATTCCTGATTGGAAAAAGCCCTTAGATTTGATTGCTCTACACAACATTCAAGTTGATCAGCAAAGGAATTCGCTACAGATTTCAGAATCTCCGGAGTAAATGGAGCTCGTTGATCCGCTGGGATTTTTCCTTCTCGGATAATTCCAATTTTCATAAAAGTTAGTCATTTGGGTTTTAAATTAGGATAATACACCATCCTACTTGTGGTTTGAGGATGGTTGAATCAATGCGGAAAATCAAATTATTCATAATTCGTATTCCTCAATTGCGAGAATACCCAGTAGGAAATATCGGATTACTACTACAATTTAAAACTTTTTAATTCACCACTCACCTGCCCAACTTGAGAATTTCTGGGGAGTAGAGCCCATGCTAGAACGTCCTTTATCGCCTTCACAAAACTAGTGTAGTCAAAAAAAGAGGGGCTAAAAGCCCCTACATTAATCTATTCCTAAGAAATCTACTTCAAAAATTAAAATGGAGTTTTCAGGGATTTTGTCATTATTATTTTGACTACTATACCCATAAGGTGAAGGAATTACAATTAGTGCCTTGGAGGTAGGTCGAAGGCGTTTGAAAGCCACATCCCAACCTGTGATCACAGTTGATCCACCAATGACAAAACTTAAAGGGGCATAAACCCTTCCTTCTACAAAAATATTATTGAGTTGAGCTACCGATTCGTAGGACGTATCAAAAATACTACCCGTTTCCATTAAACTCCCAATGTAATCCGTGTAGACAACAGTATTGTTAGTAGGTCTGGAACCTACTCCCTCTTGCTGTACAATGACCACCACTCCACTTGGATCGTGAATCCGGTAGAGACTGTCAATTTGGGCGGTGTCTAAATACGCGTCAATTTTCTTTCGATCTATGGCTAGATTTCCTTCAAAATCATAGATAGGGCCTTGATTAAACGGGCTTGTCGTTTCACAAGCACTAAACCCAACTAAAAGAAATAAAAAGAGTATAAGGTTGGTTCGTATCATGGATTTAAATTCGGGCCCTTGGTAATCTGTGCAAGTTCAAGTTCAAAAATCAACGGAGAATTAGCTGGGATTTCGCCGCTACTCTGTGTGCCATAGCCTAGTCTAGATGGGAAAATAACCGTAGCTTTTTCTCCAGGATGCATCATTGAAATAGCAAACTCGAATCCGGAAATGGTAAATCCATATCCTATGGCATAGCGCAAGGGCTGGTACCGCCTGCTGGAGTTGTAGATGCCATTGTCCTTGGCTACCTGTTCGATCGAGGTATCAAAAATCTTATTGTTGAGCGTCTTTCCTACATAATTTACAGAGACAGTATCACCCCTTGGAATACTATTTCTTTCGTCTTTTACCGATACTTGCCAAAACATATAAAATCCTTCAATCGGCTCGCTATATTCTTTTACACTATTGATTGGATTTTCTTGTAGGTATTTTTCAATCGCCTCTTTGTCACGCTCCAAGATAGCTTCTTGGGTCTGATCAGCATCTACACAAGAAAACAGCGATAGTGTGCCTAAAAGTAGCGTAAGTGAAGGAAGGAATTTAAATTTCATTAGTTTGTTTTTGGTGTCGGTAATGGTTGGAGTACTCCGTTACTTTTGAACGTCTGTTACTTCTACGTCAAACACAAGAATAGAGTTGGCTGGAATCAAGGCTCCTGCACCACCTTCCCCGTATCCCAAAGGAGATGGAATGATCAATTTGGCTTTAGAACCTTTCTTCAAAAGCATCAATCCTTCATCCCATCCAGGGATTACTTGTCCCATTCCCACATTTACAGGAAGTGGCTCGTAAGGTCGGCCTTCGTTAAAAATATTATTTGCCTTTGCAATCTCTGGAATAGAGGAATCGAATAGCGTTCCATCCAACAAATATCCAGCGTAATTCACATAAAGAGTGGTACCGGGTGTAGTAGCTTCTCCTGTTCCCTCTTTTTCAATCACGTAATACAGGCCATTATCTGTCTTTTGAGCCTGTAAATTATTTTTGGTCAAATATGCTTCGATGGTCTTTGATTCCTCAACCAAGAGCTCTTTTGCGCGCTCAGCTGACTTCTCTTGTTCCTTCTGCATCGCCTCTTCGTAAAACGCCTGCATTTCAGCTTCCGTTTTTACTTCATACGCGCCCAGTCTTACCTTAATCAAATCATCTTCTTGGATAGGTGCTGGCTGGTTTCCGCTAAAAATGACTTTCGCTGGAGCTTCAAATGTAATCGAATCACCTACTTTCAACCCTAAAAAAATCTCATCCATTCCATTCTGTGGCTTTAACGTATCATTTGCCATTAGGTAGCCTGGAAATGGCTGCGTCAAGGTACTGTAAATTACAGAGTCTGACTTAGTCATTATTTCTAAGTTGTACAACAGAAAATCTCCATTTGCAGGCTTTTCTTTTCCTTCTTTGACGTAGGTAAATTCGATAGCATCCTGTTCGGTAACTTGAGTTTTTTGACAGGATGAAAGGGTAGTCACTCCTGTGATCAAGGTAAACAGAAGAACTAGGGATTTGTAATTTTTCATAAAGTAAGAAGTGTGTGTCAAATTTAATTCGTTAAAGGTAAGTAGCAATACAGCTTAGGAGGAGAATAATTCTATTTGGTGCTCTTGAACTAAAGCTTCAAAACGTGCTACCGTTTTTTTAAGACTTAATCCAGATTTTCCTCCCGCAGCATTTTTGTGTCCTCCACCACCAAAATGGGCAGTAGCAAATTTATTTACAGCAACCTCTGCACTGGATCGAAAAGAAATTTTAATCCCATCTTCTCGTTCAGAAAATAATGCTGCCATTTTTACACCCTCCAAAGATAAAGCATAATTCACCAATCCTTCGGTGTCTCCGGTCTGGCTTTGATATTTTTTAAGATCTTTTTTAGTTATGGAAAAATAGGCCAAATGCAAGTCCTCACGAACCACTAGCCGCCTTGTAAGCGCAAATCCAATAAATTTGAGCCGATTCAAGGAATTGGAATCGTAAATAAGATTTGCTATTTCTGTTGCATTTGCACCAGCTTCCAACAATTCCGCAACGACCAAATGCACGTTTTTTGTGGTATTGGGGTGCCTAAATCCTCCCGTATCTGTCAAAATCCCTGCATACAAACAGGAAGCAATGGACTTATCAATCAATTCCTTGTCCCCAAGAGATACAATCAAATCGTACACCAACTCACAAGTTGCTGCAGCTGCCGTACTCCACAACCTGAACTGTGCAAAATCCTCTGGATCTTGATGGTGGTCTATATTCACAATGTAGGCCTTCGACTGTCGAATCAGTTCCCCCAATTCATTCACTCGATTCAATACAGAAAAATCTAAGCAAAAAATTACCTCAGCTTCTTCTAATTTAGCTAAGGCCAGTTTTTTATGTGCCTCTTTGGAAAAATCTAAGACCTTTTCATTGCCTTTCATCCAGGTTAAAAAATTAGGATAATCCGATGGAGAAATCACCGTTACCTCATGCCCTTTCTTGATCAGGTAATTGGAAAGTCCCAAAGAAGAACCCAATGCATCCGCATCCGGCTTTACATGGGTGGTAATAATAATTTTCCTTGGTGAGGAAAGTGTTTGGATAAACGTACCTAAAGCTTCCATTAATTTAATTCAGCAGCACATTTGGCTTTGGAGGCAGCAAATGTCAACAAATTTTAGACAAATCCCAAAGTATCAAATTTACTGATCCTGAAGCACCTAGAAGAGATTTCTTTAACCCGTTTCAAATTATGAATCAAAAAGGACTATTTTTGCAGCCGAAATAAACCAATGAAACTCCAAATCCCATGGCAGGAAACAGAACATTCACCATGATTAAGCCAGATGCATTTGAATCAGGCCACACAGGTGCAATTTTAAAAATGATTGAAGAAGCAGGGTTTAAAATTATTGCCCTAAAAGCAACACGTTTAACATCGAAATTAGCAGGGAAGTTTTATGAAGTACATCAAGAAAGACCTTTCTACAAGGACCTTTGTACTTACATGTCCTCAGGATCCATTATTGCCGCCATCCTTGAAAAGGAAAATGCGGTAGAAGATTTTCGGACACTAATCGGCGCTACCAACCCAGCCAATGCAGCGGAAGGAACTATCCGAAAAATATTTGCAAAATCCATTGAAGCAAATGCGGTACATGGATCTGACTCAGACGAGAACGCGGCCATTGAAGGAAACTTCTTCTTCAACCAATACGAGCGAGTATTTTAATCCAAGCTTACAAAATCGAAAGAGCGACCAATGAGGTTGCTCTTTTTTTTATAATTTACTTTTTTAATTCTGGTATTTCTTCCGACATAATCTTGGCAGAAAGTAAAGCCAAAGGAATCCCACCTCCAGGATGCACAGAGCCCCCACAGAAGTAAAGATTTTTAACTTGTGGGGAAAGATTTGGATGCCTCAAAAATGCGGCAAATCGCGTATTGGAGCTATTGCCATACAAGGCTCCTTGGGCAGAAGAGGTTTTGAATTCAATACTTCTGGGATCTAAAACCGCTTCAAATTCAATCAATTTTTCAATATCAGCATGCAACATTCGACTCAATTTTGAGAGAATATCTTTTCTTGCTTGTGCTATTAGCTGATCCCAATCTTGGCCTTGATTATTGGGAACATTGATCATGGTAAACCAATTCATACACCCCAAAGGCGCATCGTCTGGCTTGCTCACAGCAGTGCAATTGATATAAATTGTGGGATCGTTGTAAATGGTCCCTTTTTTGAAGATGTATTCAAATTCTTTCTTGTAGTCTTCTGAAAAAAAGATATTATGCATGTCAATTTCCTCAAATAGTTGAGAAATGCCCCAGTAAAAAATCAATGCAGAGCTAGACTTGGGTTGCTCCAATAATTTTTTCGGTTGTACCTGCTTTTTGAGGATAGTTTTATACGCATTGACCATATCCATGTTGTTGACTACAAGATCTGCAGACACATTTTCTCCCTTCACCCGCAAGCCACAAGCACGGCCCTTTTCTACCAAAACTTCTTCTACTGGAGCATTGAAATGGTAACGGACGCCTAAAGACAAAGCCAACCGATACAAACTCATACTGATGTCATGCATGCCCCGCTTGGGGAAATAAGCTCCAAGATTAAACTCAAGATGGGGAATAATGGTCAGCGTAGCTGGAGTCTGGTAGGGATCGGAGCCATTGTAGGTGGCATACCGATTGAATAGCTGTACCAACTTAGGATCTTTCAATAACTTGGTATTGGAAGCATGCATGGTAGAAAAAAGTCCCAATCTCCCCAAGTTCAAATAGGCCTTTAGGGCTTGTGAACTTAGCCAGGTTCCAACTTTACGAAGGGAACGGTGCATAAATAAGGGGGCAAGGCGCTCATAAATAAATGCTGAGCGCTGCAACACCTCCCTAATTCCTTGATCCGAAACCCCTAGCTGAGTGGCAAGTTCTGTAGCAAAACGTTCCGGGTCAGCCCATGCCTTCACCTGTTTGCCGTCTTCCCAAAAATAGTGACAGACCACCTCCAAACGTGCATACTCAAAGTGCTCCTTCGGGTCTTTCCCTGCCAAAAGAAACAATTCTTCCACTTGCTCTGGTAGCGTAAACAAGGAGGGTCCTGCATCAAAGCGGTACCCACTCCCTTCTATCGCGGAAAGTTTTCCTCCAGGATAAGCGTTGGCTTCAAAAACCTCCACCTCATACCCTTTGACCGCCAAGCGGATGGAAGCCGCGATGCCTGCAATACCCGAACCGATGACAAAGGCTTTTTTCATGGAACAAAGGAGATGGTAATAAATCTGTTTTTCAAGGCAAATTGTTTAGATAGTCTTGAAAATTAAGGATGCAAAGAATTTATTCCTGGACTGTTTGCGATGGAAGTTCTAAACTACCTCCAAAAACTAAAGGTGCTATCACTTTCCATCTACCTTCCACTTTTTTCAATAAATAGGCTTGAGCGACCAAAAACTCCCCTTTGACTTCATTTTTTTTCGCATATGCTAGTATCTCCTCAAAATTGCCAGGCTTCAAATCCTTGTAAGCTAAGGTCAAATGGGGTTGAAAGTTCCGGTCACTGAGTTCCTCTACCAAGTGCAAAGATCTTTTACAAAAACTACGTAAACTGGCTTGAAGGGATAGTAAGGATTTAGAAGGTGCAACTTTTTGGTAGATATTTCTATTCCCAAAATACCCAATACCAGTAAACTGGAGATAAAATGGCTCCTGTATCTCCAATAAAGTAGTGAGTCGAATTCCTAGCTCTCTTTCTTTAGCCTCCTTGTACCGAAAAGGCATCTTGAGGGTAAGGTGGGCTGGAGACTGAAGCGCATATTTTACCTGAAACTGGCTTGCAATACCCTGTTTAAGCTTATTGAATTCAGACTCGACCGCAGGAGGGGGAAGCAACCCTATAAAATACTTGCCCATTCCTTTCATGCTCGCTTCTCGTCTAACTTGTCAGGCTTGACGCAAAAGAAGCAAACTTGATCTCCTTTGCCCTGTCGGTTGTATTCTAAAGCTTGTTGCTCCCAGGCTTTCATTTGCTTCTGAGAAAAATAGGCTTTGATCTTAGTTTGATCTAGCTTTTCTCCGTTTTCATACAAGTTGGTTCCCCAAAATTGAAAAGAAGTGGAATCAAAAAGAATTTCATTTACTTCAAATCCAATTTGTTGAGCCAACTCAACAAAGCCATTTGTACTGGGTATGGATAAGTGCCTGGGTGCATCGAGTTGTACCCAAAGGGATTCTTTCTCTTGCCAAACAGCTGCATCTGCCACTGGACATCGAATCAAAAGCCTCCCCCCAGCTGTTAACCGGTCAAAACAAGTAGTAAGGATTGATTTTGGATCTGCCATGTGCTCAAAAGAATGGTGCAACATGACAACATCAAAGTGAAGGTCCGTTTGGTCAAACTCTAAGTTCCAGAGTTGAAGCCCCGCAGGCAGTAAAGGAGAATTTTCCAAATATGGGTCAAACCCATGCAAATCTCGAAATCCTGAAACACTTAATTCGTACAACAATTGGCCTGAACCACATCCTACATCTGCAATTCGATCTGTAGGTTTTAGTTTTAACTTTTGAAGCCAATCTCCTCCGAAAGGAGGGCAAAAGAAGGGAATCCCAGTAGTCAAATAGACCTGCATTCGGAGGTGTTTAACTAGCCTTCGGAAATAACCAGAAAATTGAAGGCTTTGAAAAGAATAATATGCACGAGGATAATAATTGCTTAGGTCTTTCGGAATTTCTAAAATTTGAAGGGAACCACAACTGTTACAACTAGAATAGGTAAACTCACCCCCTAGTCCGAGCATTCGCTCTGTCGCAAAAAAAAATGTACCCCGTGTTGAATGGCAATAATGACAGGAATACTCCAAATCAATAGGCGTTTTCACGATTAAATAATAACTCGTACACGGTTTTGATCATTATCTCCATATCCAAAATAAATGACCAATTGTTGATGTAAAAATAGTCCAGTCGGACTCTTGATCGAATTTGATGGGTATTCTCAATTTCTCCCCGGTACCCTCTCACCTGTGCAAGTCCAGTTATCCCTGGCTTTATTTTATGGCGTGAATTGTAACGTTCGATTTGAGGACGGAAAGCATCGTTCATTGGCAAAGTATGTGGCCTAGGACCCACAATGGACATGCTTCCCATCAGTACGTTCAAAAATTGTGGCATTTCATCCAGCGAAGAATTTCGTAAAAATGAACCAATTCGGGTTACCCTAGGATCATTTTTAGTGGCTTGATGTGAATCAGCATAATCGTTCGGGGTCATCGACCGGAACTTGAGACAATTGAACACCTTATTGTTAAGTCCATTCCTTTTTTGAATGAAAAATACAGGTCCTCTGGACTCCAGTTTTATTAAAATTCCTACCAATGGAATTAACCAGGTGAGGATAAAAACCGTCACAAAACTTGCAAAAACTAGGTCAAAAATTCGTTTTGCAAAACTATTCAACGGGTGATCTAACGGAATTTCATTGACATTAATAACAAAGAAATCTCCATATCGGGAAAAGGAAAGACTTTTTTCCAACTGCAAACTTTTTCCTGGGATCATCTTCACCTTGATGTAATGCTCATCTGCAAAGTCAATGACACGTTTGACAAGGCTAGATTCCACCTTTTCATTGATATATATCAGATCCAAGTTCATCTTTGGGGCTTTTTCAAATAGATCAGCAATTCCCCCTTGCGTTTGATCGCAATCGGACAAATCGTCAAAGTACCCTAAAAAATTAATCCCAAAATCTTTTCTAATTCGAAATACATCGACTAATCGTGGGCTAGTAGATCCTTTACCAACGATAATTGCATTTTGGTAATTTTTTCCGGAGGCTCTGTATTTTCTAAGGATCAGTTGAATAGAAACTCTAAACATTCCCATCAGGAATCCCATGGTGATCCCTAATGCTAAAATTTGGATCCATCTGTAATTCCCCGCTTGCAATGGAGTCCAGAGAATGGCTGTTACCCCTAAAAACCATAATAAAGTAACCGATAAACTACTCAAAGTTTGATCGTACTCATCGGTGCGACTGATCCTATAATCTTTACGAAGGATGGATATCACTATCCACACTAACCCAAGTGGAAGGAAGGCAGAAAATTCGGTGACTCCTAAAACATAGAAACGCTGTAAAAAGTAGTTTGCTACCGCCAAGGAAAGCAAAGAGGCAAAAAAGTCGCTGATTGTAAACAACCAGGGAAAATATGTATCAAATCTTCTCTTCATAAAAATAATAAAAATGCTAACCTTTTTCCTTGTCGGCTTTATCCGACAAAAGTTAAGATTAAGGAAGGAAATCCTGTAAAATTAAGAAAGAAATTCTCAAGGCTTATTAATTTTGAATAAATTTCTCATCTTTTACGAAACAAAAAGTAAATGTCCGCACTTTTTAATTTTTTTGCATCTTCCGACAATCCCAAATCCCTCGGCTTTAAGTTTCGTAAAAAACGGCTCCAAGAGTTTGAAAAATTATTTTTTAGTCATTTTAAAGACTTGACAACCCTAGAAATTTTAGACGTGGGGGGAACTGCGAGTTTTTGGCAACATAGCAACCTACTTTCCCATCCTGGCATTCGAATCACCTTGCTTAATTTACATTTGGAAGAAACAAATCACCCTTCAATCCAAACAGTACAAGGGGATGCCACAGACCTAAAGGAATTTAGCGCACAAAATTTTGACCTTGTTTTTTCAAATTCAGTCATTGAGCACGTTTACAGTTTTGAGAATCAACAAAAAATGGCTTTGGAAATTCGACGTGTAGGAAAAAATTACTTTGTTCAGACTCCGAATAAATATTTTCCAATCGAAGTACATTATGCCTTGCCTTTTGCCCAATTTTTTCCAAAAGGGATATTGAAATTTATTTTAACAAGGACAAAATTGAGCCGGTTGAAAAGATGGAATGAACTAGAAGCCAACCAATACTTGGAAGAAATTCGCCTCCTAAATGAAAAAGAAATGATTGGATTATTTCCAGGAGCAGCAACGCTAAGAGAAACTGTCTTGGGAATCACCAAATCAATCACTTCCCATACACTTTCTTAATCCGCAAATTGAAGACGAACAAGGTTGGCATAGACACCTGCAGCATCTTGAACTAATTCTTGGTGGGTACCTTGTTCCACAATCTTCCCTTCTGTCAATACATATATTCGATCAACCTTTCGGATTGTCGCCAATCGATGGGCAATAATAAGGGTTGTCCTTCCCTTCATCAATTCATTTAAAGCTTCTTGAACTAGGGCTTCTGATTCCGCATCCAAAGAGGAAGTAGCTTCATCCAATACCAAAATTGCAGGATCCTTCAATATTGCCCTAGCAATGGCTACTCGCTGTCGCTGTCCTCCAGAAAGTTTAATTCCTCGCTCCCCCACCAAGGTATCCAACCCCTCCGGAAACTGAGTGATAAACTGCCACGCATTTGCTTTTTTAGCAGCACCAATTATCTCTTCCTCACTTGCACCTGGCTTTGCATAGCTGATGTTGTCACGAATACTACCCCCAAACAACAAAACTTCTTGAGGCACAATACCAATTCTACTTCGCAAGCTAGTCAAAGACCAATGGCTTATTGGCTTGCCATCAATTTGAATTTGGCCTGTAGTAACTTCATAAAAGCGAAGTAATAATTGAATTAGGGTAGATTTTCCAGCCCCTGATGGACCGACAAGAGCTATTTTTTCCCCAGGCTGAATTTGAAAAGACACCCCCTGCAATACTTCTACTTCAGGTCTTGTCGGGTAATTAAATATTACTTCCTTAAAATCAATAGATCCTTTGCAATCTTGTAAGACTTCCCCTTGCTCTGCTTCTTTTTCCTCATTCAATAATTCTACCACTCGCTCTGAACTTCCAATTGCCTTTTGTAGCTGGCTATAAATATCACCCAATCCAGCAATGGACCCCCCAATAAAGGTGGTATACAAAACAAAGGAGACCAATTCCCCAACACTCATTTCCCCAGAAGCAACCAAATTTGCCCCATACCACATCACCCCTACAATCCCTCCAAACAAAGCAAAAATGATGAAGGAAATAAATGCCCCTCGGTATTTGGCAGCGGACAAGGCTACCTGAACCACCTTATTTAACCCCTTGCTATACCGATTCACTTCATATCCTTCTCCAACAAAAGATTTAACAGTAGTAATCGACTGCAAGGTTTCTTCTACAATCACATTAGCAGCTGCAAGTTCATCCTGTGTTTTTTTAGATAGCCTTCGAATAAATTTTCCGAAAACCAATGCAAATAACACCAACACAGGAAAGGTGGCGAGCATAAACACGGTGAGCTTGGGCGTATTTATCAATAAAAAAGCAACCCCAGCAACCAGCGTCACTACTTGCCGAAAAAGTTCAGCAAGTGTTGTGGAAAAAGTATCTTGAAGAAACCCGACATCTGAAGTGATTCGACTTAATAGCTCTCCTGTACGGCGCTGGTCGAAAAAAGGAATCGGCAGCCGGACCAGTCGGCCATAAACGGCTATACGAATATCTCGCATGGCCTTTTCTGAAACTAAAGCAAATAACCAAACCCTGAAAAAAGAAAAAACACTTTGCAAGGCTAAAATTCCTAAAAGGAGTAAGGCAATGTGATGAAGATCTGAAAAAATCCATACCTCACCCTGTGCAGTATCTATTAGTTTGCCTGCTACAAAAGGAAAACTCAGTAGGGTAAGAGAAGAAAATAATAAGAAAAATAAGCCTGCAGTAAAAGCCCCTTTGTAGGGAATCAGAAACTGAAAAATTTGGTTCAACTTACTTAGATTCTGCTTATTGAGCTTCCTTTTTTCTTCGGGCTCCAATGCAGTCCCTCGTTGCTTTGCCATGATCTATTTAGCTATTCCGGGGACAAAAGTACAGTTTTCAAGGCGTAATTGATCAGAAAAATTGAAAGGAATCTGAGGAATAGCTCCTCAGTATCCCAATCTTTTTACAATTTCTTCGCCTAAGGCTGCAGAATGTTTAAATCCATGTCCTGAACAGGCAGAAATCCATAAGAAATTGGGATTTCCGTCCATCGGTTCAATTAAAAAGCGAGCATCTTCGGTGACCGTATAAAAGCATACCGCGCTTTTAACTACTTCCTTCTTTAAGCCTTTGATCTTCCCCGCTACTTTTTCCATCCAAAAAATTTCTTTCTCCTCTTCAGAAACTATCCGATTTAGTTGGTCAGGATGCGCCACTTCCAAAAAAGATTCAGAAGCCATCTTTACAGTTTTTCCATCCAAAGAAGGAAACCCATAAATAAAATCTTCTGGATTGGGGCCAAAACCCCACATCCATACCGGGTAGCGCTCCCAGCCATCAAAGCCCTCCTCTATAGCCAGCCAAAACAACACCTGGCGACAAATCTTCATTTTTGTATGCTTCTCTTTGGGTAAAAAATCCTTTACCCATCCACCAGCACTGAGTACAAGTTGCTTGGCATGAACTACTTTCCCATCCAATTCAAGTTGAAAATAAGATCCTTTTTGGAGAATGGACTGTACCCTAGTGGATGTCCAAACGGATGCTCCTTTTTCCTTTGCAAGATGCAACTGGGCCTGTATGGCTAGTTCGGGAAAAAGATACCCTGCTTCCTCTTCCCAATAAATCTTTCCGGTAGTAGGGAGAATAAAGGCTGGATAAAATTGCTGAAGCTCTTCTGGCCCAATAACCCGATGTGCCACCTGTTGGTTTTTAGCAAAACGGAGGGTCCGCTCCCAAAAACCCTCTACCCCATGCTTGGACCAAGGATTACGTCCAGAATCTAAAAGAATCCCACCCGTCTTTGTCCTAATTTTTTCTCCATATGCTGCCTCTATTTCCTCCCATATTACATGGGAACGTTTGGCTAGCTTCACGTAATCTTCTCCTTCCCCTACTGCCAATCGAGTAATACGGGTTTCTCCATGGCTAGACCCCAATTGATGCGGCGGTTCGTATTGGTCGATTCCAAGAATTTCTACCCCTTTTTGCTTACTAAGTTGGTACAGCACTGCACTTCCAACAGCCCCAAGACCAACGACAACGGTATCAAAAAAAGGTGCTTTCATCAATCAATCTTTCTGTAACTTAAAGAGAACTCAGATGCAAAAATCGTGCATACAATTACTTGGTTGGTACTTACAATTCTTGCACGGGATTGACCTGTGCTGCAATCCAGGCTGGACGCCAAGAAGCAACCAACGTAATCGTCACCACAGCTAAACTAATCCAAACTAAATCAGGGCCATAAACTCGTACTGGATACGCATCGACTACACCTGAAACAATCCCTAAGGAGACCAATCCAAATTTATCCTGAGCACCGACTAACAATAGGCCTAAAATCAACCCTAATCCTGCACCAGAAAATGCAATCAATGCTCCTTGCTTTAAAAATATACCCTGAATCAATCTGTTTTTAGCCCCCAAAGCCTTGAGAACTGCAAGGTCTTTTTTCTTTTCAATTGCCAACATGCTCAAAGAAAAGAAAATATTGAAAGAAGCTAACCCAAGTATAAAGGTGAGTGTTAAAAACACAAAAAGCTTTTCAAGTTTAACCGTACGGATTAATGTGGCATGCTGCTCATCCGCATTTTTAACATTAAATTTTACTCCCAAATGTCCCTGAACGGCCTTTTTAACCGACTCTACAGAATACCCTGGGCTTACTTTGAGTTCTAGTGCTGTTCGTTTTTGGCCATAATCCAACAGTTCTTTAAAAAAATTCAAAGGGACCAGCACATAGGAGTTGTCCACCCCCTGTTCCACACTAAAAAATCCTCTTGGCTCAACTTGTCCAGAAGCATACAACTGGTTCGGATCTAAGGAAGCAGCAGATTTTGGTGCTTTGGGATAGTAAATTTTGAGTGAAGAATTAATGTCTTCCAAACGAACAGAAAGAGCAAAGGCCACACCTCTTCCAAGAATAGCTGCTGGTCGTATCTCTGTACCCAGTGTGGACTCTCCCCAAAAAAAGCCTTTTTTAAAACGCTCGTGTTCAAAATAATTAGGGGATACTCCCTTGACTCGTGCCACTTGCTGATTTCCTCTGTACTCCAATAAGGCATTATCTTCAATTATTTCTGTAACCAACTCCACCCCTTGTACCTGCTTTAGTGCTTCCAACCAATCCTCAGTGACCACAAAATTTTTTCCCACAGCTGCTGTCACTTGAAGTTCGGAGTCAAAGCTGGTAAATAGTCCTCGAATTAGGTCTTCCAGGCCATTAAATACAGACATAACTGCCACTAGAGCCATGGTGCTGATGGCCACGCCTACCATCGAGATTAGCGAAAGGATCGTGATGAAGTTTTGCTTCTTCTTACTACGAAAATACCGACTAGCTATAAAGGAACTTGTATTCACAGAATTACCTCCAATTTAATCTTCCTCTTCCTCCTCCTCTAGTGCAGGGGGAATGTGCAGCTCTGAAATTACCTTGTCCATATGCTGGGCATAGGTTGCAGATTCATCTGAGAAAAATGCCAATTCAGGAATTACACGAACTGACTTCCCAATTCGCTTTGCCAAAGCATGACGAATTTCCTTTTTATGTGCATTGATGCCATCAAAGTGTACCTTTGGTGTAGAAGACAAAAAACTTAGGTAGGCCTTTGCAAGACCCAAATCTGGGCTCATCAAAACTCGGGTAATCGTCACTAAGGTGGGTCCCACTACCTGTTTGGCCTCTTTTTGAAAAATATCACCTAATTCCTTTTGAATTAACTTTGCGTATTTTAATTGTCTTTTGCTTTCCATCTGAAGTATTTATGATACAAATTTAGCGAAATACTTGGGCATGCTTTAATTTAGAGTCAAAACCAAATTTACCTCAACTCCCTTGCTCAGCTATTTTAAAGTAAATGACCCTTTTCGCTTAGTTGGTATTGTGATCTACTTGATCGCATTTAGTGTAATTTCTTGGCTATTTTTTTCATTTCCAAATACCACTCCTATGCTAATCTGGATGGTCTTGGGTGAACGTCTCAGTGAGGGCTATTTTCTTTATGTAGACGTAATTGACGATACAGGACCCTTATCTGCGGGGGTATTTACCGGTTTACACTTGTTGTTTGGTCGAAGTGAACTCGCTTACTTTTTTTTGGGTAAAGTACTCACCTTTTTTCAAATCTATTACTGGAATCATACCCTAATAAAATACCGGGTTTTTGATGAAAACTCCTACTTACCCGCCATCGTCCTTGCCGCACTTTTTCATGTTTCATTTGACTTGACCTTCCTATCTCCAACCTTATTGGGTAGCACCTTTTTATTATTGGCATTTGGGCAACTTTTCTCTCATACGGTACTGCAAAAGGAAAGTAATGAATCCACCCTATTGATTGGTATTTATGGAGGGCTTGCTACCGGCTTCCATTGGAATTTCTTGTTTTTCCTCCCCTTTTTAATCTTTACTGGACTAGCGATTTCAAGTTTTACCATACGACAGTTATTTCTGTCAATTATGGGTTTTATAATGCCGATCCTGCTCATTTTTGTGTTTTATTTTTGGAACGATGGCCTACTGCAAGCGATGCAAGTTTGGCCCATGGTTTTTACCTATCCCAACATTGCTTACCAACCCTATTTGAGCTGGCTTATTCCTGGACTTCTCCCGTTATTGATTGCTATTGCAGGCTTTTTCATTGGTACTTTCTTTAAAGGAGCGACCATCAACCAACAAAAGCAGCGGCAACTAATTGTCATTTGGTTATTGTTTTCAGCAGGATTATTCTTTCTAGTAAAAAATACTGCCTCCTATCAGCTGGTTATTTTACTTCCAGGATTAAGCTATTTTATCTGTCATTTTTTGCTTCATTTTGGTTGGAGAATTCTGGTCAAACCTGTATTTCTAGGGCTGATTCTAATTTTACCGCTTTGGGCATTTACTTATTGGGCATCACGGATACCCGTAGATACTACTTATTTTGTGAGATCTAGTGGGACTCAAGCCCCAATGTCCGAGGGCAGCGTGTTGGTTTTGGAAGAGGATCCCAGTCCTTACTTGAATAATTCTTTAGGTGGGCCGTTTTTAAACTTTCACTTATCCAAAAGCTATCTCATTCAAGAAAAATCCTTGTCCCAGAAAACACAAATTTTCGAGATGCTTCGAAAGCAACAACCTGAACAAATACTGGACAAGGAAGGCCTATTTAAGTCCCTTTTAGAAGAATTACCTGCCCTTTCTGAATTATACTTGGAAACCAAACCGGGGGTATTTGTCAAAAAATAAGGTAGATTTTCCACCAACCCACCAGTAGCTTTGCCTCTCTTAGAACTACATCGGATAATCAGATAAAAGAAAAAGGCTCGATTACATTATCGAGCCTTGATTATGTGTTTTAGATACAAGAAATTTTTGATACCCTACCTTGATGTCTCCCTCCCTCAAATGAAGTAGAAATAAAGATTTCCACTAATTTTTGCGCCAACTCGTAGGTAATAAACCGTGCAGGTATAGCCAATACATTTGCGTCATTGTGCTGTCTCGCCAAAGCCGCCAATTCTTCATTCCAACATAAGGCTGCACGGATTCCTTGGTGTTTATTTGCTGTGATTGCAACCCCATTTCCACTACCACAGATTACTATCCCCAAATCAAATTCTCCCGACTCGACTGCCTGAGTAAGTGGGTGCACGTAATCGGGATAATCTACAGAATCCGTAGAAGTTGGGCCAAAATCCTCTGCAAGGTACCCTAACTTACCCAGATGCTGAATCAGCTCCTTTTTGTAGGTAAAACCTGCATGGTCTCCTCCCAAAGCGATGCGTTTTATATTTCTCATTCGTCTACGTTTTCAGTCCCCAATTCTGCATCCTTTAACGCTCGCTTTTTTTCCAAGCGCTTGGCTATTTCAATCCCCAACTCGTACAATACGACGATAGGCATTGCAATCAATAATTGACTGATCACATCTGGAGGTGTAATCACTGCTGAGAGCACTAAAATTACCACAACTGAATGTTTACGATATACTTTCAACATACGAGAAGTAACCAATCCAGACATCGATAAGAAATACACCACTACAGGCAATTGAAACATAATCGCGGATGCCAATACCAGCATAGAAAGAGTAGACACGTAGGAGGTGATATCAAATTCATTGGCAATACTTGGATCAAGCTGGTAATTAGCCAAAAAATTAATGGAAAGCGGCGATAAAATATAATACCCAAATGAAGCACCTAAAAGGAACAGAAAGCTTACAAAGAATACTGCACCTCGAGCGGCATTTTTTTCCTTGGAGTACAAGCCTGGACTAATAAACCGCCAGACTTCCCAAAATAAATAAGGAAATGCAGCGATTAATCCAACTACAAAGCTAGAGGTCATGTGCATTGAAAATTGACCTGTCATCTGCCTACTTTGAATGGTAAATGGTAGATCATCTATGCACAATGCGTTTACTCCCAGGTAATTACCTACATCACAAAGCAGGCGATAGGTCAAAAAATCAACCTTAGATGGCCCTAAAATTAATATTCCAAAGACAAAATCCTTGGCAATAAACGCAGCCACTGAAAATACGAGAACCGCCGAAACCGCTCGAAGTATATGCCACCTCAACGCTTCCAAATGGTCTAAGAAGGACATGCCTTCCTCTTCTTCTTGGTATTGATCTAGAGCCACTTTTTTTGACTAATTAGTACAAAGGAAATTTGACCATCCATGCATTGACTTCGGCTTTAATGTTTGCCAAAGCTACATCATCCTGATGGGAGTGAAGCGCACGGTCAATTAGACCTACGATCTTTTTCATGTCTTCCTCCTTCAATCCTCTTGTGGTCACAGCGGCTGTACCTACACGCATACCCGAAGTAACAAATGGGGATTTGGTATCAAAAGGCACCATATTTTTATTGATGGTAATATCCACTTTACCAAGGGTCTCTTCTGCAATCTTTCCCGTCAACTCTTTATTACGAAGGTCTATTAACATCAAGTGATTGTCTGTACCTCCAGAGATCAATTGATATCCTCTTGCCACAAATTCTGCAGCCATCACGGAAGCATTCAATTTTACCTGAACAACATACTCCATGTATTCATCTGAAAGCGCCTCCTCAAATGCCACTGCCTTGGCCGCAATAATATGTTCCAATGGCCCTCCTTGTGTACCTGGAAATACTCCCATATCCAACAATGAAGACATTTTTTTGATTTCTCCTTTGGGAGTGGTTAATCCCCAAGGATTATCAAAGTCTTCACGCATAAGAATCAACCCTCCCCTAGGGCCTCTTAGCGTTTTGTGGGTAGTGGTGGTTACAATATGACAATATTCCAATGGATCATTGAGCAGGCCACGGGCGATTAACCCGGAAGGGTGAGAAATATCAGCAAGAAGCAAAGCCTCTACCTCATCGGCGATTTCGCGCAAACGGGCATAATCCCAGTCTCTTGAATAGGCTGAAGCGCCGCAAATAATCATTTTTGGACGTACTGCAAGAGCTTTTTCAGCTACTTTATCGTAATCAATTACTCCAGTGGCTTCCTCTACCCCATAAAAATTGGCTTGGTACAATTTCCCAGAAAAATTTACAGGCGAGCCATGGGTCAGGTGACCTCCATGTGCTAGATCAAAACCCAAAATTGCATCTCCAGGCTTTAAGCAAGCCAGCATTACTGCTGCATTGGCCTGAGCTCCAGAATGCGGCTGCACATTTGCCCAGGCTGCCCCAAATAGTTTCTTTGCTCGATCTATGGCTAGTTGCTCAATCTCATCGACCACCTCACATCCTCCATAATACCGCTTGCTTGGAAGACCTTCTGCATATTTATTGGTCAATACACTGCCAGCTGCCTCCATTACTTGCTTGGAAGTAAAATTCTCGGAAGCTATCAACTCAATACCACGCTTTTGTCTGTCTTCTTCTTGGGAGATAAGGTCAAAAATTAATAAATCTCTATTCATAAGTAAGGGGAAATAAATACGAAGAAACTAAAAGAAAGCTAGGCCAGCCTATCTGGCGGATTGGGAATACAAAAATAACCCTAAAGTCCTGATTATCCAATCCAATCTACACTAGGAAGCCTACTAAAATTGAATTTTATAACACAAACTCAAAAATCAATCTAGAACGCCCAATCTTTCTAGAAAATACAGTACTTTATCTTTTCAAAACGAAGGCTTATGGATTTTCAATTTAGACCCCCAACCTATTTTTCCGAAGGGATTACCTCCGTTTTGTTGGTACGGCTACACTATCCAGAAAGCACGTGGGGAGAACAAATCAGCATTTACGGCCATGCAGTGGACCATAAAATACACTTCGAAGCGGTAGATTTTTATGGCAATGACTACCTACTTTACCCGAGTACAAGCGAAGAGCCACTTAGCCTAGAAGAATTAATTTACCTTATTGAAGGGATGCAACTCAATCAAGATCGACTTGAAGGGAATATGGAATTGGTGTTGGATGGATTTCCAGAAACTACCAGTGACTGGTATCCCCAACTAAAAAGTTACTTTGAAGAAAAACGAAGGCAAGTCGGCCTAAACTAAAAATCAAAAATAGGAGATTTGGTGTAGGTCAACTCTTTCAGGCGTAGCCAGCAAGCATAGGTTTTAAAATCCAAACATTCATTCAAAACTACGCCAGGTAGTTCCACCCTTTTTAACTGATAGCTAGGCAGCCATTCTTTAAATGATTTTTTCTCCTGTTCAGAAAAATAAGTAAGTGGAATCCACTTTTCTCCCTCGATGTAAATTGGCAAGTGATTGGTCATGCTTGTTTTCTTTGTTTTAGCTAAAACTATAGTGACAATCATTTGGTTACAAGTAGATTACATTATCTTTCGGTTACACAATAATAACCTTCACTTCATTTACTTCTTATGGGCCTTTGGATCCCTTTTTTAAGCCTAATTTTGGGTTTTTTACTCCAATTGTTTTCTTCTTTTCCAAAGCAAAAAATTGCCGCAATAGGAAAATCTTACCTGATATACCTAGTACTTCCTGCCCTTGCATTACTCCATATTCCCCCTTTAAAACTATCTTGGAATTTGGCTATTGCTCCCTCATCTGCCTGGCTGACATTTTTAATATCCTGGGTAGTATTTGAGTATTTAGGAAGGAAGTACCACTGGGAGAAAAGCCTTACTGGCTGCTTAATTTTGGTTGCTGGACTTGCCAATACCTCTTTTCTAGGATTTCCTGTCGTTGCAGCCGCCTATGGTACGGAAGCATTAGCCACTGCGTTTTTAATTGATCAGGGAGGATCGTTTTTAATTGTAAGTACCCTAGCAGTTGCAATTGGGTCAAAATACGGACAAGGAAACCCTACTTTTCAATCCATTTTGAAAAAAATGTTCCTCTTCCCACCCTTTATTTTTATGATACTAGGCCTTTTCCTGAGCTTTTTCCAAATCTCCATTCCTGACAATTGGTTAATCCTACTTGAGGGGATTGGCACAACTATGGCCCCAGTAGCTTTATTTGTGATCGGCACGAGTATTTCATTGGATCCCAAATGGATTCAAACTCCTTACCTCTGGTATGGCTTGACTTACCGGCTCTTGCTTGCGCCTGCCCTAGTCTGGGGAATTTACCTTGGTACCTTTCCCTCTTCAAGTTTGGACCTAAAAGTGACTGTTTTAGAAAGTGGAATGGCACCGATGATTACCGGTTCTTTAATTGCTATGGAATTTAATCTACAACCACGTCTTGCTGCCTTACTTGCAGGTCTTGGTATCCCTATTTCAGGGATTACTTTACTAGTTTGGTACTATTTGTTAGGCTGATTCATTCCAATTAATTGCCAATAGGCCTACTAATTCCTGATGAATAAACAGATTCGTAGCTACGACTTGACGACCAAAAATAAAATCATTGCCCCCAGCAAAGTCCGTTACTTTTCCTCCAGCTTCTTGGACCAAAAGGACCCCTGCAGCTACATCGTAGGAATTTAAATTATATTCAAAATAGCCTTCAGTCCTTCCCGCAGCAACATAACACAGGTCTACTGCTGCTGAACCAAGTCTCCTCAATCCATGAGAACGCTGCATGACCAATTTCATTGTGGCTAGGTAACGGTCGATCAAGTCAAATTGATAGTAAGGAAAGCCCGTAGAAATTAGGGAGTCGGAAAGCGTGGTCGCCTTACTTACATGGAGCCGAGAATCGTTGCAAAATGCCCCTCCTCCCTTGTATGCATGAAAACATTCCTTTCGATTCACCTCATACACCACGCCAAGGACTACCTCACCTCGCTCCATCAAGCCAATGCTGACCGCAAAGACGGGTAACCCATGGATAAAGTTGGTGGTACCATCTAGGGGGTCGATTACCCAGTCGTACTTTTCCCCTCGGGTGGTATTGGTTCCTTCCTCGGTGATGAATCCAGCCTCTGGAAAAATAGCCTGAAGTTTTGCCACAAGCTGCTTTTCAGCTTCTTTATCCACATAGGATACCAAGTCGTTAAATCCCTTATGCTCGACTCGATCCATGGAAAAATGAATTCGTTCTTTTTCAATAAAGGCCCCTACCTCCTCCGCTATTTTGCGAGTTTGGCTCAAGAGTTGGGAGAGTTGGGTGGTGGTTAGCATACGTAGTCGTTCATTCTAGTTTCTTACGGGATTTATTTTCTTTTTTCCATTCTGATTGCTTTTTTTCCTGCCTTTCAGTGCGGCTTTCTCGCTGTTCAGTACAACCGGCCACCACAAGCACAACCTCTCCCTTTAAGGGATTTACTTGATAGTAATCCATCAATTCAATCAAAGTCCCCCGAACTATCTCTTCGTGCAATTTGGTCAGCTCTCGAGCCACTGCTGCTTGTCTATCTCCACCAAAAGCGGTGGCTAATTGTTCTAATGTTTTGAGCAATCGATGAGGGGATTCATAGAAAATGAGTGTTCGAGGCTCATTCACTACCGCGTCAATCCGTGTTTTTCTGCCTTTTTTGTGAGGGAGAAACCCTTCGAAAACAAAACGATCATTGGGTAGTCCACTGCCTACCAGGGCAGGAACAAATGCCGTAGGGCCGGGTAAGCACTGGACTTCCAGACCTGCTGCTAGGACTGCTCGCACCAATAAAAATCCTGGGTCGGAAATAGCAGGGGTTCCTGCATCACTAATTAAGGCAAATTTCTCTCCTTTCTTCATTCGTCCTACCAGCTTTTCGACAGCCTTGTGCTCGTTAAAACTATGGTAGCTTTGTAGGCTTTTGGAAATCTGAAGATGCTTTAATAGGATCCCACTTGTCCGTGTATCTTCCGCAAGAATAACGTCTACTGCTTGCAAGACATCTATGGCCCGAAGGGTGATGTCTCGGAGGTTTCCAATCGGCGTTGGAACCAAGAATAAAGAAATAAGTGACTGACTACTCATCCAAAAAGCTGATCTATGGCCTTTGCTAATTTGAAATCCTTATCAGTGACTACATTCCCAGCATCGTGGGTTGTGAGTACAATCTCTACTCGATTGTAGACATTCGACCAATTGGGATGATGCTGCTGAGACTCTGCCAAAAAAGCTACCCGAGTCATAAATGCAAAAGCCTCTGTAAAATCAGAGAAAGCAAAACTCTTTCTCAGTTGATTTGATTCTTCTATCCACATATGATTTTTATTAAAGTGAAATAACTCCCTCAATCAGCGCTGCTTTTTCATAGTAGTCAATGACTTGTTCAGCATTGTCAACTTGCTTGTGAATAGTCGTACTCATGTACTTTCCTCCGCTGCTTGGCTTAATCACTACATCGTCTCCCAGAAAAATTGCGGAAATTTCGGACTCCTTCCCAACCGGAACAATAAATTTAAACAAGTAAGACATTGGAAATGTGCCATAGGATTCTAGCTTTTCTTTGAAAGCAAGTTTATCGAAAGACTGTTTCATTCTTAAAATTACTTCTTTATTAGAAGAATCTGGCAAAAAAAAACCCATGCTTTTCAACATGGGCCCCTTTTTACTTCTTCACATTTAGAAGTATTTGTACCTGTAATCTTTTACTTTGGCCAATTCTTGAAGGGCCATCATGATTTGATAGGTCATTCGCTGGAAAGCCGACTGTGTCAATTGACTTTGATATACCGTATAATCACCGATCTCTGCAGCAGGAGTGAGGGTATTTAACCTTCCCACGAGCACTCCAATATCCTCCTGAACCGGCTTAGTGAGTTGACCACTACTTTGTAAACCGAAAATAGTACCGATTGCCTTTGGCGCAAAACCTATACCAGGAAGTACGGCATCACTCAAACGCAAACTTGGAACTTCATTGATGGCAGCATCTGTAAAGACCCCCTTCATTTCTTCTAGCGTGGTCTTAGCAGACAGTTTTTCTTGGATCAAAGCTGCTTTCTTCTCATTCAGCACCAATTGTTTTACCTGGTCTTTCACGTCTTCTAATTTGGCATCTCCTTCTTCTTTCCTACTTACTAAGGAAGCAACAAGGTACGCATCATTTAATTCAAAGACTGTTGAAACCTCCCCAACTGCTGCCTCACTAAACGCCCAAATTACCACCTGTCTTGCATCCGTAAGGTTGTTCAAATTTCTAGCTGAAGCGTCTACATTATTGGCTTGGATTATTCTAAATCCTTTTTCTGCGGCATTTTCTGTAAACTCATTTCGATTTCCACTTTCCGCAACGAATGCATCTGCATTTCTAAACGCTTCGTTTCGAGTTAGGTCAGACGCAACGAGTTCCAATTCCAATATCGCCAGTTTCGTATAGGAAGTGACTGGGAGCTCAGTGACCTGAATGATGTGGTAGCCATACTCGGTCTCCACTAAATTTGGAAGCAATCCTTTTGATCTAGCAGCATAGGTGGCATTTGCAAAAGGCTCCACAAAGTCAGCTTTTGCAAACCAACCCAAGTCTCCTCCATTTTGAGCAGTACCATCTTGACCATATTGCCTTGCAGCTACCTCAAAATTACCTGAAGCTTTGATTTCTGCTAAAACCGTCTCTGCTTGGGTTTTTACAGCCGCCTTACCTGAGTCATCCATCCCTTCTGTGCCAAACAAAATATGAGAAGCTCTCATTCGTGGAGTTCCCTGATACTGGTCTGTAACCTTGTACGTTACATAGGAAGAATTAGCAGTTATAAATGGACCATAGGTTTCTCCTTTTGAAGGAGCATCTACATTGGTAGTTAATGCAACAGGGAGTTGATCTCCAGGGGCAAAGGTCTGGAAAGGCTGCTGCAATTCTGAGTTTTTACTTACAAACGAAGAATCATTTTCTGTTGCCTTCAGTTCTGCCGTCAGTTCTGTAATTCTAGAAATTACAGCAGCGGAATCTTCTCCACTTGGCAGGATGCTAAAAGACACGTATTCCAAGTTAGCAGCATTACCTACTTTAAATTTCTCTTTATTTTTTGATAAATAAGCCGATAATTCGCTGTCTTGGATTTCAATATCTCCGTCAGGAATTACGTAATAGGGGACAAATAAAATTGATGCATCCGCAATGGTGTTTGCTAATTTATGTTCAAATTTTGCTTCAGCGGTTGTTGCATATTCAGTGGTGGCAATCAAATTGTCATATTTGACACGGCTTCTTGCTTGGGCGAATAACCTTTCCTGTTGTGCCCAGGCTGCTTGCTGAGCTGGATCTGCAGTCTCAAGCGACTGTAAAAACGTAATTAGCTGCGTTTTGTCAAACTGACCAGTTTGCGGGTTTATCAATTGGGCTCGAAGTTCTGGGACAATATTCTTCCCCTGAACCATATCGATTAATTCTTGACTTGATATAGTCAACCCTAATTTTTCGTATTCTTCTTGAAAAACACGTTCGACAATTAATGCCTGCCAAGCTTGCTCCCTTACAGAAACTAGTTCAGCTTCAGCAGGAATTCTACCCGTACGCTGTTGAAAGGCCGCCTTGTACTCTTCTACTTTTAGCGAAAATTCTTCGAGGGTAATTTCTTCACCTGCAATTTCTCCAACGATATTCTGATTGGAATTAAGAAGGGTAGAATTTGGGCTCAACAAATCGCCTCCCAAAAGAAATAAAATTAACCCGCCAGCAATTACGCCGATTGCGAGACCTGTTCGTTGTCTAATTTGCTTAATTAACGCCATGGTTGTGACTTCTCTTTTTTAAAGTGTCGCAAAATAAGATGTTTCAGGGCGAAATTCAAAATTTCAACCCCAACAATGTAACACCTTAGAAATTATCTGAATCGCTGATTTTCAGTCGGACAGTCTCAATTCGATGTGCTTGTTTGGAGACTATCGTAAAGGTAAACCGACCATAAGTGATCGTTTCGCCTATATTAGGTAAATTTTCGGTTTGGGAAAGGATAAAACCCGAGAGCGTTTCAAAGTCTCCATAAGGCAATTCCCAGCCATATTTATCGTTGACATAATCAATTTCTAGCCGAGCACTTAATAAAAACTCTTGTTCACCAATAATTTGCTCGGTCAATGCTTCATTGTCGTACTCATCATCAATCTCACCAAAAATCTCTTCAATAAGGTCTTCCATGGATACCAGTCCACTGGTACCTCCAAACTCATCAACTACTAAAGCGAGACTTTTCCGCTCTTGGATAAATTGGATTAAAAGTTCGTTGGCCAGTGCAGATTCAGGAGCGATTAAGATCGGTGTGAGGATGTCTTCAATGGATTTTGGCTTTTTAAATAGCTCTAATTGATGGCAATAGCCGATCACCTCGTCAATAGACTCCCGATAGATCACTACTTTGGAATGCCCACTTTCTTCAAAGATTTTTCTTAATTCGTCGATAGAATCTGAAACCTCTACTGCCACGATATCAGTGCGAGGGATCATGCATTCCCGTACCCTGACTGTTTTGAATTCTATGGCATTATCAAAAATCTTTGAATCAACCTCGACATCACCAGGATTTCTATTTTGGCGCATCTGGTCCTTGATAAAGGAATTCAGATCGGTAATTGTAAAGACTGGCTTTTCCTCGTTGTAATCTAGCCGCAATACCTGAGTAATAAATCCCTTGGATAAACCCACAATCAACCATACAATGGGGTACATCCCACTGTAAATGATTAGGAAGGGTAAAGCAAAAAAGTTTAACATCCGATTCGGATCCAGTAAAAAAATGCTTTTGGGTAAAAATTCCCCAGTAATCAATACCAAAAGTGTAGAAAGAATAGTTTGAGCAAACAAAATCACCGCTTCATTGACTAAGGGCTCAGGCAATAAGCGCCGAAGAGGGGCGTCCAAAAGAAAGGCCATAAATATGCCATACAGCACCAGCATGATCGTATTTCCAATTAGCGTAGTGCCAATAAACTGTCCTGGTTTATTGATAAACTTACTGACTATTTTTCCAGTCCAAAGTCCTTGTTTTTTCTGCAGTTCTATTTGAAGCTTATTAGCAGAGATGTAAGCAATTTCAATCCCAGAAAAGAAAGCTGAAAAAACCAAGGTGATGACCACATAAATAAGGTAGCTACTGTCCATAAGAATTACTTTCGTTTAGGCTTTATGGGTTTTTTGGATTGATCCAACCCCTCTTTCGGATTTGCTTGCCCTTTAGTTCTTCTTAATTGAAACCAAAATAATAGCACTACGGCAAACATGAAAAGGGAATAGGAAAACCCGATACCCTGTAGCATGGTTTGATGGACTCCAACTACTATTAGTGCCAGAGCAATAGACAACAAACTAACATCCACTAATTTCATAGTCCTTCTCCAGGTAAAAGGGTGCGACTATCCCGTACTTTTTGAAGCCGATAGGTTGCAAAACTATCGTCTGCCTCCATACCTGTGCCATTGAATAGTGTCTGTTTTTCTTGGATAGTCACAAATTTATCCGTGTAAATTTTTCGTTCTGACTGATTCCAAAACAATTCTTCAGTTTGTAATTTTTGATCTTTAGAAAAATTTTTCACTTGTACATTTCCTTCCCCCTTGTACAGATTTTGATCGCGAAGGAAAAATCCCCTATCCGCACGCATGGTTGTTTCTAGTTGACCGTAAACATCGAAAAACTGAACCGAAATACCTTCAGGAAACTCTAAATTTCCATTTGCAAATTCCAACTGTTTGGATGCAATAATCTCAGAACGAAGTACAGCTGAATCGCTGTAAAAAATATGGATATCCAGGGCAGAATTTACAGGCCCCTCGTACTTGGGAAGGGTGCTTGGATCCACTCCTTCTCGACACGCAAGTACGCTACTCGCTATTAAAAAAATTAAATAAAAGGAACCCCTTTTGCTCATTACTTGCAAAGATAATAGGAAAGTAATGGGAAATAAAAAAATAAAGGCAGCTTGAAGGCTGCCTTTATTGAATACTTGAAGTCAATTTAATCTCTTGTTGAAAGGGTAACTGTCTCACCTACCCAGCATCCTGTACTTAGGGTTGAACCCACTTGAAAACCTTCGGTGAATAGTTCTTCCTTGGAAGGGAATCTTGAACGAGCATTTCCCATTCCCTTGGAATCCCCTGCTCGCTGGTAAGCATTGTAGGCAGCGATGAATACTGAATAATCTTTTGCACGGCTTTCACCCCCTCTGCAATCGTTGTAAGAGGACATATACAGATCTCCAATCAATCCATAGGCAGAAGAAACCAGTTCAGGATCTAGTCCAGCAGCCTCTCTTGCGGCAGTTCTAGCGGCGGATTTTTTTCCTCCTCTCGCATAAATTTTCGCTAATTCCATTTGTACCTCTGCCTTTTCTTTGTCAGTAGCAGCAAGTGTCAACGCCTTTTCAAATACAGGTTCTGCCTTCTCAAAATCATTTGCTGACATGTACAGCATTCCTCGTACCTGGGAGGTTTTGTACGTTGGATTCTTGGAATCCTTAAATTCTAATGCAGCCAAAAATGCCTTGGTAGAAATACACTTGTACTGAAGGGAGTAGGTGAAAATCTGTTCGGCAAGCTCCTCGTTTGTTGGGTCCGCGGTAAGTTTTGGTCCCATAGTATTTTCAATGAAATCACAATCAATCAACTTCATCTTGACCAAAAGCGTTTCGAGCGTGGCCTTGGATCCAGTCACGTCTTTGCCTGTAGCCCCGGCTGCATCCAACAATTTGTTTGACTTATCGTAGATGGTCAATACTTGTTCTGGGGTATATGCCTTATTCAAGGAATAATTCTTTTCAACTAGGTCAAAGTAAGCCGGAACAAATTGATAATTAATAGATCCTTTCAATTCGACTGCTTTCTCAAAATCCGCAATCACACCAGGGATTTTAGCTTTATCGGCACGGTAGAAAAGGTATCCATAATAGCCTTTTGTTTCTATCCACTTGACATGATTGTTATACAATTCCCCTCTTTTATCATAAATAGCCATCACACTGTCTTGATAAACTCTTTTTTGGATAGCATCTTCGGTATTGTCAGCAGCACCCTTGTACACAGTTACCCCTTGAATGTAAATTGATTCATTCAAATTGGGAACGTTTACCAACAACCAGTTTAACGGCTTAGTCGCCTCCGCAAACTGCTCTGCTTTCATGTAATCAAAATAAGCAGCATTGTATTCACGCGCTTTTGCTTCTACTGCAGGATCTGCAGGCCAGTTCCAGCCGTCCTGAGCAATGGTAATCACAGAAATGAGCAGCGCTACAAGGGTTAGAAAGGTTGATTTAATTTTCATAATCTTAAAGGTTTAATCAGTAGTTGACGCTAAAGTAAATCCCCATTTGGGTTAATTGTTTTAATTTTTTTATTCAAATACACGCTTGTAAAACCAGCTATTGTCATTTAAGGAAAGGCCAAAGGTAAAATTCACATACCCTTCACGGATCAATCCATTGTCCAAGGCACCTTTTCTTCCCACCTTAATTGCAAAATTTACCAAAGACAACTGATTTACAGGAATAGAAGTACCAAAGTTGATGCCAATGTCATTAATGGTAGTCTGATTAATAAAATAAGGAGTTCTCAACCACTCCAAACCCATTCGGTAGGTGGCTCGATTGAATAGATTGTCAAAATCCATAAAATCTGGCACAACTTGAAATCCAAGCCCAACTTTTTGAGCCGATTGTAGACTTAGGTTCTCTCCAAAGAAATTTCGATAATTGGAAAAATCTTGGTACTGACCTTCTAGCCCAATGACGAATTTATTAATTTTTTCGTAGCTCATTCCAAACCCCAAGCGTTCAGGGATGTAAATGGCTCCTCTATCGTTGTTGGCAATGAGGTATCCATCAGTTTTTAGACTACTCGCTTGGCCAATAGGGGCCAGTTTTGCAAATGCGGTACCATTCACATTCCCAAATTTCTGATAAATGGCTCCAAAATGAAGGTTACTCTTCTCAGAAGCTTTTAAAAAGTAATGCGCCCCAAGCTTTAAAGCCACGTCTGAGACCGTCATCCGCTCGTAGTATTCAGAAGGTCGACCTACCTCAACTCCATTGGGATCAAAAATTAGTAATTGATTGGATCGAATCGAAGAACCAAAAAGATAGGATCCTTGGACCCCAATGCTAAGATTTTTGGTTACCAGGTAGCCGAAATTAAGATAGGCTTCAGAAATACCCCCATCTCCTTCAAGGTAATTGCTTGCACTCAAATCTGAGTTATTGACTGGGCTATCCACCTTGAGTCGGTAATTAATACTTGAAATTTGACCCAAACCAAGCCCTGTGGTTAATTTACCTGTTTTGACTGGAAAAGATAAAGCCAAATAAGAAAGTCCGCCCCCATCCACAGTTGAACTCTCTGTTTCATTGGAAACAGCTATTCTCTTGTAATTGAGTGATGCTTGAAAGTTAAAGATGGTATTACGTGTGGATAAAGCAGGATTGACCACATTTGCGCCCCAACCTGTGCCAAAACTTATTCCTAACCCCCCCATGCCTTGGTTTTGAACCTGACCTCCATAATTAAATTCTCCAATACCAAGGGCACTGTAGGTGGAGGCACTATTTTGACCGAAGCCTTCTGAAAATACAACAAAGGTGCAAAGGACACCCAACGCTAGTTTACGCAACATCATGGTTTAGAATTCAATTTAGTCCAAAGGGTACTAAATTTAGGACTACAAATATGTGGTCTTTTAGCAATGAATCAAAAGATTTGAATTTCGCACTAGGTAGATATTTAACTATTTCTGAAAATTTAATGCAAAAGGATTCCGTGCATTGGCTACTAGACCACTTTACTTTTCGTTAAAAATCTGCTTCCAAGAACGAAATCTACCCCACTATTAGCTAAGTTAGATTGACTTAATGCGGTATTTATTAATTTAGGAAGTAAATTTTCATTGGAGGGGTCAAATTAGGCACTAACAAGGAAAACTTTTTTGTTGCTTAAATTTTACTGCTCCTTGTACCCCTTAACTTAACATTATTTAACCCATGCTTCCAGAAAGATATACGTTGATCGGTTTGATGTCAGGCACTTCTGGAGACGGATTGGATTTGGCTTATTGCCATTTTGAGCTTCTAGACGGAAAATGGACCTACCAACTCGGCCAGACCCTTACCTGCCCATTTCCCCCAACTTTAGGGGAAGCATTGGCAAATAGTCACTTACTCTCTGGTCATGACCTTTCGTCATTGGATGTAGCATTTGGAAAATGGATGGGGGAACAAGTAAACGCATTTTGTTTGGAACACCAGCTGAACCCCATGGCTGTTGCTTCCCATGGGCATACCGTTTTTCATCAACCTGAAAAAGGACTCAGCTTACAGATTGGCAATGGATGGGCACTTCACCAAGCTTCAGGAAAAAAAGTAATAAACGATTTTCGGATGCTTGATGTACAGCTTGGCGGGCAAGGGGCACCATTAGTGCCTATTGGGGATCGTTTACTCTTTCCTGAGGTAGATTTTTGCATCAACTTGGGAGGAATTTCGAATCTCTCCTTGGAAAAAAATGGGGAAAGGCTCGCCTTTGATTGCAGCCCATTTAATCTCCTTCTCAATCGTGAAGCCCAAAAATTAGGTAGTCCCTACGATAAAAATGGGGATTGGGCCCGAAAGGGAACACTTGATGCTTCCCTTTTAAACGAATTAAATGCCCTTCCTTTTTATTCCCTTAGGGGGGCTAAATCCTTGGGTAGAGAATCTTTGGAAGAATTTTTTATACCTCGTCTAGAAAAAGCTAACCTGTCACCCGTAGATTCTTTACATACCTTGGTGGAACATTTTGCAATTCAAATCTCCTCAATTATTCGGAATTATTCTTCAGAGCTTCCACCTCATATTCTCCTTACGGGTGGAGGAGCATACAACCGCTATTTTGTCGAACGATTAGACCATCACCTGGCCCATCATTGGATCCAAGTAAACGCAGGTAGTGCATTAATTGAATTTAAAGAAGCGCTTGTATTTGCTTTCCTTGGGGCCCTAAAACTCCGGGGAGAGGTGAATACCCTAGCATCCGTCACAGGCGCTAGTCGAAACTCTTCTGGGGGTACATTCTATGGCTAAAAAAGGCAAATCACAATTCAGTGTGCATAAAAGTTGCCAAAACTCCCTATAATATAGCTTTTGCACAGTTCATGTAAATTACTAATAGAAAAATAATAGGAGGGAATAGATTTGACTTCTCTGCCTAGTAGTGCGAGATCCTTAATCCCACCTTATGAATAAAATCAAAATTCTTAAGTCAAATTCTCCTCTAAGCGTTAGGAATTTAGGGATAAAGAAAGTAGAATCGCTAAATAGAACAAATCAAGCCCTAGATTAAACCTAATTTATCAACCAAAAAACCTAAAAAATGGAGTTATTAATCATTATCATCTTTGTGGTTGGCTACTTGGCAATTGCCCTTGAGCATCCCATTAAGATTAACAAAACTGCCTCTGCATTGCTGACTGCAGTAATTTGTTGGACTATTTTTACCGTTTCAGGAGCACCTGAAACCTTATTATCGAGTGAACGTTACCTCCATTTTATCCATGAATTGGGTGAAAAAGCAGCCAGCCTGTCTGCCGGTGAACTCCATTTAGAATATGTCATTGAACAATTGGGGCATCACCTCAATGAAATCTCCCAAATCCTTTTCTTTTTGATGGGAGCCATGACTATTGTGGAATTGGTAGATGCACACCATGGTTTTAAATTCATCACTGACCGCATCAAAACCAAAAATCCAATCGTCCTCTTGTGGGTCGTATGTGGCGTAGCCTTCTTCTTATCTGCCGTCTTGGACAATTTGACTACCACAATTGTCATGGTATCCTTGATCCGGAAGATGATACCTGACAAGCAAATGCGCCTCTTCTTTGCAGGTATGATCGTCATCTCTGCGAATGCCGGTGGTGCATGGTCTCCAATTGGTGACGTGACGACTACCATGCTGTGGATTGGTGGTCAAATCTCTGCCGCTTCTATTATGAAAAGTATACTTATCCCAAGTATTGTTTGTGCGGCTGTCCCGCTGATCTACCTCACTTTTACCTTAAAAGGAACTTTGGGAGATTTTAAGGAAAGCAAAAATACAGAAGGATCAAAAGTAACAAGTGGTAATCTTATGCTTGCAATTGGTGTAGGAGCTTTGATTTCGGTTCCAATATTTAAAACCGTCACCCATCTCCCTCCTTACATGGGCATGTTACTTGGCCTGGGTGTACTTTGGGTGGTGTCCGAATTGATTAATCCACATTTGGATGAAGTAGAACGAAAGCATTACACTGCTGGTCACGCGTTAACCAAAATTGACATGCCAAGCGTCTTGTTCTTTTTAGGCATTTTGCTTGCTGTTGGATCCCTTCAATCCATGGGTACCTTGGCCAACTTTGCTAGCTACCTCAACGATACCATCGGCGACAACCGAATCATTATCACGCTTATTGGAGTACTTTCTGCTATTGTAGATAATGTGCCTTTGGTCGCTGCTAGCATGGGCATGTACAGTATGGAAATATATCCTATGGATGACTTTATTTGGACTTATCTCGCCTATTGTGCCGGTACCGGAGGAAGTATTCTGATTATTGGTTCTGCCGCTGGTGTAGCAGCTATGGGCATGGAAAAAATAGAATTTGGTTGGTATTTGAAGCGTATTTCTCTTCTAGCAGCACTCGGTTATTTTGCTGGAGCAGCAGTATACCTTCTTATGGCTCAACTGTAAGTACCGCCTAAATCACCATAAAAAAAGGGAGGCAAAGCCTCCCTTTTTTTATACCTATTATATTTCCTGCTTCCGAAAGCAGGTATCCAAATGGTCGTTTACCAAACCGGTAGCTTGCATATGTGCATAGAGCACCGTGCTGCCTAAAAACTTAAATCCTCTTTTCTTCATGTCTTTTGCCAGCAAATCAGACTCTGGAGAAGTAGCAGGATAGGGTGCTTTAGGAGCGATGGAATTTCGAATTGGTTTGCCTCCAACAAATCCCCAAATATAATTTGAGAAGGTTCCAAATTCCTTTTGCACTTCCTGAAAACGCTGCGCATTGTTGATGGCAGCACGAATCTTCATGCCATTGCGAATAATCCCGCTGTCTTGAAGCAATTCTTGCACATACGATTCGGGAAATAGGGCCACTTCCTTGTAATCAAAGTTTGCAAAGGCCCTCCTGTAACCGGCTCGCTTTTTTAAAACTGTCGCCCAGCTAAGTCCTGCTTGTGCGCTCTCCAAGACCAAAAATTCGAAATGGACCCGATCATCGTAAACTGGTACACCCCATTCTTCGTCATGGTAGGTAATGTATTCCGGAAACCCTAGGCACCACGGGCAACGTGTTTTTTGAAAAGTATCCATAGTTTGAATCTCCCTATTTTTAATCCACAAACAAGAGCAAAAAAGGATTCGGGAAATATTTTTGTAAAACTTCCCGAAGAATTCGACAAGCCATTTTGAGCCTACATTCTAGGCTTTATTCCATATTTTCCAAGCGGCCTCAGCTTGCAATTCGAGCATATCTTGCCCATTTTTTACTTTTCCCCCTCGAGATAAACATTCCTGCATCAGCCGAGTACGGGCAGGATTGTATACCAAATCATAGACAAGATTTCTTCCATCCAACTGTTCCAAAGGCAACTCTGGCATTCCCTCCACATGAGGGTAAGTTCCCAAAGGCGTC
>Ga0181558_10000130_pt1 | contig 62516 bp, 65 predicted proteins | sample 011ome_22_FD_133754 | JGI IMG/M metagenome (GOLD analysis project Ga0181558, IMG submission 133754) | Coastal salt marsh microbial communities from the Groves Creek Marsh, Skidaway Island, Georgia - 011507BT metaG (megahit assembly) | ecosystem: Environmental > Aquatic > Marine > Intertidal... | reverse complement strand
GCTGTTGATATCTTAGTAATTGATTCAGTGGCAGCATTAACACCACGTGCTGAGATTGAAGGAGAGATGGGAGATTCTCAAATGGGCTTACAAGCACGTTTAATGTCAAAAGCTTTAAGAAAATTGACCAGCTCAATTAATAAAGCGAATACATGTTGCATTTTCATTAACCAATTGAGAGAGAAGATCGGTGTAATGTTTGGAAATCCGGAAACTACAACTGGTGGTAATGCATTGAAATTTTATGCTTCAATCCGAGTTGACATTCGTCGTTCAAGCCAGATCAAAGACGGTGACGAAGTAGTTGGAAACAGAACGCGTGTTAAAATTGTAAAAAATAAAGTCGCACCTCCATTTAAGAAAGCTGAATTCGACATCATGTATGGGCAAGGCGTTTCTAAAGTTGGTGAAATTCTTGACCTTGGTGTAGATCATGGTATCATCAAAAAGAGTGGATCATGGTTTAGCTACGGTGACACTAAATTAGGACAGGGAAGAGATGCCGTTAAGGTATTGATTAAAGACAACCCAGAACTAATGGATGAATTAGAGCAAAAAATTATTGCAAGAATTAAAGGTACGGACCAAGAAGTATTAGAAGAAGAAGTTGCTAAATAAACAGCCGTCTGTATTAGAAATATTCCTTAAAGGTTTTACTTCTACCAAAAGGAAGAAAAGAGTCGTTCATCTGCAGGTGAATGGCTCTTTTCGATTTAAGAAGTTATAGTAAGACAGGAAGTAAACTCTACTTCAACTTTTCATTTTCATGATGACGCTTATTATCGCGTTTGGTCTTTTTATCCAAATTTTTTTGAAGGGCTTCTTCTAGATCTATACCCGTTTGATTGGCAAGGCATATCAATACCCATAAAACATCTGCCATTTCATCTCCCAGGTCTTTTGTTTTATCAGATTCTTTTTCTGATTGCTCTCCATAGCGACGAGCAATAATACGAGCAACCTCACCTACTTCTTCCGTCAACTGCGCCATATTGGTCAGTTCATTAAAATAACGAACCCCGTATGTCTTAATCCAATTATCTACTAGCTCTTGTGCTTCTTTTATCGTCATCTTCTTAATTTCTTAATAATTCCAGTTGTTGAAAAACCATCCACTAAAGGAATCGTCGTTACCGTTCCGCCATTTGCTAATACTACATCACGACCAACGATGTAGGATTTCTGTGTATGATCTTCTTCCTCAGGATCATAATCACCACCTTTTACTAAAACATCTGGCACTACCAACTCTATTAACCCTATAGGCGTTTCTTCATCAAATTCAACAATTAAATCAACAAAACCCAAACCGGCAAGAACAGTCGCGCGGGCATCATACGGATTTATCGGCCGTTCTTCACCCTTTCCTTGACGCTTGACAGATGCATCACTATTTAAACCCAAGACCAAAACATCACCTTGCTCAGCCGCTTTTGCCAAATACATCACATGGCCTTTATGCAGGATATCAAAACAACCATTTGTAAAAACAACCATCTTTCCTCTTTGACGATAGGATGCAATACGCTCCGTTAATTCTTCTGGTGATGTAAACTTATGTTGTAGGTTCTTCAGGTGCTCCATCACTTTGAATTTTTACATTTTTACCGTTCGCGGCTAACGATATTAATCCGAGTAAGATCATCATGATTGTTTGCGCTGTCCAGTTGATCCATCCAATTGCTAATGCGTCAGGAAGGATACCACTATAATCTGGACTAGCCATGTAGATCGTTAAAATCAAACCTACAAAAGCTGGGTAAACACCAATTCCGCCCTGTACGAGAATCATTCCCAAAGTTCCCGCCACGAATCCTGCAAGGATAGCATCCCAACCTAGCGCAGCGGTTGAATCAAGGGCATATAGACAAGCGGTAAAATTAGCCACGTACATTATCCAAACAAAAAACGTATGCCCAATAAATGGCAACTTTTGATCTGTTTTGAAAATTGAAAAAACCCCTTCAAAAAGACCTTTTACAAAATCGATAATTTTTGTTCTAAATGACTTTTTAAAGACCACCAGTACCACTGCGCCAATAAATCCGACAATGATCGCATATTTTACAACAGCACCAAGGATATCAAATATCGCCCCATTCCCACATTGAGACATCCCTTCATTAAAGGTCTCGATTTTATGCTGAAACAATTCAATTTTATCGTACTGCAAACCTAACGCAATAAGCGAAACGATTCCCAGCATAAATACATCAACAGCACGCTCTGCAAGAATAGTTCCGAATCCTTTCTGAAAAGGCACCTTCTCAGTTCGTGACAATACTCCAGCTCGACTTGCTTCACCTGCTCTCGGAAAAACGATATTAATGATATAGCCGATCATCAATGCATGATAAGCATTCCAAAATCGCACCTTATAACCCATTGGAGACAAAAGGTAGCGCCAGCGATAAGCGCGGCTCAAATGACTGAGGAAAGCGAAAATCAAGGCAGTAAACACCCAAAAATAATTGGCTTTACCAAAGGCTTCGAACAAGTCCTTTTTCTGATCTTCACAAAGCGCATCGTAAAATAACCAAATCAAAAAAACACCAAACCCAAGTGGGAGTATAATTTTGAGTCCTGAAATGATTTTTGAGCGCATGCTACTAATTTAATATTGCTGTAAAAATATAACAACGGTGGACAAGAACAAGAATTGCCTAATCCAATCGATTCGTTTCGGTATTCGGAAATACTAAGCTTGGCTTAAAACTACGCGCTTCCTCGAAATCCATAAAGCCATAACCAATGATAATCACAATGTCTCCAACCGCTACTCTTCGGGCCGCTGGTCCGTTTAGACAAATACCTCCACCACCTCTTTCTCCAGCAATTACATAGGTCTCTATGCGTTCACCATTGTTGACGTTAACGATTTGAACACGCTCCCCTTCAATCATATTTGCAGCTTCCAACAGATCAGGATCGATTGTGATGCTGCCAATATAATTCAAATCAGCTTCCGTAACTTTAACTCTATGTATTTTTGATTTTAAAACCTGTACCAACATCTTTTCTTGAAATGAGGTGCAAAATTACGGGAAATAATTCAGACTGTGAACGGCTTAGATAAAATCTTTAGAAGACTTATTCCCTATTCACCAACATGAATATATCGATGAAACTCGCTTAGTTTTGACCTTGACTTCCCATTAAAAAGGCCTTTAAAAATTCATCAATATCTCCGTTAAGAACGGCATCGACATTAGATGTTTCATAACCTGTTCTGACATCTTTCACCAATTTATAGGGTTGCATAACATAATTACGAATTTGAGATCCCCACTCGATTTTCATCTTATTGGCCTCAATTTCATTTTGTTTTGCCATTCTCTCGCGCAATTCTAACTCATATAATTGCGAACGTAAAAGCTGCATGGCTTTTTCCTTATTCGAAAGCTGTGAGCGTGACTCAGAATTCTCAACAATAATACCGGATGGTGCGTGACGCAATCGCACAGCCGTTTCCACCTTATTGACATTCTGTCCACCTGCACCACCTGCTCGGAAAGTCTCCCAGGTAATGTCAGACGGATTTATATTAATTTCAATGGTATCATCTACCAAAGGATAAACGTAAACAGAAACAAAAGAAGTATGTCGTTTTGCATTCGAATCAAAGGGAGAAATTCGAACCAAGCGGTGAACACCATTTTCACCTTTTAAATAACCAAAAGCAAATTCACCATCAAATTCAAGCGTTACTGTTTTCACACCAGCAACATCTCCTGACTGATAATTCAGTTCCTTTATTTTCATTCCGTTTTTCTCTCCCCACATCATATACATCCGCATTAACATAGATGCCCAATCACAACTTTCTGTTCCGCCTGCTCCCGCCGTAATTTGCAATACCGCTTTCAAACTATCCTCTTCAGCGCTGAGCATATTTTTGAATTCCAGCTCCTCTAATTTCGCAATTGATTGCTCATAATGCTTCTCTATTTCCGACTCCTCAGTCTCGCCCATTTCATAAAACTCGATCAAGACTTTTAAATCCTCTAAGTCAGTTTTGACGCCTTCATAAGCATCAATCCAGAATTTTTTACCTCGCATTTGTTTTAAAATACGCTCAGCTTTTTTAGGATCATCCCAAAATGTTGGATCTTGTGACTTCAAATTATCTTCATGCACGTCAACACGCTTCTCTTCTATGTTTAAATAGCCATGAAGTTCCCCAACTCTTCGCTCAAAGTCCTTTAACTGATCTTGTGTCACCATACTGCAAAAATTATATTTTTTTTTCGTTTTTCACCTATTCAAGACCGGAATAAATCCGAAATCCTCGCGCAAATCACATATGGTTACGAATACTGAACTTATCAACAGAAAATTAAGTTATTCAACACCTTCTTCATCAATTGCAATATTATTCTAATTTTGTGTTGAACTATTTTTAAAGAGAATACACATGAATGTACCTGCTGATTTAAAGTACACAAAAGACCATGAATGGGTTAAAGTAGATGGCGACACGGCCATCATTGGTGTAACTGATTTCGCACAAAGCGAATTAGGTGATATCGTATATGTAGAGGTTGAGACTGAGGGTGAGACATTAGACCAAGAAGAGGTTTTTGGATCAATCGAAGCTGTTAAGACTGTTTCAGATTTATTCATGCCCGTGGGTGGTGAAGTGACTGCATTCAACGAAGAATTAGAATCTAATCCTGAGGTAGTCAATTCTGACCCTTATGGTGAGGGATGGATGATAAAAGTAAAACTATCGGACGCTTCCGAAGTAGATGGGCTTTTGTCAGCAGATGAATACAAAGACCTCATTGGTTAAGCAAAACCGGTATCACATTCCATGGGTTTTATGGAGCTTGATTATTCTGGTTTTGAGTTTAATGCCAGGGGATCGAATTCCCGATTTGACCCTCACGTGGATATCTCCGGATACGCTTGCGCATCTGATAATGTACTCGATACTATCTTGGTCATTATTGCTTGGATTTATAAAGCGTGAAAAAAAAATGAACCAATCGATAATTCGGTTGTACGGAGGAGTGATATTAGCAGGGTTTTTGTTTGGCACAGCGATCGAAATTATTCAAGGAACGCTCATATACCGAAGGCATTTTGATGTTGTCGATATTGTTGCGAATTTTTTTGGAACAATTTTTGGAGCGATTACCTTCAAATGGACTGCTATAAAATTAGGTATTATTAACCGCTAAGTTGAGCATATTATTATTAACTTAGCAACGTTCAAATTTTAAGAACTATGGAACTCAAAAAATCAAGAGAGGCGAATTTAGAAAACAAGCGAGCAGGCTTTTTCTTTGTTGGTCTTGTAATGATCTCAGCATTAGTGTTGATGGCATTTAATTTCCGTGAATTCATCCCAGATGATAGAGTTGCGGATGTGGAACACGAAACAGAGACGGAAGATCTCTTATTTGATATTCCGCCAGAAGAGGAACCGCCACCACCGCCACCAGAGCAAGCTCCACCACCACCGGTTATCGAGGACATTGAAGTCGTAGAAGATGATGAGGAAGTGGATGAAATTGACTTAGGTTTTATTGATGATGAATTGGAAGAAGTTCCAGATGAAGAAGAACCAGAAATCGTTGCAGAAGAAATTTTGGACATTGCAGAGGTTGAACCTGAATTCCCAGGAGGACCGGCTGAGATGGCAAAATGGATTCAGAAAAACGTTGTTTATCCTGAACTTTCAAGAGAAATGGGTGAACAAGGAACGGTTTATGTGCAGTTCGTTGTTAACAAAAACGGATCGATAGAGCAAACGAAAATTTTAAGAGGGGTATCTGACGCCCTTGACAAAGAAGCAAAACGTGTCGTTGGTGACATGCCAAGATGGAAACCCGGAGAACAAGCTGGTAAGCCAGTACGTGTTCGTTATACGATTCCAATTAAATTTAAATTGTCATAAAAAGCTTTAATAACTTACTGAATCAATCCGTCCCCAAAGCATTGGGGACGGATTTTTTATTTCTACACCATGATCGAATTAACTAAAAAAGATATTCTTCGGAAACTGATCAGTTGTATTGATTTGACGACCTTATCCAATAAGGACAATCAAGATTCAGTGCAAGAACTAATCGACAAAGCAAACCAAGGTCACGACGGTATTCATCCAGCTGCCGTCTGTACATTTTCAAACCTTGGCCATTTCGTAAAAGGTCAATTAAATCCGAGTATTAAAGCTGCAGTTGTTGGCTCATCATTCCCTACAAGTCAAACCTTGTCCTCAGCAAAAATAGCGGAGGCAAAATTGATTGCAGAAACCGGGATTGATGAACTAGACATTGTCATCAATCGAGGCGATGCTATTGCTGGTAATTTCTCAAATATCAGCAATGAAATAAACGAGATTCGTGCAGCAATTGGCACTTTGCACCTAAAGGTAATTTTAGAAACAGGAGAATTACAAGATGAAAGGCTAATCAAAAAAACGGCACAAATTGCTATTGACGCTGGTGCAGATTTCATCAAAACCTCAACGGGAAAAACAGAGATTGGTGCAACACCCGCAGCCGTCGGCTGGATGTGCGAAATCATACACAATCATTATACAAAAACAGGAATTAAAATCGGAATTAAACCTTCAGGTGGAATCCGAAGTTTTGAAGACGCCATACTTTATTTTAATCTTGTTGGAGAAATATTAGGGGCCGAATGGCAAAACCCACAACTTTTTAGAATTGGAGCAAGTTCACTTTATGATACTTTAATTGAAGCTTATCAAAAATGCTAAAGATGGATTATGCTATTCATAAAGATTGGATTGAAACTGCAATGTATGCTGCTATTGAAGCAGCAAATGCGATCAATGAATTATACCAAACTAATTTTGATGTAGAAATCAAAGCAGATCGATCGCCAGTGACGATAGCGGATAAAACATCGAGTCAAATCATCCTTCGTATCTTAAAAGAAACCAAGATTCCAATAATATCTGAAGAAGAAACGATTCCTCCCTTCAAACAACGTAGTCAATTAGATTGGATTTGGATAGTCGACCCGCTTGATGGAACTAAAGAATTTATACGTCAGAATGATGAATTTTGTGTTTGTATTGCGCTAATATATCAATCGCAACCCGTCTTTGGTATACTAGCTGACCCTGTCAAGAAGATGATACTCGCAGGTGGCGAAAGCATGGGTGCCTTTTATTTTCCATTTGGAGAATACGGTATGGGTCATTCACAATTCCAGCTGAAAAACATTAAATCAAATAAAACCAAAATAATCGCTCATTCACGATCACATTTTTCTGAAAAAACAAAAGTCTTTATTGAATCGATCGAAAAAGACTACGGTGAAGTTGACTTTATCAAAAAAGGCAGCGCTCTGAAATTTGTTGATTTATGTCTTGGAAAAGCCGATTTTTATCCCCGAATGGCACCTACAATGGAATGGGATATTGCAGCGGGAGATGCTATTTACCGATCAATTGGCGGTGAAGTACTTGATTTTACTAAATTTGAACCATTGAAATATAATAAGGAAAACCTCTATAATCCTTATTTTATCGCTCGAAATAAACATTTGAAACAATAAATACGCTATGCACAAAGTTGCCTTAATCACAGGTATTACGGGACAAGACGGTGCTTATCTCGCCGAACTTTTATTAGAAAAGGGATATATTGTACACGGTATCAAACGACGCTCATCACTCTTTAATACCGATCGAATAGATCATCTGTACCAAGATCAACACGAATCAGATGTGCGTTTCTTTTTACATTATGGTGATTTAACGGATGCAACCAATCTAATACGCCTTGTTCAAGAAATTGCTCCGGATGAGATCTATAACTTAGCGGCCATGTCGCACGTTAAGGTATCATTTGACACGCCTGAATACACGGCCAATACGGATGCGTTGGGCACGCTGAGAATGCTCGAAGCGATTCGTATTTTAAAGATGGAGAAAGAAGTGAAGCTTTATCAGGCTTCAACATCTGAACTATACGGTAAGGTAATGGAAACACCTCAGTCTGAGACGACACCTTTCTATCCAAGAAGTCCGTATGGTGTTGCTAAACTCTACGCTTTTTGGATTATCAAAAACTATAGAGAGGCTTATAATATTTATGCTTGTAACGGTATTTTATTCAACCACGAAAGTCCTTTTAGAGGAGAAACATTTGTAACCCGTAAGATAACGCGCGCAGCGGCTAAAATCAAATTAGGTTTACAGGAAAAGCTATTCTTAGGCAACCTCGACGCTCAGCGAGATTGGGGACATGCGAAAGATTACGTGTATGGCATGTACTTGATCTTGCAACAGGATACTGCTGATGATTATGTACTTGCAACTGGCGAGACCCATCCGGTGCGTGAGTTTGTTGAAAAATCATTTGCTCGTTTAGATATCAAAATTCGTTGGGAAGGAAAAGGGGTTGATGAAAAAGGCATTGACGAAGCAACTGGCAAAGTCTTAATCGAAGTTGATCCGAAATATTTCCGTCCAACGGAAGTTGATTTACTGTTAGGCGATCCATCTAAAGCTAAAAAAGAATTAGGTTGGGAGCCAACTTATAGCTTTGAAGAATTAGTGCATGAGATGGTAGATGCCGATCTTGCCCTATTCAAGCGAGATAAATATTTGCTTGAGGGAGGACATAAAATTTATCACCAAAAAGAGTAATTACGTTGGACAAGCAATCTAAAATTTATATTGCAGGCCATAGAGGAATGGTCGGTTCGGCAATCCACCGGAAACTTGTGGCGCTAGGCTTCAAGAAAATCATCGTTCGGACATCCACCCAATTGGATTTACGATCTCAAAAAGCGGTTCAGGATTTTTTCGAATCTGAAAAGCCAGATTATGTTTTTTTAGCAGCGGCTAAAGTTGGTGGAATTCATGCCAATAATATCTATCGCGCAGAATTCCTGTACGACAACCTAATGATTGCGAGCAATATTATTCATGCTGCTCACGATCACCACGTTAGAAAACTGCTTTTTCTTGGGTCATCTTGCATCTACCCAAAACTTGCTGACCAACCGTTAAAAGAAGATTATTTATTAAGTGGACCATTGGAGCAAACCAATGAGCCCTATGCGATTGCGAAGATCGCAGGCATCAAATTATGTGAAACCTATCGCGATCAATACGGTGATGCATTCATTTCAGCTATGCCGACGAATTTATACGGTCCAAACGACAATTATCACCCGGAGAACTCGCATGTTTTACCCGCTTTATTGCGAAAATTTCACTTGGCGAAAATAAAACATGAACCACACGTAGAAATTTGGGGAACAGGTCAGCCGATGCGAGAATTTTTGCATGTTGATGATTTAGCAGACGCCTGTCTATTTTTAATGGACAATTATGACAAAAAACAATTCGTCAATGTAGGTACAGGCGCAGACTTTACAATTGCTGACCTAGCAAAACTTATCCAAAAGATAGTCGGATACGAAGGCAAACTCGTTTTCAACACAGACAAACCTGACGGCGCGCCGCGCAAATTAATGGATGTCTCTCTGTTGAATCAATTAGGCTGGAAAGCGTCCATTTCTTTAGAAGAAGGCATTAAAAAAACCTACCAATTAGCAATAGAAAATAACAGTCTGGTCGAATAAACCTCAATTTTGGAAACCATTCATCTTCCAACTACGTATTTTTAATTGTGAATAAACAGCTTACGATTTTCCTTTTCTTATTGGCCTGCCTCCATATCTCGAGTGCATTCGGACAGCTGTATTTGCCTTTAAACGCCTATTATCAAAATGAAGTCGAACGTCAATTTTTAACAGATAGCGCTTCAACCTTATCCAATGCTCACTTGAGTATGAAGCCTATTTTGGATAAAAGAACAAACGCAGAAAATATCTATCAAAGTCAAGGCAAACACTATTATTGGATCACACAAAAAATATTTAAAGAGAATTTTATTGTTTTCGAAGGTGCAGATTTTTGGTGCAGCATTGATCCGATCTTAGACTTAGAATTGGGGAGTGACTTTTCAGCGGATAGCTTGGAGCGGCTTTATTGGAACACCAGAGGTATACGAATTCAAGGTAAATTCTTTGACCAAGTTGGTTTTTCTACGGTGATATATGAAAACCAAGCCATTCTGCCCCTCTACCAAAGAACTTATGCTGACGATCATGGCGAGTTTTTCCCAAATAGCATATTGACACAGTACCAACAAAACAACGCTATGATTCCTGGTTATGCACGAACAAAACCATTTAAAACCAACGGTTACGATTTCGGTTTTGCTGAAGGCTATGTTCGCTATTCTCCTTCCAAGCATTTTAATATTCAACTCGGAAATGGTAATCATTTTATTGGTAATGGCTATCGGTCACTATTACTATCCGATTTTACAACGAATTATCCTTTTTTAAAACTAGAGACCAATCTTTGGGAGGATCGAATTCAATACAATACCATTTATGCCTTGCATCAAAATCCTTATCGATTGGTACTTTACACGACACCAGAGGCGACTTATGAAAGAAAAATTGGAACCTATCATTATTTAGATTTCGCGATTTCTAAGAACTTACAGATAGGTTTATTCGAAGGTAATCAGTGGCGATTAGTGGATTCATTGGGATCTCATCAACCGAATTATCTTTTTCTAAACCCTGTTCCATTCGTAAGCAGCCTAATCAAACAAAATGATAGCACAGGGTTCTCTTCAATTATGGGCATTAATCTATCTGGGTCGATAGGATCACTCAATGCATATACTCAGCTATTGGTAAGCAATGGCGGTATTGGAGGATATCAATTAGGTTTGAAATATTACAATCTATTCATTCCTCAGTTGGATTTAGCGGTTGAGTATAATCAAGTGTTAAGAGGTGCCTATTTAAATGAAAACGCACGCTATAATTACAGTCATAATAATTTACCCATTGCCCATCCTTTTGTGAATGACTTTCAAGAACTGGTTGTTCGGTTAGATTATCAACACAACCGTTTTTTTATAAGAAATAGCCTCAATTACTCTCAACGTATCTATCAAGACAGCATACCGGTTTACAACACCATCTTAGCGCCATTAACAGATATTGAAGGAGAATCTTCTCACCGCGGAATATTTCTTTACAATCAACTCGAGATTGGCTATCGCTTCAATAAAAGGAACAATTTACAAGTGTACCTTGGACATCTTTATCGCAACCAAAACTCCCCTGCGGATAACCCACTTACCAATTATGCGTATATAGGTGTGCGAACGGAATTAAAGAATAAATACCGGGACTATTAGAAAACATGAGAGATTATCACCTTATATTATCCTTTATTACGGCATTTAGTGTTGTTTTACTCGCCACTCCGGCATTAATCAAGGTGGCAAAAATGAAGCGTCTCGTTGATGAACCAAGCGAGGCCCGAAAAAAACACACCACAAGCATTCCTACCATTGGCGGTGTCATCATTTTTAGTGCATTTATATTTTCTTCATTTTTATGGTTACCCGTGAATGACCAAGGCGTAATTGATGGTCTACAACAATTCATGTTTTTAATGGCCAGTTTAATCCTCTTATTCTTTGTTGGCGTTAAGGACGACATCATTGGCATGTCCCCAATGAAAAAATTGATTGCCCATGTAATGGTTGGCTTTATTCTTGTCGTAATGGGTGGAATTAAAATCACCAGTTTTCATGGACTATTGGGCATGGACATAATGCTTCCAGACTATGCTAGTATTTTACTTTCAATTTTTATCTATATCGTGGTCGTAAATTCCATTAACTTAATTGATGGCGTAGATGGTTTAGCAAGTGGTATTGGTTTATTATCAACTTGTGTTTTTGGAATTTGGTTCGCACATTATGATCAAATGCATTGGGCAGTTGTTTCATTTTCATTAAGTGGAGCCCTTCTTGGATTTTTAGTCTTCAACTTTAATCCAGCACGAATATTTATGGGTGATTCTGGTTCACTTATTGTTGGTGCAGTCATCAGTGTCTTGGCGATACAACTCATTGAGTCACCTATTGATAAATTGCCGGCCGACTATCAAATGATATCGACACCTGTTATGGCGATGGCGATCCTTGCCTATCCGCTTTTAGATACTTTAAGAGTTTTTATCATACGAACGTCCAAAGGAAAATCGCCATTGAGCGCTGATCGAACCCATTTACATCACCGTCTGCAAGACCGCGGATTTGGGCATAGGAAAACTGTATTAATCATTTATATTTTCAATTTATTTATGATGGGGCAAGCTTTCTTTATTCAGTTTGAAAATCCAAACTTTAGCTTCTTGGTGAGTTTAGGTTTTGCTTTGTTATTTATTCTTCTCGTTTTCTTAGGAAAGAAAAAACTCAATACGGACGAAAGTGAATAAATGGGCTATTTCCATACTGTTGATCACAACAAGTGCTTTTACAGGACTTGCTCAATTGTCAATAGAGCCCATGCATTATCGCACTAGAATAGCAAATGACTCACTTTATTTCGAGGACAACCAAGGGATTCACTCCGGAGTTTTACCATTAATCACCAATCAGTATAATCGAAAAATTGGGATTGACATGGTCCCTACCCTAGCTTTTGAAAAAAGTCACTTACGAATCTACCCATTGGCGAATCTAAATGGAGGATATCATATCGGCACAAACAATTCAGGACTGATTCTTCAAGCCGGAGCAGGTTTAGGCATTGATTTCAGTGCTAGCAAATGGTTTATGACTGGGAAATTTCTCCCGTTCTATGCTCAATCGGCTCAAATCACCGATTCGATCCAAAGTAACTTTAACATGTTTCCTGGCGCAAGTCGTGGCATTGCCAATCAAACCTATCATTTTAGTGAATTGATAGTTGGATATCGACCGAATCAATTTTTTACTTTTTTAGGTGGATACGGCCGAAACGCTTTTGGAGAGGGTTACCGTTCATTATTACTGTCGGACAATAGCACAGCAAATCCTTTTTTTAAGATCGAGACACAATTTGGAGACATCAAATATGTCAACCTTTACCAAGCGTGGAAAGACAATACAACGGATCCATTCGATCGAGGGCTAGATAATCGAAAATTTGCCGTCATGCATTATATCAGTTGGAATGTCACGCGTGAATTTAACATCAGCATTTTCGAAACAGTCGTTTGGCAAGCCAATGATTCATTGGTCAATCGTGGTTTTGATCCGAACTATTTAAACCCAATTGTGTTTTACAGACCAGTTGAATATGGTAATGGATCTGCAGACAACGTCTTACTTGGTGCTAATATGTCTTACAAAATTGATCGCTCTAATTGTATCTATACGCAACTTATTCTAGATGATTTTCTGTTAAAAGAAATTCGAGCGCGGTCTAGATGGTGGGCCAATAAGTATGGGTTTCAACTCGGTTATAAGTCATCTGATTTTGCCAATGTAGATGACTTATACATTCAGACGGAATTCAATGTCGTCCGACCATTCACGTTCTCGCACCGAACCTCTACCCCATCATATGGGCACTTAAACGCTTCAGTAACACACCCTTTGGGAGCAAACTTTTGGGAAGTCTTAGGAATTATATCAAAACCCGTTGGTCAATTTCGATTAACCAATAAACTCACCTACAGTGGTTACGGTGTCGACACATCAGCTATAAGCTATGGTCAAAATATATTTGCACCTTATACAACACGTGATAAAGAATACGATCATTATATCATGCAGGGCAAAAAACACAATGTCTTAACCAATAATATCATATTGGAAATACCCATTATGAAGTCAATCGAATTAATGGCCTTTTTCAATTATCAATTCCGTGCCGTTACAGCAGAAAAGTACAACTTTATGCAACATCAGTTTCAATTGGGTATACGTTCGCGATTGTGGAATAGCTACACTGATTTTTAGACTGTTGAAATCTTTTACTCTATTTTAGAATGATTCTCAATAAAAAGAGCCACTAGAGTGCTACCTTTTTATTAAATTTGCAATACCAATTTCATAATGAGTAATGGTAGCTGAAGACACTGTGGCAGATAAAACACAATCCACCTCGAAAATAAAAGACTATGCTTTGCTGTTAAAGCTTCGCTTAGCGTTTTTGGTTGTGCTATCTGCTTTATCAGGATATCTCTTTGTCGGTGGTGATTTTAACCTCAATTTCGTTTATTTGATTATCGGTGGTTTTTTAATCACGGGAGCATCGAATGGTTTTAATCAAATCATTGAACGTGATCTCGACAAAAAGATGAACCGTACATCCAACCGACCAATTCCGGCTGGAAGAATGACAATCAACGAAGCCTTTATTATTGCTACCGGATCAGGAATTGTGGGAACATTTTTATTGTTTCAAATCAACTACTTTGCAGGAATACTTGGCCTTTTAGCTTTTGTCATGTATGTTTTTATTTACACCCCACTGAAACGCATGACGCCTTGGGCCGTATTTGTTGGCGCCTTCCCTGGTGCCATACCACCTATGCTCGGTGTCTTGGCTGTTACCGGTACATTCGAAGGAGAAAATGGCCTCATTGCAGGACTCCTATTCTTCATTCAATTTGTTTGGCAATTCCCTCATTTTTGGGCCATTGCGTGGGTACTGGATGACGATTACGCGAAAGCAGGCTTTTCATTATTACCGAGTAAGCAAAGAAAATCAAAACGCTCTGCTTTTCACATTATGACCTACACCCTCTTTATGGTTCCAGTAAGTATTCTGCCGTGGACCTTGGATTGGACTTCCGAGATTACTCTACTCGCAGCAACCTTAGCAGGTATGTGGTTTTTTGTTAAAGCATACATGCTCTACATCCGTTTAGATGATAAATCGGCCCGAAAACTCATGTTTGCCTCATTCATTTACCTGCCCATTATCCAATTTTTGTACGTATTTGATAAAATTTAAAAATTGTGGACACAAAAGAAAAGAATCAGGAGATATCGCCGGAATTGAATGCTAAGATGAAGAAGAACCTCCTTTGGATTTTCATCTTCGCGGTGACTATGATCTTTGCTGGTTTAACGAGCGGATATTTGGTTTCTAGAGGTGGTAACTTTTGGGTGAGCATCAAAATGCCTGGTGCATTTCAAATTAGTACCGCGTCCATTTTATTAAGTAGTGGATTGCTACTCTTGGCGCGTTGGGCGGTCATCAAAGGAAAAGCGGCCATTCTAAAAATAGCATTAGGACTAGCTTTTGGATTAGGCGTTACGTTCGGTATTTCGCAATATATTGGATGGACCCAATTGATTGAAAATGGGAATGTTGTTTCTGGTGAAATCATTAATATCCGAGGTAAATATGGAAAGTATTTTACGCTGATTTACGAAGGAAAAGAAATAAGTTTTGACGGTTATTCTTTCTACATCAAAGGTGAGCCTATTTCCGAAGAATTAGCAGCAGAGATGAAGGTGTTTTCAGAAGCTCTTATCGAAGGATCAACATCTGAGAACAAGCAGTATCAATTGAGTGATTACGGAACAAAATTTTCCATCCGTTTTTCAAACAACTTACTAACCTACACAAACAACGACTTGAAATCCAATGGAGTAGCCCTATCAGACATTCAACATGATCGATTATTCCATTTTGCTGAGAATATTGTAAATGACAAAGGTGATTTTATCATCAAAGGTAAATATGGAGAAGCATTTACCATTTATTATGATAGCGAAGCGCTCGAATATAAAAATCGACAATTCTACTGGAAAGACGAACCACTTTCGAAAAAGAAGGTCAACGATTTGAATGCTCAAAAAAATACGGCGAGCTCATATATTTATGCTTTCACCGGAATGCACTTATTACACTGGCTGGGTGGAATTATCTCACTTTTAGTCGTGTTTATTAAGGGGTTACGATTAAAATACACCTCTGACAATTACTTAGGCTTAACATTAGGGTCAATTTACTGGCACTTTTTAGGCATATTGTGGCTTTATTTATATGCATTTTTAATTTTTATTCATTAAACTTGCACAACGAAAATTATCTTTTATGGCATCTGCTACGCAAGAAATAGATCAATCAAAACTTTGGGACGGAAAAGAGTCACCATTAAGAGTGAGCTATGGTAAGATCATGATGTGGTTTTTCCTAGTTTCTGATGGCTTAACATTCGGAGGGTTATTAACCGCGCTTGGTTATGCTAAATTCTCCAATCCAGAAACAGCTATGACCTGGCCTTCTGGCGAAAGTGTTTTCTTCCACTTCCCGGGAACGCACGCTTCACTTCCATTATTGTATGTTGCTTTCATGACGTTCATCTTGATCGTCTCGTCTGTAACAATGGTATTAGCTGTTGAGGCTGGACACCGTATGGACAAGAAGAGTGTAATCAAATGGTTATTATGGACAGTACTAGGAGGTTTGATCTTCTTGGGCTCTCAGGTATGGGAGTGGAGTACATTCATTGCTGGACCTGATGGAGATCTTTCAACTTGGGTAGATAATGCAACACTAGCTCATAACCCTTATGGGCCTACATTATATGCGAACTTCTTCTTCTTTATTACTGGATTCCACGGGTTCCACGTATTTACTGGGGTTGTATTTAACGCGTTGGTATTAAGAAATGTTATTCGCGGAGTCTATCACAAACGTGGCCATTACGAAATGGTTGAGAAAGTAGGTTTGTATTGGCACTTCGTTGACCTTGTTTGGGTATTCGTATTTACGTTCTATTATTTAGTGTAAGTAAATCCAAAGAGGTTTTAAATAATTGATTTAAACGAAAGAAAATGGTAAGAGACGACATTATAGAATATTCGTTAGATACACATCACTCAGAAGAAGAGGGTGTGAAAATCAGAAAGAAAATTTGGCAGATAACAATCATTCTATCGGTTATTACGATCGTTGAAGTATTAGTTGGAGCTTATTTCCCAAAAGATGACGTTAGCGGCATGGCTTGGGCCTTTATTAAATACGGTTATATCCTTTTAACAGTTGTTAAAGCAGGTTATATTGTTTCTGTATTTATGCACTTAGGTGATGAGCGAAAAACTTTGCGCTACATGGTACTTGTACCTTATATCATCTTTATCTTGTATTTAATTTTCATTATATTAATGGAAGCTGCATACATCAAAGGTGTTTGGGATACGATCCATTAAGGATAGGTCCTGTCACAGTCATATAAATAAGTTTATATCCTCATGGTTTCAGGGAAACGTGTCCTGTTGATTTTATTGGTCCTGCTCGGACCTGGATTCATCATTTATTTCATTTCAAAAACGGTTAACAACCACTTTCTTCGTCTTCCTTATTTAGGATATGAATACACGATGGATGCCAATGGAAACAAGGTTGATTCAACAGCCTACCAAGTTCCTGAATTTGCTTTAACCAATTTTAATGGAGATCCTATTACTCAAGATTCCATTGACGATAAAATCATTGTTTTAACCACCATTCAAAACGAATGCCCTGACTTGAACACATGTGGCTTGAGTCTCTTTCACTTCAACGAAATCTTCTTTCATAAACTGGTAAAGAATCAAGATAATTATTGGAATGTTCGTGTACTCTCTATTTTGACCGATCAAAACGGTCAACCGATCGACTCCGTTTCGTCTGCATTAAGAGAAGAAATCAAACAGTATGATACAACAGGAATTTGGTGGTTTTCTACAGGTGATGTTTCTCCTTTTTACGATTTCGATTATTACGGCAAACAATTCATAGACCAACCGGCATCCGCACAAGATGGTGAGATTGGTGAAAAAGCATACACGAACAGCCTCGTTCTTATCGATGATGAAGGTCATATACGAGCTGTTTCAGGTGGTAAGTCAGATACGGACATCCGCAATTTCTTTGATATGGTTAAACTCTTAAAGAAAGAAGAATTTGATGCCAATCTGGCTGCTGAAGAAAGAAGCCAACCTTCAAAATAGTTAACTTCAGTTCGCACCTGCCTGCGCCCTCACATTCCTTTTTATTTTAACAGTCAAGATGATTCAGCTCGTCGAAAAAACCGTAATTTTGTACACCAAATAAAACAGACATGCGTAATACATTCTATCTCTTTTTTGCTTTTCTGCTTTTTGCCTGTAATTCAAATTCTGAAGCAAATGAAAACACAGACGAGCCAACTCATTCTGGACTGCCCTATTTAGGATTTCATGATTTTGGTGTAGACACGATTTATCATACCGTGCCACACTTTGCCTTAATGGCTCAGGATAGCTCCATCGTAAAAAAAGAAATGTTTGAAGGCAAAGTGCATGTAGCCAATTTCTTTTTTACAAGCTGCCCGGCGATTTGCCCGGCAATGATAGAACAAATGAAACGGCTTCAAGGTAATACTTCAGATATTGAAGAGATCAAATTCTTATCACACACAATTGATCCGGAGCGCGATAGCATCCCTCGACTAAACTGGTATATCAATGAAAAAGGTATTGATACGCATAATTGGTATTTTCTTTATGGTGAGCGCGAGTATGTCTATGACCTAGGCGAGAATGGCTACATGATCAACGCCATGGAAGATGAAGCCGCAGAGGGCGGTTTTTTGCACTCAGAGCACTTCGTATTGATCGATCGTGAAGGACATATCCGTGGACTGTACGACGGTACACAAACAACAGAAGTAGATCGATTAGAAAAAGACATTCGAAAATTACTAAAAATTGAATATGGAGTCGAAACAAAATAATAATACCGTGGACATTGAGAAACGATACAAACCATTAGTCATTGTACTATCAATCGTTATTCCCTTGGTAGTAGCTCTATTATTCGGCATGCCTAAGGTAGACGGTGTTGATTTAAGCTTTTTACCACCTATTTATGCGAGCATTAATGGTATTACAGCTATTTTACTTGTTATTGCTGTAATCAGCATCAAAAAAGGTAGGAGAGAGTTACATCAGCGTCTTATGATGTCTGCTGTTTTGTGCTCATTACTTTTTTTAGTGGGATATGTAGCCTATCATTTGACTTCTGACACAACACTCTATGGTGATTTAGATCATAATGGAACACTTTCAGTTGCCGAGGCAGCTCAATTGGGTTCAGGTGCGTATGTTTATTACTTCATATTGGCTTCGCATATTATTCTAAGTATCGTCGTGATTCCGCTGGTGATGCAAACCTATTTAAAGGGCTGGGCAAATAACTTAGAAGGGCACCGTAAGTGGGCAAAGGTTACTTTTCCGATCTGGTTGTATGTCGCTGTTTCAGGTGTGGTGGTCTACGTGATGATTAGTCCTTTTTACGGATAATTACCAACCTCTCATTTCACAAATATTACGCTTAAAAGGATTGAAGGTGATCATAAATCCATAAAAGCTATACCAATCTTTATTGTTGGCGTTACCTCTATTGTATCCTTCTGAAAAGTCTATTCGTCGATCAGATAACTCAGCTGCAAGCGGGCCGTTCTTCGCCCTTAACTGATCCGGATCTACATAATTACCGGAAACATCATCGATATAATCCGTAAAAGTTTTGCGGATGCCATATTCCAGCGAAATAGCTAAACGATCCTTTAAGTTAATTTTAACACCAACACCCAGAGGAACGGTGATCTGATTTAACGAGTAGTTATTTTTTCTGTTTAAAGCCGTGCCCTGCCCTTCTGTTCCGAGTGGCTGAAGTTCTAAGTTATTTCCATTATAGTTAGTTGTTGGATTCATGCGCATGTAAGCCAATTGGTAAAAAAAATAAGGTGTCATCGGATGCTTCATATTATTGATATTATACTTGAATAGGTCAATTTCATAACCTACCGCTATTTCGATAATATCTGATTGAAAATTAAGGTTTCTGTTCTGCAGGGTAGGATCATTATCTCTGGCATCGTCTCCATAGACTGAGCCATAAAAAGCTGTTGCTCGGATATTGTGACGCTTTGATAAATTGTAACGATAGACTAAACCTGCTCCCGGACGACTATAACGAAAATGCGAACCCGGATTCATATCCCCAATATAATACGAGCCTCCTCCAAAAAAACCAATTTCAGTGCATGTCTTATACGCTTGACTATACACCTGCGTTGAACACCAACACAATATACCTAAAACCAACCCACGTGTCATGGGGTATTAACGATAAGATAGTAGACTTATTGTGAATTATTGGGTTGAATTATTTCCAGCCGCGCATGTCGCATATATCCCGTTTAAAGGGTTTGAAAGTCAACATGATGCCGTAGAATGAATACCAATCTTTATTCCCGGAATTGCCTCGATTTAATCCTGCAGTGGCCATACCATTGATACTCCGATCAGCCATATCTGCAGCTAAAGGGCCATTTGAAGCAGCTAAAATATCCGCATCCACATAATTACCAGATACATCATCTAAATAATCGGTGAATGTTTTTCTAATTCCATATTCAATTGAAATGGCTACTCGCTTTCTTAGGTTAAACTTAAAACCTATCCCTAAAGGAACGGTCAATTGATTAAGATTATATGCTCTGTCTTTGGTGCCTGGAATCCCTGTACCTTGCCCTTCTGTACCTAAGGGTTGCAAAGCCACCTCATTGCCATTCAATTCAGCTTTTGGATTGATTCGTGCATAAGCCAATTGGTAGAAAAAATAGGGTGTAAACGGGTATTTCATATCATTGATCCGATACTTAAACAAGTTCACCTCAAAGCCTGCTGCTAACTCTATGATTCGCGACTTAAAGCTTAGGTTACGATTGATTTGATCACTCGCTTTTCCGTCCGAATCAAAAGCATAAACATTACCATAATTGGCGGTAAAACGCATTGAATGACGGGTTGATAAATTATACCGAAAAACTAGCCCTCCTGCTAATTTACTATCTATAAAATGACGTGTCCGATTTAAATCTCCTATATAATAGGATCCTCCACCATATACGCCCATTTCAGCGCATGTTTTGAATCCCTGAGCTGAGACCTGATTTACACATATAAAAGAAAGCATCAATACTAAGCCGCGCATACTCATTAAAACTTAGGAATAAAGACCTGACCTTTCATGAAACGGTAATGAAATGAGAATACACCAAACATATAGGCGTCATTCCATCTTGGATCCCCGCGTTGTAAATAATTATTTCTGCCATCACTGTATTGAATGACGCCATTCAAATCAGGATTAATGGATCGATCTGACAGTTCAGCAGCTATATCACCATAGTTCGCAGCAATTTCATCTTTCAAATAATAAGAAGTGCTTACATCATCCATATAATCTGTCATCCTATAACGTAGGCTCAACTCAAAGCTAATTGCCATTTGTTTATCGATACGATACTTAACACCAGCTCCTATCGGAAAAGCAATTGTATAACGTTTGTATTTGTCAGGACGGCCAGCAAGACCTTGCCCTTCCGTTCCCAGCGGCTGAAGCGCTATCCAATTGCCATTGTAATTGGCTTTCGGATTAAAAAAGGTCAATCCAATTCCAGCATAAAAATACGGTGTCAATGAAAAGGCTTTGTTTCCCATTACCCCTCTTAACTTATAAGGTGGATGTACTTTGTCTGCATAAGGAAAGTACTCCGCATAAGCTGCTATTTCACCTATGTTGGATCGAAAACTAAGATTTCGATTATTCCGAACTAAGTTTTTTGTCACCGCATCATCGCCACTCAACAAAGCCCAAAGCACGTTTCCTCTAACAGAAAAGTAGGGACTCAGCATGTATTTATAACCAATAAATGTAGCTGGACGAGTGACCCGTAATTTAAGATCTTTAATTCCGTGTGTACCGACTCCCTTCGCTCCTCCTAAATCACCCAGGAAGTTAGATGCTCCAACACCTGCGTAAATTTCATGACGCACCGATTTCCATGCCTGTCCGTAGACACACACAGAAGCAATCAATAAAGTCAAAGTCAGCAAGCGTTTCTTCATCCGCATAGTGTACGATAAAATGCTATCGTCCGGTTACAACTGAATATAATAATTTTAAGGATAACCCTCTAATTTAACGTTTAAGGAGTCAGAAGGTTGGTTAATTCGACAAATTTATCCACTGCCAATTGTTCAGGTCTAAATTGAAAAAGCTCGGCATGTTCTGTTACATCCAAACCTGTTTCTTGGACGAGTTGCTTCAATGAATTTCGCAACGTCTTTCGTCTTTGATTGAACGCCATTTTTACAACTCGTACAAACCGTTTTTCATTGCATGGCAAATGTTCGGTTTGGTTTCTGACGAGTTTAATGACCCCCGAATCAACTTTTGGTGGAGGGTTAAAGGCCGTTGGGGGAATCGTAAAACCGTATTCAATGTCATAATAGGCCTGCAATAAAACACTAAGGATCCCATATTTTTTTGATCCGGGCTTTTCTGCAATTCGTTCCGCTACCTCTTTTTGAAACATACCCACAATCACAGGGATTTGTTGTTTATGCTCAAGTGCCTTAAACAGGATTTGCGATGAAATATTGTAGGGAAAATTGCCGACCAAAGCAAAAGGTTCTGAACCCATTATTTCCTTTGGGTTAGACTTTAAAAAATCTGCATCATAAATGGCATTTTCTAATGCGGGATAATGTTCTTCTAAATAAGCTACGGATTCTTTATCAATTTCAACAACGGATGTCTTATATGCCTCACTCTTCAATAAGAATTGAGTTAATGCGCCCATTCCAGGACCAACTTCTAACACTTCATCAAACTTGGCTTTTTCAACATCTAAAAGCGCAACTATACGCTCGCAAACGGTTAGATCCTTGAGAAAATGTTGACCGAGGTGCTTTTTGGCTCTAACGCTCATGCTTAAAATCCTTATGTACCTGTAGCAAAGTGCGAAAAGCAGCTGTGAAACGTCCAAATCGTTTCATGTGGTCATCTTGTAATGCTGGTGCAAATTCAGCCTGATAACGCTCATATTCCGACATGCTTGGACATAAATATTGGACAGCGTATGTTATGCCTCCCTCTTCGTGCCCCAAAACACGTGAAATTTTTGACTCCAAGAAAATACCTGTATTCATGACTTCAGGAATATGTACTTCTTGCATCCAGTTGAGCCATTCTTCGCTGACATGTATGTCAACTGAAACGGTAACATTATATATGACTTGCATAAATTATGATTTCGCTGATTGAATACGAAGGTAAAGGTTAATTATATTCCGCAATGATTTCACGATATTTTTCTCGTGCCTCTGCGGTGTATAGGCTACCTCCGAAATCGAATAATATCATTTTATAATACTCTGCCGCTTTTTGCCGATCTCCTAATTTTTCTTCATAGATTTTGGCCAATCTAAATGCAGCATCATCGCCTAAGATATCATGTGCGTATGATTCAACGACCTGGCTATAATAATCAATGGACATCTCCCAGTTCCGAAGCTCTTCGAAGACCTGACCTTTTTTAAATAACACCTCATCAACCATTGCATGAAATGGATATCTTCTCTCCAAGCTATCTAGCAGCACAATAGCTTCATCATATCGGTGCTGCGCCAAAAGCAAGTCCGCATTAGCAAACAATTGGACGGGCGCTGTTGTAGTATCCATACCTAAATTGTCTTGTAATAAGAGCGAAAGTTGCATGGCATCATTAGCGATCAATTTACTGGTTGAAGCTTTTAATACATCCAGTTGGGCTTTTGCATATTCGAATTCACCATCGTAATAAAAAATCTTTGTGTTTTTAAACTTTGCCTCATGACCAATTATCTCTTCACTAAAGGCTTTTTCAACTTGCATATACAATAAAGAAGCTTCCCAAATATCGTTTTGCACGACGTAGATATCTGCTTTTAATAACTTTAGTTCTGCTTCTTGCTTTCCGCTCTGTGCAAAACCCATGGTCTGATTAACGAGTGCCATCCCTTTCTCGGTCTCATTCAAATGGAAAGCATAAATTTTTGCCAATTGCACCATTGAACCGCGACTATTTTGGTTTCTTCCCATTTCATCCAGTGCCTTTTCAAAATCAGCTGCTACTTGTACAACTTCAGATTTTTCATATGCCGCTTGATTTGTCACCTGATCAAATTGCACTTGTAGTTTACTTTCAAATGCTTTATGATAGTATGGAAAACGATCACCTTGTTCAATTACATAATCATAAGCCTTGATGGCTTCCGAATACGCCTTATTCATTTGACAAACCTGTCCGATCTCCAATAACCTTTTCCCTTTTTCACCTTTTTTACGATCCAAAGCCCTAGCTTGCATGACAGCTCCAATGAATTCTTTTTTCTGCAAATAATACCAGATAAACATTTCATTATAAACCTCCTCATTCGGATATTTTTGGACTTTCACTAAAATCTCTTGGCGCAAGAGCTCAACTAATTCCTTATCTGTTTCAAAATCAATGGCGCGTGAAAGGTATTTTTGGACTGTTTGGAGGTAAACAGGACTATATTCTAATAAATTCAAATATTCAGCTAGCATATCCGAAGGACGATCCAGCAGGGAATAGAGCGAGGCTAATTCTAATTGAAATTGATATCCTTTTCGAATTAAACTTCGGCCCTTAAGAAATGTCTCTAAAGCGTAATCATACATTCCTTTATTCTGGAACAACTCTCCTAAGCTTTCTATTCTGCTTTGAATGGGTTCGAGGTCTTTTATGAGATTCTTATATAATTGATCGGCGTCTTTTTCACGGCCAGTTTCTTTATAGACATCTGCCAACATAAATTGATTCTCGATGCTGTAAGGATCTCTGCGAATTCGTTTTTCAACCAACTTCTCACTCTCTTCGTACTTTTGCAGGTATAAAAGGCATTGAAAATAACGCTCAAAATACAATTGAGATTCATATTTCTTGTACGCCTTTTTGTAATAAATCTCGGCTTTATCATATTCACCTTTCCCAAAATAATGAGCTGCCAACTTGGTGTCATTATCCTGTGGTTGTGACCAAGCGAAGCCTGCACAAAACAGTAATAAAACTGCTAAAAGAATTTGATATGGTTTATTTTTCTTCAATCGAAGTTTTTATTTTCTCAATATACGAATCCACTTCGGGGACTGCATAATAATAACGTTCTTTTTCTAGCTTTTGTGTGTCATAAAAGCCCATCACTGTTAAATCTACTTTTTTTAAGGCTTCCTTCTCAACGGTAAGGTATTCCTTTATTTGCTCATCCGTTAATATACCATTCGTAATGTCCTCTTTTAAATCCATAAACTGATGTTTAACTGCATTTAGCTCATCACCATAATTCAATTGTTTAGAACTCAAGTTGGTTAAAGTTTTTCGAATCATCTTTGATTCTGTCACATATCGACCAAACCTGGGGTCTAATGTGTCTGGCTCGTATATATCTTTAATGGTAGCCTCATTAGAATTAACGTGATCGACCATTATTTGTAACGTATCAAAATCTATTCCATCAAATAATGCTTCAAGTGTATCGATTCTTTTTAGACAAGAATCAATTTCTGTTAATTCTGCTTTATAGGTATCAGCAGGATCACAGGAAGTCATCGACATCCCTATAAAAAACATCACTACAGTTGCGGAAAAAAATCGTACCATCTTGTTCATCATTTAATTTTGATTGCTTCTTTATTCTTAGTCAATTCTGTCAAATCCCGTGTAAGGGACCAATACTGCCGGAATTTTAATTCCGTTTTCATCCTGGTTGTTCTCCAATAGCGCTGCCAATATGCGCGGTAATGCCAATGCACTCCCGTTTAAGGTATGTGCCAATTGCTTCTTCTTATCAGCATCTTTGAAACGTAATTTCAAACGGTTTGCTTGATATGTTTCAAAATTGGAAATTGAACTTACCTCTAACCATTTATCTTGCGCAGCAGAATAAACTTCTAAATCAAAGGTTAAAGCAGCCGTAAAACCAAGGTCACCACCACATAGGCGCAATGTTCTAAAAGGCAAACCTAATTTAGTTAATAATCCTTGAACATAAGCGACCATTTGATCTAACACCGCATATGATTGACTAGGGTGTTCTACACGAACAATTTCTACCTTATCAAATTGATGCAAACGATTTAAGCCGCGTACATCTTTACCATATGAACCTGCCTCCCGTCGAAAACAAGGTGTATAGCCCGTTAAGCAAACAGGCAGTTGTTCTTCCTTTAACATTTCATCTCTAAAAATGTTGGTTAAGGGCACCTCGGCAGTCGGAATTAAATAAAGATCCTCAGCCGTGACATGGTACATTTGCCCTTCTTTATCTGGTAATTGTCCGGTTCCATAACCAGAAGCTTCGTTTACAACAAAGGGCGGAATAATTTCTTTGTATCCGGCATCTCTCGCCTCATCCAAAAAAAAGTTGATTAAAGCGCGCTGTAATCGTGCACCTTTTCCTTTATAAAAAGGGAATCCAGCTCCAGTTACCTTAACACCCAATTCAAAATCAATCAAATCAAATTCTTTTGCTAAGTCCCAATGTGGTTTCCAGGTATCGCCAACGGTCGGAATTTCTCCAGACTGTGCTATTACCTCATTATCTTCATCAGAATTTCCAGCTGGAACTGAGGGGTGTGGTACGTTTGGAATTTCGTATAATAATTGTTGAATTTCATCCGCTAATTGGTTTACACCATCAACAATGGATTTCTCTTTCTCCTTTAACTCAGATCCTCTAGTCTTTGCCGCTTGTGCTTCTTCCTGTTTCCCCTCCTTAAAAAGCTGTCCAATTGACTTAGAGACCTTGTTTTGTTCAGCCAAAACGGCTTCCAACGCTTGTTTTTCATTACGCCATTTTGCGTCCAAATCATAAATACGATTCAATTGAGCCTTTGCATCCATATTACGGACTTTCAATCGCTCAATAATGGCTTCTTTATTCTCTCTTATTTGTGCTATTTCCAACATGGATGAATTCTTTTTTGTAAAAATATAAATTGTAGGTTGTATAAAAGGAGAAAGCAAAAAAAACTCCTTGCAGCGACGCTGAAGGAGTTTTAAAATCCGTTTTATTTGGATTATTCGCTCAATGCCGCAACTAATTCTGCTTTTTTCATTGATGAATAACCTGAAAGACCTTTTTCCTTCGCCATTTCTTTTAATTCCGCTACGGTCATTTTAGAAATGTCGTTTGAATCAGCCGCTGGAGCTTCTGCTTTAGCTGGAGCCTCTTCTTTAACTTCAGCTTTAGGAGCTTCAGCCTTAGGAGCTGCTGCTTTCGCTTTAGGTGCTTTTTCTGTCAATGTTACATCCTCTTCAAAAGGAACAATTGAAACAAAAGATCTATTATTTCCTTTTTTGATGAATTTCACTAAACCATCCGTTAAGGCGAATAAAGTATGGTCTTTTCCCATTCCTACATTATCACCAGGGTGATGCTTTGTACCTCTTTGTCTCACAATGATGTTCCCAGCGATTGCCGCTTGACCACCAAAGATTTTAACCCCTAGGCGTTTCGATTCTGACTCTCTACCGTTCTTCGAAGATCCGACTCCTTTCTTATGTGCCATAATTTTATGTATTTAAATTTCTCGAGAGAAATTTTCAGTTCTTAACCTTTAATGTTTTCGATCTTGATCTCAGTCAAATACTGTCTGTGACCATTTTTCTTTTTGTAACCTTTTCTTCTTTTCTTCTTGAAAACGATTACTTTATCTCCTTTTACGTGTCTTACGACTGAAGCAGAGACTTTTGCTCCTTTGATAGCTGGGGCGCCCACATTTACTTTTCCGTCATTATCGATTAGAAGAACGTTATCAAAATCAACTTTTGATCCTTCTTCTTCTTTCAATCTATGAACGAAAATCTGCTGGTCTTTTTCAACTTTAAATTGTTGGCCTGCTATTTCTACAATTGCGTACATAACAAATTTTCTATTAATTTTTAAATCGGACGACAAAAGTAGCGATTTAATTTTAAACAATCACTATTCCTGATCCTTATTTACGGCAGTTTTTCCTTTTTTGTTCATCAAATAAACGCCTCCAAGGATAACAACCATCCAAATTACCGCAGCCATTTCAAATTTAGCTTCAGTGAAAAACCCAATAATTACGGCTACTACAGGAATTAAGTACGTTACTGCCGAAGCGAAAATATGATTTGCGATGCTTACCAGTTTTGTAAAAATAAAAACCGCAAAAGCGGTTCCCACAATACTCAAAACAGAGAGATATGAGAGCGATTTTAAACCATCAGGATGGTGTAAAATAGGTTGAAAAGCATCAACACTGAGCGCAACAATTAAGCCGGGAAAGAAAATAACAAAGAAAGATAATGAAGTAATCACGTGTGGTTTAACAGCCGATAATTTAAACTTAATCGTTGTTAAACTAATCGCATAACAAAGCGTTGCTAATAATACGAATAGCGCGAATTGAACATCCTCCCATTCAAAAGCCAGCTTTGCATTTAAGACGCCATATAAGCCTATCGCACCAATTGCCATTCCTAATAATTGTTTCCAAGTTGGTTTAGCATGATAAATTACCACACCAATAAGGACTACAAAAAAAGAAGTACCCATATTTAAAATTCCTGCTAAGGATGGAGCAATGCGGGTTTCGGCTAGCGTAAATAGAAAGGCTGGCAAAAAATTTCCGCAAACACCAACAAGAATTAGCCATCCAACATCTTTAGATCCAAGTAGCTTTAGATGACGCCAAGCAAAGGGCATTAAAGCCAAACCCGCTATTACAACCCGCAAACTACCAACTTGAAATGGACCCATTACGCGATTTTCCGGGTTGACTGGATGCATACTTCTATCCATCAAGATAAAAGAGCTTCCCCAAATCAGTGCCAAACTGATGAGTAATAGCCAGGAGCGTTTTTCGTTGGTCATTATGCAAAATTACGCCCTTTTATTGAGGTGCTGATTTTTTTTCAAAAGAATTAAAATTGGCTTTAGTTAAATCAATATTATTTCTACTTTTATGACGCTGAATTAAAACCTTGAGTATGCATATAGCGGTAGCAGGAAATATTGGGTCTGGTAAAACCACCTTAACAAAATTATTAGCCAAACATTATGGTTGGGATACTCATTTTGAGGATGTTGAACAAAACCCTTACCTGAATGACTTTTACGAAGACATGCAGCGTTGGTCGTTCAACCTGCAAATCTATTATCTCAATAGTCGTTTTACGCAGATTCAAGAAATTAAATCACAAACGGATAATGTGATTCAGGATAGGACAATCTATGAAGACGCCTACATCTTTGCTCCGAACCTGCATTCCATGGGTTTGATGACGACTCGTGATTTTGAAAATTATTTCTCGCTATTCAACTTGTTGGAGTCTTTCATTTCTGCGCCTGATGTATTGATTTATCTGAAAGCAAGCGTTCCGACCTTGGTCAATCAAATTCAACAACGTGGTCGTGATTATGAAGAAAGTATTCGACTAGACTATTTGAAGCGACTCAATGAACGTTATGAAGCATGGGTCTCTACTTATGATAAAGGTAAATTAATTGTGATTGACGTAGATGATAATAGCTTCCATGAAAACGCTGATGACCTCGGTAAAATCATTCATGCAATAGATGCAGAGATTAATGGGTTGTTTTAATTCTTAAACCCTTTTGACACAAATCATTTTAATAGCGCTTGGTTTTCTTGGCGTTGCCTTGCTTTTAATATCTATTAGCTGGGGTTACAGATGGATGCGTTTTCAAACGATTCTTAGATTTCCGCTTGCCAGAGGCAAAGCAAACTTCACCATAAAAAAGGCAAGTTTTTATTCCATTTGTTTTTACGAAGCACGGTACGCAAAATCGTCTGGTAATTTCAGACTAGATGTTATTGACGCACAAACTAAATTAACTATTCCAAGTAAGGAATTCTTAATCAAACCTCAATTCTTTAAAGATTTAGGCGTCGGACTAGAGTTTTTGCAGCTCCGTTTCAAAAAAACTGGTGACTACATTTTGGAACTCGAGCATCAAGAGGATTTAATCGTCAAAACGACTATGATCCCTCTTGCACGATTCTTTCAAAAGAAGGCTCCGACTAATCAAATTGAGGTAATGGTCAAAACCAGTCTTCCTATATGGAAAAGGATCCTGACCATCATTTTTCTTGTTTTTGGAATCAACATAATCGCTTGGGGCATCATAACACTCATAAACCCTGAGATTTTTAATTAATTTAGACTTATGAAAGCGTTTATCGAAGAGATTATTGGAAATCCGTTGAGTGCCGAAGACTGGACACTGCTTTCTGGAATCATCAAAAAAAAGGAAGTTAAAAAAGGGGATTTACTCATTCAAGAAGGACAAGTCTGTAAATACATCTGGTACCTTGAAGCTGGAGCTGTTCGATATTATGAAAATGTGAAAGGCGACTACAAAACCACTCACTTCTTTTTATCCCCTTCCATGTTTAGCGTTTATCATAGTCTCATAACAGGTCATCCGGTTGAAATAAATATAGAAGCCTCTGAAGATCTCCAATTATTAGCTCTTCCCTATCGTGATTTAAAAGAACTGTATAATAAGAGCCACATGCTAGAGCGGGTGGGACGAATCATGGCTGAGCATCAGTTCATGGCCGAGTTTGATCGAAGACGAATGTTATTGCATATGGACGCTTTAGAACGCTATGAATATCTCGAAAAGAATCAGCCAGCCGTTTTTCAACATTATCAGCTGAAGGACATTGCTACTTATATCGGAATAACGCCCGTTTCTCTCAGCCGCCTTCGGAAATATCGAATTGAACGGCACAATGGTTTTAGCTCAGCATTGATAAAAGGAATTGTTGCTTCTTATGAGGCGATAGATTAAATAGATATTAGCTATATGGCACCATTATCATCTTCGTCTTACCTTCTTTTCACTAACTTTGTAGGATGGAAATAAAGCAGGCGAAATTCATTATTAGTAATACAGATGTGCGGAAATGTCCAGAACCTGATCGTGCGGAGTATGCTTTTATTGGACGATCGAACGTAGGGAAATCATCCTTAATTAATATGTTGGCGAACAATAAAAGTTTGGCTAAAATTTCGAGTAAACCCGGCAAAACACAGCTCATTAATCATTTCCTAATTAATGAAGAATGGTATTTGGTTGATCTACCAGGATACGGTTATGCTAAGGTTCCACACCAACAACGCGATAGGTTTCAAAAGTTTATTTCTCGGTACATGGAAACGCGTGAAAACCTCATCAATGTTTTTGTATTAGTCGACAGCCGTCATGAGGCTCAGGCGATCGATTTGGACTTTATGGAATGGTTAGGTGTAAGAGGCATACCTTTTTCGATTGTGTTTACCAAATTTGACAAACTCAAAAGCAATGACAAACATAAAGTGATTGCACGTTATAAAAGAGATATGCTGAAGCGCTGGGAGGAGATGCCCCCTCACTTTTTAACCTCTGCAGAAACAGGAGAAGGCAAGGAAGAAATCCTATCCTATATTGCGGGTATTAATGAGACGTTAGACTACTAACTTAAGGGAGGAAGGATACCCATTTTGTCTGCAAAATGGTGACAATAATCTCTCAAATCCTCGGACATGTTTTTTTCACCCGTTGCCCGTTCAAACGTATCTGCTATTGTCAATAATGTTTGATGCATAAACTTCTTCATCTCGTCAACGGTCATATCTTTATTCCATAAATCAATGCGCATTGCCGTCGCATCTTTTTCGTCCCACAAAGATAAAATGAGTGCTTTTGCAGAAGCTGCATCTACCCCTCCTTCTTTAGCCGTCCACTTGATTTTTTCTGGAATATTATTTTCGTTCGTCAAGACTTCAATATCGATATTCGATTTTTTTAAATCACTCATTCTCTTGTGGTTTATATGCTTTTAAAATTTCAGTTTCAGTAGTATTGTTTAACAAGTCTAAGACGGTTACGTCTTCATTTTCTTCCATATAGGTGCGTACCATTTGCCACCCCATAAACTGACCGATTCGGCCAGGAGAACCTTCAATACCGACGGTTTCTGGCGCTTCTTCAAAGTAACGCAATTTCACCTTCATATCAATGGAATAAATCCAATTCATATCAATAATATATTGCCAAATTTGGTATTCACTTGCCATGGCAAAATCAAACTCTTCTTGCGTGTATCGAATAATTCTATGTTTCGGTAAATCTGGAAGCATTGCCTCCATTACGTATCGTAATTTTCCAAAATAAATCATACTGGACAAAAATGTCTCACCACGATCCTCACCAATAACATTCGTAATCAACCAACTGTGCGCCACATCTACTGGAAGATAATCGCGGTGCATTTTATCCTTCATGTATAAAGGAAAGCGCACTTCTTTTACGATTCTATTTTCAGGACCTAAATACATATCAAGGCCTATACCCATAACTGAATCTGTTGAAATCACTCCATAACTAAAAGCGCTGTTATACATGTAAAATGCAGCGGGCAACTTTTCGTCAGGTAGATGATGTTTTTGATGTTTAAACATATCTACAAAAACGTCCTCCAAATCTTCGATATCACTAAACTCATTCTGAATATCGGTATAGAGCATTTGCATCATACTATCCTTAACAAAGTACCACAGGTATTGGTTGATAGAATCAGCATAAACCGATCCGGATCTGAGTGCATCATAGACATAAAACTCATACAGTTCTCCACCATCTTTAATTAAACCTTTGTTTATTTCAACTAAATCGTTTGGAGATTTTGCTTCAAAAAGTCGTTGATCAAAACGGTAAAAATCAGGTTGGTAATTGATTGATGACACATCCACATCCAGTTTATCGCCTGAGCAAGACGCTAGGACGAAAGTCATTAATATTATTGCTCGTATTGCGTCTTTCATTGGCGATAATTTCTTATTATTGCTATATATAAAAATGTAAAATTAATAATTGCAAAATTATGAAAAAGTTACTTTCGTTGCTTTTAATTGCAGGAATAGGTGTTGGTGCGCAAGCTCAAGATAAGAAATTTCAGATGGGATTGGTGCTCGGACCAACCTTTAACTGGACTAAAATTCAAACAACAAAAATTGAAAGAAGCGGTATAGGAAATGGCTTCACCATTGGTGTCGGTGGTAATTACCTTTTCAATGATAATATTGGAATAGCCTCAGGGATTCAGTTTGATTTAGAGTCTTTCTCCATAAATTATGGATCTTCCACAAATACCGCTTTGGGAGATGTTTTTTATGCATATACCGATACGGATATTCACAAATTTGACGAAGAGTCTGGTCGTGTTGAAGACTTTTCAGATACTACAGCCTTTTCGTTACAAACGAGAAAATTTAGAGCTAAGTATGTCACTATTCCACTTTTCTTGAAGTTTCAAACGAACATGATCGGACAATTCAAGTATTACGGCAAGTTTGGTTTACGCACAAGCTTTTTAGCCGGTGTTCGAATGGATGATACGGGGTATAATGCTGATTATGATCCAACGGCTGGAACATTTGATCGTATCGATAACAATACATTGATCAAAGAGAATATGAAGCCTACAACAATTAAAAAAGGCTTATCTCTCGTAAGAACAGGTATTGGCATTTATGGTGGTACCGAGTGGAACTTTACAGGAAATACTTTTCTTTATTCAGAAATTGGTTTCAACTACGGTATTACACCTTCACTTTATCAAAAATCAAGTCATTTGGCAGACAAAGTTGAAGATACATCTAACCCAGGAACATACAACTATTCGCAATTGGATGTTAAAAACAACCCACAGCACATTATTGAGCTTAAAATTGGCTTGTTGTTCTAATCAATGAAGTACGAAAAAGTAATTGAACACATCACGCAATGGCTAAAGGATTATGCTGCAAATGCGGGTGTGAAAGGATTTATAGTAGGAATTAGCGGCGGAATTGATTCCGCCGTTACTTCTTTGTTATGTGCACGAACAGGATTAGATGTGCTTTGTTTGGAGATGGGTATCCATCAAAACCCTGATGAAGTCAGTCGCGGTTTAGAGCATATTCATTTCTTAGAAGAACGCTATTCAAATGTCAGTCACTTATCCATTAATTTAACGGATAGTTTCGAGACCATGCGTCAAGCTTTCCCTGAGGAAACGAATAGTCATGGCTTATCTATGGCAAATACACGATCACGCATCAGAATGGTTACCCTTTACGCAATTGGCCAGTCGAAAGGATTACTCGTTGCTGGAACCGGAAACAAAGTAGAAGATTTTGGTGTTGGATTTTACACCAAATACGGTGATGGAGGCGTTGACCTAAGTCCAATTGCGGATCTAATGAAAACCGAAGTTTATGGTATTGCCCAGACGCTTGGCGTTGTTTCATCTATCCAAAAAGCAGCTCCGACTGATGGATTATGGAAAGATGAACGAACGGATGAAGGTCAGTTAGGAGCTTCTTATCCGGAACTAGAATGGGCAATGGTTTTTGATCATGATCCAAACGTTTCTGAAGAAAATCTATCTGATCGTCAACGGGAAGTCTTGAAAATTTATCGTTCGTTTAACCGGGCGAATAAGCATAAAATGTTGCCCATTCCGGTCTGTATTATCCCCGAAGATTACCGTTAAACAAACTTACCTGATCAAATTCACGTGCCCGTTGTGCTTGTGTTTTTCATCGCTTGATCGGTCACCAAACTCAATAGACCAAACATAGGTTCCAGCTGGAGCTTGACGCGTTCCCCCATAGGTCCCATTCCAACCCATCGTAGCATCATAAGATTCAAAAACGATTTCTCCCCATCTATTGTAGATGACTAAATGATAATCATAAATATCTAATCCCGCAGAAAATACCGGCCGGAAAGTTTCATTGAATAAATCACCATCTGGAGTAAAGGCGTTTTCTATATAAAAGATATTCTCCCCTTTGACGTAAACCGTATTATAGGCCGTATCTTGACAACCAAACTTTGATCGTGCAATCAACGTAATGCGATAATTTCCGCCTTTTTCAAAAGGATAAGTATGCTCTGGATTGGTTGCCATACTTTCTTCAGAACCATCACCAAAATCCCACCTATAAGTAGCAGCTCCAGTTGTTAAATTCTCCATTTTTGTCGCAGCATTTAACGAACTTAGTTCATCTGGCGTGGCAAAAAAATCCGCTTCAGGATAAGGTGTTACATCGATGTTAAAAGTGAAGGTATTATCTACTTCGTTATCATCTACATATCCATTTGGAGAAGTCACAACCATGACAATCGTGTACGATCCAGCAGGCAAAGAAAACTCAGGATATGTAAAAGCAGTTGTATCCTCTTCTAGCACCAATCCACCCCAATCATAAAAATTATACAGTTCACCATCGATATAAAGCTCGGCTCTGAAACCCGTTAAATCTTCATTTCCATTATTGGTGAATCCAAATGACATGGATATCGGACCGTTTTCACATGTTGATGAAATACTTCCACTTAATACTTCAACATCCATTATCGTTAAATCACAACCGACTAAACAATCTGAATCTGCCATTCGGTTACGAATATGCGTACCCGGTTGAAGTCCGAACCCAAAACCAAGATTAATACCAACAGGCAATAAATGACAATAACTCATCACAGTCCCTCCTAACAGTGGTATAAATGCATCACAACCTTCTGGAAAACCGGCTTCAGGACCACAACCATCAATGGCTGTATCATCCCCATTCCAAAAACAAGCATGCGTGTGTGGTGATCCAAAATTGTGCCCCATCTCATGCGAAATTACCTCAACTGACCAAGAATAGACAGGCACTTCAGCAAATGTTGGTGCAATACCACTGACTGCTTTTTTTAGCGCTTGGTTCGGATGACAAAAAACATCAACCCATGCTAAGCCTCCACCAGCGGCGTAATTTACAAAATGACCTAAATCACCATCCCATTCGGTGGTAGTACTACCGAATAAATCCAATAAAACGCCGGTATCACCAATTTCATAATAAGGGCTTTCGATATCCCAAACTAGCATATCCTCTAAAAAGATACCCATGTCTGCCAATTCAAAGAGATAAGCAACTTCGTTAAAAAGTGCTGTGATATAATCTGTTGCTTCAACCAAACCGCCTTTATCTAGATAGATATCATAATCCACTTCAAAATACATCCCTGAGCAAGCCGACCAAACGCGGCGATCCTCGGACGCACCATCTACCCTAGGGTTATAAGGGACAGTTGGTTCTTCAGTTGTTTCGCAATGAAAATCATTCACTCCATCAAGCACACTTTCAGCGTAAAAAACATAATAATCCGCTTCTTCTAGCTGTCCTAAATTTAGATCTCCATATGCTGGGATAGAACCAACCCCAATCACCTCGTTATTTAGTACACTCAAGGAAAAATGAGAACCAGCATGTCCAGTGAATGTTCCTTGATAATAAACACTTCGAGATATTTCTTGCCAAAGAAGCGTATCTCCTGATGCCGTTCTTACTTTAAAATCGTCGCGATAAAGCTCTTTTTTGCGCAAAATTAATGACAGCTCCGTATCGCCGAACGGAATGTTTAACGTAATCCTAGATGGATGACTATCAAGAACCTCCTCCCATGCTGACTCATTTATGGTCAACAGGGAATAGGAATCAATTAGGTTGAGATCCAGTTCGTCTTTGACAGTTTCATCTGCCTCATTAAATAAGTTAACTGCCGTTTGTGTGTAAGAAGTTAAGGCAGCCAAAAAGTAGACACAAAAGAGTATCGTTGTTTTTTTCATGGAAGCTGTTTGTACTTATTTAAACCACAGACGAAACCAATTGTTCGTTGGATGCCTCTAAATACTAAAAAAAAGAATATCTAATCGCTGTTAATTCCCTTCGGGAGCGAGACGTAGAACGATACCGTCAATTTCATCTGAGATTTGAATTTGACATCCTAAACGACTATTATCTTCAACAAAGAAAGCTTCATCTAGCATATCTAATTCTGAATCAGACTGTTCAGGAAGTTCAGTGTCTGATTCTAAATAACATTGACAAGTAGCACACATCGCCATTCCACCACAACGACCTTCAACCGGCAATTCATATGAACGACATACTTCCATGATATTCATATTCATATCCGTTGGAGCCTCTAAATCGTGTTTTACACCTTCACGATCAATTATGTGTACGGTAATCATATTCTCTGCCATGCCATTTAATTTTGCGCAAATTTAGTTGAAATTCACGATTTAATGAATACTTCAATTGAAATGATGATCCAAAAACAAAAAAGCGCCTACTCTATTTGAGAGTGCGACGCTTTTAATCTATAAGGAATAATTGATTTAATGTTGAATCATAACCTTCGTTTTGGCGTAGGTACCTTCCACATTCAACACCAAATAATACAGTCCATTTGCATAAATGGAGACATCCAAGGTTTGGTCTTGATATAGTTCCGGTACTTGATCATACACCAGTTGTCCAGCAGCATTATAAAGTCGGATTTCTTCAATCGTCAGACCGCTTTTATTTGAAATCGTTAATTGATGATTTGCCGGATTTGGATAGATGACAAAGAGGTCAATTCCTAAATCTTCTAAACTCAATTGACTCCCTACTACAAAGGTAAACTCCACTACACAGCCATTTGCATCTGTAATAGTTAGCGTATACGTTTTTAGTCGTAGAAATTAAAATCCATTCACACCATTCACGGTGGTATATTTCAAGACATTCTTTTTATCGGGATGGATACGCGCAAAAGCAGATTGAACAGCAATTGTTCCTTCATGGAATCCACAAAGAATCAATTTTAATTTACCTTCATAAGTGTTGACATCACCTACGGCATAAATACCAGGTCGGTTTGTAGAATAATCCCGTGTGTCGACTTTTATGGCGTTCTTTTCAATCTCTAAACCCCACTCTCCAATTGGACCAAGGGTTGGCTTTAAACCAAATAATGGTACAAAATGATCAGTTTCTTTTTGAAATTCGCCTTCTGTCTTATGTTTGATGGTCACATGCTCGACCTTTCCATCTCCTCCTATGCCCACAACTTCCGCTTCGGTAATTAAATTAATCTGACCACTTTCAGCTAAATCCATCACTTGCTGAACAGAGTCTAAATGGCCTCTAAACGAAGTTCTTCTGTGTACCAATGACACTTCAGAAGCAATATTATTTTTGACCAGATAGATTGACCAATCGAGAGCCGAATCACCTCCTCCTGCAATAACTACTTTTTTATCTTGGTAAAAGGCTGGGTCTTTAATGATGTATTCAACCCCTTTATCTTCGTAACTCTCTAAATTTTCAATAGGTGGTTTACGTGGTTGGAACACACCTAGTCCACCAGCAATCATTACAATCGGCGCTTTATGCTGCGTACCTTTATTGGTTGTAACGATATATTGATCGTCTTCTGTTTCGTCAATCGTTGCTGCCGACTCACCGAGTGTAAACTCCGGTTTAAAAGGCTCGATTTGCTCCATTAATTTATCAATCAACTCTCCAGCATCCACCGTTGGATAACCTGGTATGTCGTAGATCGGTTTTTTTGGATAAATCTCTGTTAATTGCCCGCCCGGTTGTGGTAAGCTATCAATTAAATGACACCTTAATTTTAATAAACCTGCTTCGAAAACCGTAAATAATCCAACTGGTCCGGCTCCTATGATTATAATATCTGTCTCTATCATTGTGATTATCAATAAAAAATCAACATTTCTGCTTTTAGTCTAATGGCTGCAAAAATAAGGAATAAATAACATCTCAGAACTGAGATTTGTTCATTGAAAAAATGAGCGTCATCATATTAAACTGCTTCAACGCGAATGATTTCAGGAATAGTATTTTTGATCGACTCTTCAATTCCGGCCTTCAGCGTCATGTGACTCATAGCGCAAGTTTCACAGGCACCGATCAGTTTCACGCGAACAACCTGATCATCGGTCAACTCAACAAACTCCACATCACCACCGTCCTTTTGTAGAAAAGGTCTAATTGATTGTAATGCGATTTCTATCTTTTCCTGAGCTTCCATGTTATTCTTTTTCAATCTGTTCCACAAATTTACGAACAAATTCATCAAATACACGTGAAGAAACCGTATTATCCTGTAAAACTGCTGGTCTTCCCACATCTCCTGCTTCCCTTACACTTTCGATTAGCGGCAATTGCGCCAATAAAGGCACCTTCATTTGTTCAGCCAAGTTTTTTGCTCCGTCTCTACCAAAAATATAGTATTTATTATCTGGCAGCTCTTCAGGTGTAAAATAGGCCATATTCTCAACCACACCCAATACAGGTACTTTCAATGAGTCCATACGGAACATATTAATTCCTTTTCTTGCATCTGCCAAAGCGACCTCTTGTGGAGTACTTACAATGACAACACCGCTTAAAGGAACATTCTGAACCAAAGTTAAATGAACATCACCCGTTCCGGGAGGAAGATCCACAATCATATAATCCAATTCACCCCAATCGGAATCCTTAAACATTTGATTTAGCGCCTTCGTCGCCATTGGCCCTCTCCATACAACAGCCTGATCAGGGTCTGAGAAAAACCCTATTGATAAAATTTTAACCCCATAAGAGGTGATCGGTTCGATTAATGTTTTACCATCCTTTTCAATTCCTGTCGGACGCTGTCCAACTACATCAAACATTGTTGGCATTGAAGGACCATAAATATCAGCATCAACTAAACCTACTTTATAACCTTGTTTCGCCAAACCAGCTGCTAGGTTCGCCGTTACTGTTGATTTTCCAACTCCACCTTTACCACTCGCTACAGCAATAATATGCTTCACGTCGGACAAGATCGCGCGTACCTCAGGCTCTTTCTCTTTGGGCAAAGGAACTAAAGAAACATTTGCTTCAACATCCTTTCCAAATGCTCTTTCCAAGGCAAACTCTAATGCTTCTTGCATCCGTTTTTTAGCATGCATTGCCGGATTGTAGACTTTTACTTCAAAACTTATTTGATTGTTATCTACTTTAATATCAGAAACCAAATCTAAGGTGATAATATCCTTTTTAAGATCCGGTTCAATAACCTTTTTTAAGGCCTCTTTAACTTTATCTGGTGTAATATTTTGATCTGTCATAATTGGTAACAAAGATATATAATACTCAACTTGTAAACATCCTGAATCGTATAATGTTTTGCTCAGAACTAAAGAACCCAATGTAGTTTACCATCCATGATAAATACAATTATTAAAAAAACAATCATTAGGGCAAGATTCGACACCATGTAATATCCAATAGTAGTTTGCTCCCAAGCATCTCGATTGGGCTCTGCAACTGGATCATCAGGTTGATCAATAAGCACATGATCCTTTCTTTTTTGCTTAAGTATGGTCAAAACAGCAATTAATGTAAGCAGATTAAAAACCCCTACAATAACTAAGAAGTTTATGAACTGTGATTTATCGAGAATAATGGTGACCCCAGCTATTAATAACCAACCCACTTCAATTAAAATGATCAACGTAAATAGTTGTTGATTACTGATCGTTCTCAGGTACTTCCTAATAGAGACCAAAGTCTTGAATTATTTCTTTTTGAATGCGTTAATCGCATTCTTAGTGAAATCCGACAGGACCAATTCACCGCTCATTGCAGCGCGTACTTTAAGCAAGTTATCCCAGTTTTCAGTTCCTTCCCAAAAGATTTCCTTTAAAAGGCGCATAGCTTCTGGATTTGAACCTGCCAATTTATTGGCCAATGCCTCAACTCCTGCATCGAGTTCATCTACAGAATCAAAAATCTCTGCATAAAGCCCTTTTTCACGTGCCCAATCAGCCGACCTCCATTCAGTGGCATTAATTGCTAATTGTGACATAGCAGACATTCCTATTTTCCTTTGAACAGCAGGACCTACGACAAATGGACCAATACCAACAGCCAATTCAGAAAGCTTTACTGCTGAATGTTTGGTTGCCAAACAATAATCTACCGCTGAAGCCACTCCAACTCCACCTCCAACTGCCTTGCCTTGCACACGTCCAATAATCAATTTTGGACATTTCCGGCAAGCATTTATAACGCTTGCAAAACCAGAGAAGAATACTTTTCCTGTAGCCAAATCATTAATGGAAATTAACTCGTCAAAACTTGCTCCTGCGCAAAAAGCGCGCTCACCAGCAGATTTCAAAACAATGACTTTTACTTCGTTTTTTGCGCCAACATCGGTAATAGTTTTAGCTAGTTTATTTAAAATTTTACCAGGTAAAGAATTGCTTAACGGGTGCCCAAATTCAATGGTAGCAATACCGCTATCATTAATTTCAAAATTAACGTGTCCTTGATTTATTGCGCTCATGTTTTTTTTATTTGTTGTTAGTGATGAGTAGTTTTATTATTTACTTTGATCGCGTTTTTTTACCATTGTCAAAATGGTTGCTATACCCACCGTCTCACCTGTTTCGTCATAAATATCAACTAAAAATTTGACGATTCCTTTGGCGATATCGGCATCATTTCTTTTCTCTTGATCTATTTTCTCCTTAACTGTGAAACGCACTCCGATTGTTGTACCGGGGTATACAGGTTTAGTAAATCGACATTCATCAATTCCATAGTTTAGAAGCACTGGCCCTTTCTTCGGTTCAACAAACAAACCTGCTGCTTTTGACAACAGAAAATAACCATGAGCTACACGTTGTTCAAAAATCGTTTCATCCAATGAAGTGACATCCATATGTGCATAGAAGTTATCCCCACTAACATTAGCAAAATTCACAATATCTGTTTCTGTTACTGTGTGCTTATGTGTAAATACGGTTTCTCCGACAGTCAATTCTTCAAAATGCTTTCGGAAAACATGTGGATTTGCTTCTGGTTGATCTGCTCCGATTTGGAATTGCTTCGTTAATGCCGTTATGGTTTGCGGATGACCTTGAATCGCTGTTCTTTGCATATAATGCAAGACACCTCTTTTTCCACCCATCTCTTCACCACCCCCTGCACGACCCGGGCCGCCATGAGTCAACATAGGCATCGGAGAACCATGACCAGTACTTTCACTAGCACAACGCTCATTTAACACCAAAATACGTCCATGCATAGATGCCGCATTAATCACATAATCTGTTGCAATTGAATCATCAGCCGTAATAATTGAAGAGACCAAAGATCCTTTTCCTTTTTTAGCGATTGTAACTGCATCTTCAATATCCTTATATGGCATCAAAGTAGATACAGGTCCAAAACATTCAATATTATGAACCCCTACCTTATTGTGCGGGTCTTCATTTCTAAATACAATTGGCGAGAAGAATGCTCCAGCTTCTTTGTTTGCACCTATCACATCAAATTGATCAAGATCACCGATAACGATATCTTGTTCCTCCATCAATAATTCCACATTTGCACGAACGCGCTCAACTTGTAGTTTAGTTGCCAGAGACCCCATTCGAACTGACTTATCTGCAGGGTCTCCTATCGTGTTTTTGGCTAAACGCTTGGCCAGGGCACCTTGAACATCATCCATCAATTCTTCAGGAACGATAATCCGTCTTACTGCCGTACATTTTTGACCTGCTTTGACGGTGATTTCTCGCTGAACTTCTTTTATAAAAATATCAAATTCAGGAGTTCCTGGCATAGCATCTTTACCCAAAATAGCCGCGTTTAGTGAGTCCGCCTCTAAATTAAATGGCACAGAATTATCAACAATACTCGGTAAATTTTTCAATACTTTGCCGGTCGCTGCTGAACCGGTAAATGTGACGATATCTTCATTCGTAACGTGATCTAAAATACCTCTACCTAAACCGACAACTAATTGAAGAGCGCCTTCAGGCAGAATTTTAGAATCAATAATGTCACGCACCATTAATTCTGTTAAATAGCACGTGTACTCTGAGGGTTTAACGACAGCAGGAACACCAGCCAATAAGTTTACAGCAATCTTTTCAAGCATACCCCAAATCGGGAAATTAAAAGCATTGATATGTATTGCCACCCCTTCTTTTGGGACCATGATATGGTGCCCAATAAAAGATCCTCCTTTTGAGAGCGGAACGGCATCTCCATCTACATAATAAGGTAAATCTGGAAATTGTCGTCTCAAAGATGCATTCGCAAACAAGTTTCCGATTCCACCTTCAATATCTATCCAAGAGTCAACGCGAGTAGCGCCTGTCGCTGCACTTAACTCATAATATTTTCGCTTATTCTTCAGAAGAAATAATGCCAACTCTTTAAGCATCAAACCACGCTGCGGAAAAGTCATTTTCCGTAATGTTCGACCTCCTTTTTCGCGAGCGTAATCCATGATCTTGGCGTAATCTAAGCCCGCTGATGAACATATTCCTATCTGTTCGCCTGTAATGGCATGAAATAAATCTGTCTCTGAACCTTCTCCACTAACCCACTCTCCGTATGCGTAATTTTGATACGTTTTCATTCTATAATTTTTCTGTTATTGTCTATAAACTTGGGGCAAATAATAGCCTTAAAGGTAGTTATTTTTGATCAATCCTTAAGGAGATATTTTATACAAAACGAAGTGTCTTACGTCTAAAATGATGAATACTTAACTCATCTATTTAGTAAGAAATGAATTAACGTAAAACCTTAATTATATGGGTCTGATCATCTGCTGAAACTGCTGTCAATAAATAAACACCTTGCGCTAAGTCAGCCACGTTAATTTGCAATAATTCATTAGCTTTAAGTGTATGTGATCGGCTATACACAACTTTTCCAGTAGCATCTATTAAAGTTAGGTTTAATAAGTCTTCATCTGATTGAATATTAAGCACATCAATTGCAGGATTGGGATAAACGCTAATCTTCGTTTCAGCGGTTAGCAAACCGAGACCAACAATTCCTACATTCTTTTCGAATGTTTGAGCGCAATCAATATCATTCGTGACTTCCAGCGATACATTGTATGAACCGTTATCGGCATATATATGTGTTGGAGAGAATTCGATGGAGGTTGTTCCGTCATCAAAATCCCAAAAATAATCAGAACCACCAGTTGACTCATTTACAAATTCTACGGTGTTAACATCGGTTATAACTTCATAAAAATCAGCCACAATCTCTTCTGATATTGAAACAAAGAATGAAATGGTATCACCAGGACATAGTATTTTATTGTATTCGACAACATGAATTTCATAATCACCCGCCTCGGTAAACATAAGCGTCAGTGTTCCGGAATTATCATCAGAAACGAGTTCAATTCCTTCTTCAGCATAAGACCAGACGTAATGCGATGTAGCAGAATCACTGACCATAAAACTTAATGTACTTCCAAAACAAGCCGCTTGCTCCTCTTCTGAAATACGCTCTGTTCTTGGTTTGATCAATTCATAAAGAAATGTTGTCGTGTTGGGTAAAAGGGTGTCACTCCAGAAACTATTCGGAGCAGCTCCTTCAAAGGTTCCATTATCCGAACCATCCAACATATGCAATTCACCTTCAGAAGTGTAAAACTCATATTGAATACCGATGTTATCCATTCTTTCTGAAATCGGCAAGCCTCCGTACGTTTCGGGTAGCGTAAACAAACCAAATGGATGGCCGTATTCAAAAGGAACTGTTTCATCGTTTTCACCATGCATCACTAGAGCAGGTATATTATCCTCTTCGATGATTGTTGTGTCGTTGACCGCGCCCCAATAATCTAAAATCGCCATAACTTCCGAGCTGTGATCATAATCATTACCTGCACAATCTAAACATTCCAAATCATTTACCAAACCACCACCATAAGTGCTTTCTGGTCGTTCTGCCTCTTTGTCCATATAAGCTACGTGCAAAGCAATAAAACCACCCGCAGACATCCCTCCAAAGAAGATATAATTTGTATCTATATCGTATAAACTAGCGTTTTGTTTAAAATAGCGAACCGCAGCCTTACCATCTTGAACACCTCTATAAACTGCTCTTTCTGCACTTTCTCCATCAAGCGGATCAAATCCTTTTCGATAATCAAGTGAAGCCGTGACATAACCTTTTTGAGCGAAACTATCGCAAATAGCGACCATATTATCCACATCTTTCGAACCATTAATAAATCCACCAGAATGTGCAAAAATGATTAGAGGTCTTTTGGGATTATCGTCGCCATCAGGCATGTAGACATCCAGATTTAAATCAATATCCCAATAAGGCCAAATCCATTGCGGTGCTTCTCCGTACTTGACATCGGTTAAACTGACCACCTCTGGATAAACCTGTTCTTGATAACGGTTGAGTAAATAGGTTTGACCAAATGCCATGGCACCAGTCAATAGGGCGAATATAAGAAGGTTGAGTTGTTTCATTGCGCACAAATGTACGAAATAAAACTTTCGTTGTAAAGGGATTAGCCCAACGTGTCAATGATTTCTGTGAGTACGTTTTTTAACTCTTTTCCTGACGCGGTAATTTGCTGCGGAACGATACTTTGCTCTGACATACCTGGATTTGTATTGACCTCAATTAAAACTGGTGTTTCATCTTCTTTCACTATAAAATCAATTCTTGCAAGACCTTTCAAGCCCAGTCTTCTATAAATTGCTTTTGAAGTGTCCTGAATCCTTTTTGCCAGCTCATCACTAATATCTGCTGGAGTGATCTCTGCGGATTCGCCATTGTATTTTGCGCCATAGTCAAAAAACTCGTTATGAGAAATGATTTCGGTGGTAGGCAAAGCGACGAGTTCGTTTTTCGTAGCATATAGACCACAGGTAATCTCCCTTCCAAGGACTGCCGCCTCTACAACCACTTCATCGTCCTCTTCAAAAGCTTTGGCAATGGCCTCAGGCATCTCCATTAATGTTTTGACCTTAGATATTCCAAAACTTGATCCTGCACCATTTGGTTTAATAAAGCACGGGAAACCTATTTCATCTGCAATCTCTATTGGGTTTGGGGATTCACCTTTACGAATCAGTATAGCCTTAGATGTAGCGATTCCGAAAGCTCTCAAAAAACTATTGCAAGCCCATTTATTATAAGTTAATGCCGAGCCAAAGACTGGCGAATTGATATAAGGCATCTGCAACATATCAAAATAAGACTGCAAGCGACCATCTTCTCCAGGTGTTCCGTGGATGGTAATAATGATAAGGTCAAAATTGGTCTCCACTTCATTCCAAAGAAATGTAAATTTATTCTTATCAATGGGTGAGACACTTCCACCTTTTAAAACGACATGCCAACTCTTTCTTGAGACCTCAACCATAAAAGGTTCATAAAGCTCTCTATCCAGTGCGTCGTAAATTGTTCTGGCGCTTTTTTCCGAGATTTTGTATTCTGAAGAATAACCTCCGTATACAATAGCAATTTTCTTTTTCATATGCTTAGAATCCTAATGGAGCAGCAAAACAAGCCCCTCATTCATTAAACGAATGTAAAAAAAGTATAGTGCTTGAAACAGTCTAATACTGGAAAGATATTAACAGTCAATAGCTAGAAAAGTGAAAGAAATTCTTCAAAAGACATACTGTAGGTATAGTCCATTTTCCAGCGCATTTTAAAGACAGCCACTCCTGCTTTGAGTTTCCCTTTCAAGGTAAAATCGATGCCATCTCCTTTCATCAAGGACCAAATGGAAGAAAAGGCACTCTTAACAAACTTAGACCCATCTCCCTTTAAGACAAAAGGGTAACTTGCTTTGGTTTTTCGTTTGAGACGAATTTTTTCTTCGATTTTGACCAAACCACAATCTGTTCCTGCCACTTCTAGTCGCAGTATAGATGGTTTGATTACGATCGCATACCAATTTGGGTTTTCAATGATATAGTCAAAGCCAATGTGAAAATTACCATCTTTTTTTTCGACTGAAAAATTCTCCATGGCGAAAAACTCAAGATCTTTATACCAAAATCCAGCATTTGCGTAAGTGGCAAAAAACAGGAAAAGAGAAAGTATTGGCGTTTTCATTATTTCTTGATCTGACTATAATGCTTATAATACAATAGAATAGTTTCAATTCCTTTGTAATAATTATAAATACCATAATGCTCATTCGGTGAATGAATCGCATCAGAGTCTAAGCCAAAACCTAATAATATGGACTTTAATCCAAGCTCACGCTCAAACATAGCTATGATTGGAATGGAGCCTCCGCTTCTCACTGGAATCGGTTTTTTTCCAAAACTTTCTTCCATTGCCAGACTCGCCGCTCGATATTCATCTGAATCTATAGGCGTTAAAGCAGGCTCACCTCCATGATGCGGAGTTACCTTCACGCGAACTGAATCCGGCGCAATTGATTCAAAATGATCTTGAAAGAGTTTAGTGATTTTAGCTGGATCCTGATTTGGAACCAATCGCATTGAAATTTTTGCATGTGCAACAGAAGGCAACACCGTTTTTGCTCCTTCTCCAATATAACCACCCCATATACCATTAACATCTAATGTTGGGCGAATTGTAGCTCGTTCCATAGTTGAGAAACTTGCTTCCCCTTCAGATTGTCTAATGTCAATGGCTTTACAATACGCTTCTTCTGAAAAAGGCGCCTTCGCCATCTCAGCACGTTCTTCGGCTGAAATTTCGAGCACATCATCATAGAAGCCTGGAATCGTAATATGCTTGTTTTCGTCTTGTAATGAAGCAATCATATTCGATAGCACATTGATTGGGTTAGCAACCGCGCCTCCATATAAACCAGAGTGTAAATCTCTATTTGGACCAACGACCTCTACCTCTACATAACTTAAACCTCTTAAACCAGTAGTGATTGAAGGGACATCCTTTGCGAGCATTCCTGTATCAGAAACAAGGATAACATCTGCCTTCAGCATATCTTTATAATCTCTAATAAACGGCTCCAAATTCTCAGACCCTACTTCTTCCTCACCCTCGATTATAAATTTTGCATTACAAGCCAGCGTATCTGTTGCAAGCATGGCTTCAAAAGCCTTTAGATGCATAAACATCTGCCCTTTATCATCACAAGCACCTCTTGCAAAAATTGCACCTTCAGGGTGTATTTCTGTTTTTTTAACGACTGGCTCAAACGGTCCAGACTCCCATAATTCAATAGGGTCAGCGGGTTGAACATCATAATGACCATAAACCAAAACAGTTGGTAAATTTTCATCAATAATCTTCTCCGCGTATACAACCGGATGACCGGCAGTAGGCATGACCTCAACTCGGTCTACACCCATTTTTACAAATTGTTCTTTTAAGAAGTCTGCAGCATTCTTCACATCATCCTTATAGGCAGGATCTGCACTAACAGAAGGAATTTTTAATAATTCAATAAGTTCGTCTAGAAATCTGTCCTTATTTGCTTGGATATATTCGTTTATCATGTAGTTTTTTTGATAGGAACACAAAGTTAGCAATACTTTATTAGATCAGTTGAGTCGATTTCATAAAAAAATAAAGAACTTTGTGCAACAATTTGGGACAACCTCGAGTCTATCATATGACTATGTTAAAAATTAAATTCCATCATACTATGCGATTTTTTAAGTTCGCTGCTCTATTTGCTTTTGCATTATTTGCAAATCAAGGGCATGCTCAAATCATTGTAACCAATACTCAAACGCCAGAAGAACTTGTTAACGACGTGCTTGTAGGCGCGGGTGTTATTATTTCTAATGTTGAGTTTAATCATTCTGTGCCTCTAGCAGGAGCTGTGCAAGCCATGGCTGGGTACTTTGATGCATCAGGAACAGATTTCCCACTAGGAGAAGGTGTCATTCTAGCTTCTGGAAACGTTCGATTAGCGGAAGGACCTAACGATACCGGTGGAGCAACAGACAATGACGGTGTTGCAGTTGATCCAAACGATATTGATTTGGATGCCATTGGAACCGCTACCATTAATAACGAAGCTGTTTTAGAATTTGACTTTATTCCATCAGGTGACTCTGTTATTTTCAACTATATTTTTGGTTCTGAAGAATACCTAGAATTCGTCGACGCTGGATTTAACGATGTATTTGGATTCTTTATCAGTGGACCAGGTTTTACAGGTCCGTATGAATTTGGCGCAGAGAATATCGCCACCATTCCAGGCACAGCTATCCCAGTAACGATTGACAACCTTAATGACGAGGATTTTCCGGAGTTTTATGTGAATAATGACGGTGGGACATCAGTTCAATACGACGGTCACACAACCGTACTTACAGCAAGAGCATCTGTAGAATGCGGCGAAACATATCATATCAAAATTGCTATTGGAGATGCTGGAGACACGGCGCTTGATTCAGGCGTATTTCTAGAAGCAAGTTCATTCTCATCCAATGGAGTTACCGTAGAGATTGCCTCAGTTTTAGGAGAAGATGCTTTAATTGAAGGTTGTGATTCTGCGCAAGTGTGCTTCATACGACCAGAGGAATCGGACACGGTTGAATTAACCGTTGATTATACCATTGGCGGTACAGCCACAAACGGGGTCGACTATCCTCTTTTAGACGAAACGGTCACGTTTGAAATCGGTGTTGATACCGTAAAAAAATGGATCGTACCTGAAGATGATGGAATTGTTGAAGGAACTGAAGACGTCATTATCACAGTAGAAATCATCAACGAATGTGGTGATACCATCACATCGGATGCAACGATCGCAATTATAGATCCCTACGAAATTGAAGTGACCACGGAGGACATTTTAATTGAATGTGCCGAAGATTCGGTCATGATTACATTTGAAACAACTGGTGTTGACCCATTAGATATTGATTGGAGTTCCGGTGGAACAGAAGTCGAGGAATGGGTACCAGGAGATATTGAAGGAACCACAACTTATACAGTTGAAATAACGGATGTTTGTGGTGAGACCGCAACAGGCACCGTCGATGTTGTTTACGATCCTGCTTCGGATGTTTCCATCACCTTTGCTGTAACAGAATTTACTATTTGTCCGGGCAGTGAGGTCTTTATAGACGCCACTGTTGTCGATCCATATGATCCCGCTGAAGTTACTTATGATTGGGACCCTTCTGGAGACATCACTGAAGACATAACCATTACACCAGATGAAGAAGGTTATCAAGTTTTGACCGTTTGGGATGGATGTGGTTTTGCAATTGACTCTGTTTTAATCGAGTTTGGCGAGGTTATATTGGATGACATTACGGTTATCGACGCAGTTGATTGTCCAGGAGTTCCGGATGCTACATTAGGATCAATACTTGTTGACCCAGACAATCCAGACTGGACATACGAATTAGTAGGCTATGTTGATCCTCAAGATAGTGGTGTTTTTGAAGACCTCTCAGGCGGTATTGATTACATTCTAATTGTAACAGATGAATTTGGCTGTACACTCGACACGGTTGTAACGGTTGGACTTGGTGAAAATGAAGTAACGGCAATGTGGGAAGCAGATAGCTTAAGAGACGTTTCATGTTTTGGAGCGAATGATGGTGGTGCTTATGTCTATGATATTTCCGGCGGAATTTCGGACCCTTTCACAGCAGTATGGACTAATGAAGCGGGAATCTTTGACACGGAAACGGGAATACCTGATGGTGGCGATGCTGAACATGACGGATTACCGGGAGGAAACTACGTCATCACAATAACAGATGATCTGGGTTGTGCATGGTCTTATTCATTTGAAATTTTTGAACCAGAAGAGTTAACCATTGACATCATCTTTAATGAACCAAGCTGTACAGGTTTTACAGATGGCTCTGTGACGGTTTTAACATCCGGTGGAAACGGTGGTGAGACTTATATCATGACAAATGAGGATGGTGAGGTATTGAATGTCGACAACTCTAACACCATTAACACAGTTGGTACGGGCACCTATTTTGTAGAAGTAATTGATGAAAATGGTTGTACGGCAAGTGGATCTGTTTTCTTGAATGATCCTGCTCCACTTGATGCCGAACTGATCATTAATGATCCACTTTGTTATGGGCAGGCAACTGGAAGTGTAGAGGTTGATACTGTATTTAATTTCCAAGGAGAATATGATGCTATCGGTTATTACTGGGCTCCTAATCCTTTTGGAGATAACGGAATTGGTGAAAACACCGTCACTAAACTAGAGGCTGGCGATTATACATTAACGATTAATGATGAAAACGGATGTTCGCATGTAATTGATTTTGAAATTGTTTATCCTGATTCACTTTATTGGACAGAATTAGGATACCACCCTGCGTATTGTCGTCTATATGGTTACCAAAATGGTAACGGTGAAGTATATGCATCAGCAGCCGGTGGAACAGGATCCATTACTTACGAATGGATGAATCTTGAGACCTTCGAAACAGAAGATAATACAACATGGGGAGGATTAAATCCTGGGACATATGTTATCGTTGCTGAAGATGACAATGGCTGTGAGTTTAGAGACACAGTGGTAGTTGATTCCTTAAATCCAATGGCAGACTTTATTGTAACATCGGATGAGTTAAATGCAGATTTAATGGGCACCGCACCTGTATCTGCAATTTTTACCAATACATCGATGTATTTCGCCAACCCCAAGAACCCACTAGCGGATACGACATTCTTCTGGAATTTAGATACGCTTCATGCGGATTATTGGGTGACAGAAGACTATTTCATAGAGCCAGACACGATTTATGGTCCGAAAGGTCAATCATACGAAGTTGTGGTTTGTTTAACTGCATTTAATAAAAATGGATGTCAAGACACAGAGTGTAAAACACTGACTATTTTTGAACCAATATCATTGACCAATGTCAATATATTTAGTCCGAACGGGGACGGCGTAAACGATGAGTTTACATTCGACTTCTACGCTAAATCAATCTCTGAATTTAAATGTGTCATTGTTAACCGATGGGGAATTCAAGTCGGTGAAATCAATGATATAGCTGATGGATGGGACGGTACAGACATGAATGGAGATCCATGTAAGGATGGCGAATACTTCTATACATACCGAGCCGTTTCTGATAATAGCACAGTGATAGAAGGGCAAGGGACGGTGACGATATCGAAGTAGAATAGACAGAATTAGTTTTTATTAAAATCATTAAGGCCTGTGAATAATTATTCACAGGCCTTTTTTTTGGATTGATAACCTCGTTCTTCGTTTAAGATTCAATGTAACCAACAACAGACTACTTCAACCTAAACATGTATAAACTGAATTTACATCTGTATCTCAACTATTTATTTAAATAGATATTTGAATTGAAATTTGATACGCTTAAACGTACTTAAAAAAGATCAAAAGGCATAAAAAAGTTCCTTAAGGGAACTAGAATTTGATGATGAATTCCGGATGTCATTACCTCACCACAACTACTTTTGCAACCGCATTACCGACGTTGAGTAAATAATTACCAGTAGGAATATCCATAGGTAAGTTAATGGTGCAATATTCATTCTCTAAAATAGGAACAACACTGCTCATCACGATTTGACCATTCATATTGAGTAGATTAAATGGTAATTCTAGCTGCCCCCGACTATTGACATATACCGTGATTTGCTCTTGGTGAACGGGATTTGGGAATACATATAATTCTTTATCAGCAATAACGAAAGATCCGTTAATCAAAATCGGATCAAAAATTTCTAGTTGACCATCAAAATCTATTTGTATTAATCGATAGTATGTCTTTTCTCGAATCACGGTACTATCTGTATAAGAATAAAATTGATGGCTTGTACTTGTACCTTGGCCGTTTACAAATCCAACTCTGGACCAATCAAGACCATCTGCACTTTTTTCTATCCAAAAACCTTTATTATTGAGTTCAGAGCGTGTCTCCCAGCTTAGTAGCGCATAATTGTCTGGCTCAGTCAATGAACCCGTAAAACAGCAGAGTTCAATGGGAAGTAACACAAAACCTCCTATAATATCACCATCTCCAGCTTGCCAAACAGTCGTTCCGCAAATAGTAATGTAATTAGAGGCTCCTCCACCTCCTCCGCCAGTCAAAGAGCCGGTGGGTTCAATCAGTACTGCAGTATCTACACACGGTAAATCTAGTTTTTTTCCTGATTGGAAAGACAGTTCTCCTTCTACGAAAATTAAAATTGGAACACAAGCTTCTAAATCTTCCGTGGATGTAATTGTAACTGTAATACCGTCAGGTATCATTATCGTATCATAACATCCAGGATGCGTATTATCCCAAGTAGCATTATTATTTCAATTACCGTCTGCCACAGCAGTAATAATTGACCCATAGGAAAATACGGATGCTGAGACCAAAAGAAATGAGAGCAGGTATTTTAACATAGTTAGTATTGGCTGAGGGCATTCACCCTTTCAACTCAACAAGGTACAGACAAAATAACATTCAGCAAACTCGAATAGACGAATAAACGAAATAACTCTATTAGTACTAATAATGAATCGACTAAACTCTAGTTTTGTTCAAAATAATTCCATCCTTGTGCCTCCATTGGAATCAAACTCCCATCGCGTTGAACAATATTCAGACTTCCACCCTTTTCAGTAAAATGACCAATAACCGTCATGTGTTCACTATCCTTAATTTTATCATAATCAGCTTGACGAATAGCAAATAGCAATTCATAATCTTCCCCCCCATTCAATGCACAAGTGCTCGGATCAAGATTAAAATCTCTTGCTACACGATGTGTTTCATGATCAATAGGCAACTTCTCGTCATAAATCAAGCAACCCATCTCACTATGCTTTGCCAAATGCATAGTTTCAGACACAACCCCATCAGAAACATCGATCATTGCAGATGGAACAACACCGAGATCATGTAGGTAATGAATCACATCTTTACGCGCTTCCGGCTTTAATTGTCTTTCAAGAATATAATCAACACCGGCTAAATCAGGTTGAATTTCGGGATTTTCAAGAAAGATTTGATGTTCACGCTCAAGCATTTGCAAGCCCATATAAGCTGCTCCGACATTACCGGTCAACACCAATAGATCATTTTCCTGTGCACCTTTACGATAGACAATTTTATCCTTATCAACCCTTCCAATTGCCGTCACCGAAATGACAAGTCCACTTTGAGAAGAGGTCGTATCCCCCCCCACTAAATCAACCTGATACAAATCGCAAGCTTTTTTAATCCCGCTATATATTTCTTCTAATGCTTCTACAGAGAATCGATTAGATACAGCAATTGAAACAGTGATTTGTTCTGCCTCCGCATTCATAGCGTATATATCCGATAAATTGACAATTACCGCTTTATATCCGAGATGCATTAACGGCACATAGGCCAAATTAAAATGAACACCCTCAACCAACATATCGGTTGAAACAACTTGGTATTGATAACCACAATCAATGACAGCTGCATCATCCCCAACTCCTAAAATTGTTGATTTGTGATGGTTTGTAAAACTCGATGTCAATTGCTCAATCAGTCCAAATTCACCGATTTTGTCCAGCTCTGTTCGTTTCTCCATAATGTTCTGTATCAAAAAAACGCCTGAGATATTCGTTTTGAATGACTTCAGGCGTTTTATTATTATTCATTTTCTTTTACGAATCCAAAGATCCCGTCATCTTCGTTGGGTCTACCCATTCGTCATATTTTTCAGCAGGAACATAGCCTAAACGTACAGCCTCTTCTCTTAATGTGGTTCCATTTGCATGTGCCGTGTTCGCTATTTCAGCGGCTTTGTAATAACCAATTTTGGTATTTAAAGCAGTCACTAACATCAATGAGTTATTTAATAATTCATCAATACGCTTCTGATTTGGCTCAATTCCTTTTGCACAATTTTCGTTAAATGAATCACAAGCATCACCAATCAATTCTGCGGATTGAAGCAGGTTATAAGCCATCATTGGCTTAAACACGTTTAATTCATAATGCCCTTGTGTTCCTCCAACAGAAATAGCTACGTCATTCCCTAAGACCTGTGCACAAACCATCGTAAGCGCTTCCGCTTGAGTTGGGTTCACTTTCCCTGGCATAATAGAAGAACCTGGTTCGTTTGCTGGAATGGTAATCTCGCCAATTCCAGAACGAGGACCTGAAGCCATCAAGCGGATATCATTTCCAATTTTATTCAAAGAAACAGCTAATTGTTTTAGCGCTCCATGGGTCTCCACAATTGCATCATGCGCTGCCAAAGCTTCAAATTTATTTTCAGCCGTTCTAAACGGTAAGTTGGTAAAATCAGCTATATATTTTGCAACCAAAACGTCATACCCTTTTGGTGTATTTAAACCTGTTCCAACTGCTGTTCCACCCAAGGCCAATTCAGAAAGGTGATCCAGTGTATTCTTCAACGCCTTTAAACCGTGATTTAATTGAGAAACATATCCAGAAAACTCCTGCCCCAATGTCAATGGAGTCGCATCCATGAGGTGCGTTCGTCCAATTTTAACGACATCTTTAAAAGCTTCCGATTTTGCTTTTAATGTATCTCTCAATCGCTCAACACCTGGAATCGTTTTTTCGATAATCATTTTATAACAGGCAATGTGCATGCCCGTTGGAAACGTATCATTTGACGATTGTGATTTATTTACATCGTCATTTGGTTGAAGTGTTTTTTCGCCTTCACCGATTGTATTTCCTGCTAATTCATGCCCGCGATTAGCAACCACTTCATTTACGTTCATATTTGATTGTGTACCTGAACCCGTTTGCCAAATCACAAGCGGAAACTGGTCATCCAATTTACCTGCTAAGATTTCATCACAAACTTGTCCAATCAAATCACGTTTTTCTTCAGATAAAATTCCTAATTCACAATTTGTATAAGCCGCAGCCTTCTTTAAATAAGCAAACCCATAAACAACTTCTAATGGCATAGATCCCACAGGACCAATTTTAAAATTGTTTCGTGACCGTTCAGTTTGAGCACCCCAATATTTATCGGCTGGCACTTTTACTTCTCCAATTGTATCTTTTTCTATTCTGAAGTTCATTTTTCTTTCTTTTTCTAAGAATTAATATTAACTTTACGCCGTAAATTTGACACAAAAATAATACTTAAAATTATGATTGCACTCGGTTTCGCTCTATTTCTTTTAGTTGGTTTGATGGCATTTTGGACACTTGCTTTTGTTCTTGGATTTGCTGTACCAATGTGGTTAACGATCGGCGCTATGCATATGCTTAGACCAAAAAGATTAATTGAAGATGAAGACGAAGCTGAGGCTTAATCTGAATACAAAATATTGAATACAAAAAGGCGGTGCAAAATTTTGCACCGCCTTTTTTTTGTTTTGCTTATTGAATTAAATCAAGGACATTTTCCGGCGGTCTGCCCACAACAGCCTTGTCGCCTTTGACGATAATTGGTCTTTCGATTAGTTTGGGATAGCTCACCATTGCATCAATCCATTCTTCCTCTGACAAATCTTTACCTTTAAAGTTCTCCTTAAATACGGCTTCCCCTTCGCGAATGATTTGAGAAGCGGGCACATCTAATTTCTTCAAAACTTCTCTTAATTCATCCTTTGTCAATGGATTATCCAAATATTTGATCACTTCAGGCTCAATACCATTCTCAGTTAATAGATTTAATGCCGTTCTGCTCTTTGAGCAACGATTGTTATGTATTATTTGAACTTTCATGTTATCATTTCTTTTTATATTTCTGAAAATTATTGTGATATAAACGTCAAATTCAGCGACCTTCGTAGATAAAAACAAGCCGTTGGTCTAAAATTAGGAGATTTTCATAAAGTATCCACAACGGTCAAGTAATTATCTGCGTATTATTAGATAAACACCCCTGCTATGAAAAGAATCTTTACCTTCCTTTTTTTATTCTCAACAATCACTTTAGGCTTCAGTCAAATTACTGACTTAAGCGCTCCACAAAGTCATTTTTTGAGCAATAACCCAAGTTTTACAAACCTTACCAAAACGGCATTAGACACCTGTGGACCATATTTTAACAATTATGTTGGTTTGGCCAAAACAACAGATGTTTATTTTGAGGAATTAAGAACAGGAGATGCTTCTGATTTCAACCCTTATGCTGGGCGTGCTCAGCGCTTTCATGCCAACCAGCCGATCGAAGTAAGCGGATTGCAATTTTACAGCTTTCAAAATAATGAAACATTAGATTCACTTCCCGTCGTCACCGTACTCTATGACTATGACGAAGCACTTGATTCTATAGGCGTTGAATTAGCAAGAGATACAGTTTATGTTCTCCATACAGAATTTACTCCATTATTGCCGGATATCGAAGTCAATAGTCATTTTGATGATCCTGTTATAGTCACGGAAGATTATGTCGTTGCATTATATACGTTCACGAATGACTCATTAAAAATTATCACGAATGATCCTGGAGGAGATGGTGATGGTGAGGGTGTATCATTTGCTTATTATGAAAATCCGGCGGCACCAAGCTTTACAGGTTGGTATGCAACATTACCGGTATTTGGACCTGCTTATGACATTGACTACTTAATTAATCCATTGGTTGAGTTTCAGCTTCACGATGGTTTTTCTTTGACAGGAGATGAAGTTTGCCCAAATATTGTGAGTGCAACTTGTGTTGAGTATGTACAAGTTGCGAACTTTTCGGATCCGCACTATAATAGGGATTACAGCGATCCTTTACAAAATATTAGATGGGATTGGGGAGATGGTTTTCAAAATGATGATTTAGCAACGCTGTGTCATACATTTGAAGAATCAGGAACCTTTACAACAACGCTGATCGATACGCTTGCAAGATATGTTTTTGCTGATTCTTCTTGCGCTGTTGAATTGACACAGTCAGTTCTTGTGTTAGATTCAACCATTGCAGCAGGAAGTTATACGAGCACTGGTTTATCAGCTGATTTTTTAGGAACACCAACAAATGAAGATTCTGTATTCTGGGATTTTGGAGATGGCTCTCCAGGATCAACTGAAATGGATCCATCGCATACATATGATGCTCCCGGAACCTATGATGTCTGGTTTTATGCCTATGGCCCATGTAATACTGATTCGGTTCAATTTATTGTAGACGCATCTGATGCTAGCATCAGTGAAAATGAGTCCGGTATTTTAATCTATCCTAATCCAGCAAATACGTTTGTTGTTATTAATGGAATAACACCGGGAACGACTATTCGTATTGTTAACCTTTTAGGACAAGAAGTTGCACAAGAAGTTGCCATCAATACAACTTCAGAATTAAATACATCTGTATTTGCTCCAGGCGCTTATTTTGTGAACTTGATTTTGGATGGGCAGACAACAACAAAAAAATTAATTGTCAAACATTAATCATCCAACAATAAAAACTTTAACGCCGTCGGACCAACTCCGACGGCGTTTTTTATTTTAACTTTGTAGTATCATGTTGAGCAAAAGGTTGAAGAATCCAGTTTTTCTGATTTACGTCCTTGTAATCTACATCACCCTTCAATTTAGTTGGTGGTTATATCTCATTTACAGTCTCTACACAGAAACGTATAAGGATACAGAAACGCTAGGAAAAAAGACGCTGATGTTGCTTGGAGAAGGCAGTGTCTTTATGATTATTCTGCTGATAGGCGTTTATTTTATTCTCAGGAGTTATCGTCGAGAAAGAGACCTGATCAAACAACAAGAAAACTTCATATTATCTGTAAGTCACGAGCTAAAAACTCCCATTGCCTCGGTCAAACTTTTCTTGCAAACCCTAAAGAAACGCTCCTTAAATGAAGAAAAGAAAGAGGAAATATATGAGCGCTCGCTTACAGAAATGAATCGTTTAAATGATTTGGTGAATAATATCTTATTAACCCGTTCAATCGAAAATGACAATTATTTTATTGACCCACAAAAGGCAGCATTGGATGAATTTATTTTAGATCGAGTTGCGGTCTTGGAAAAAACGATTTTGAAAGAACATCAATTGGATTATCAACTCAATTCTGTTGCTTTCCCAATTGACCCCATTGGATTTGAGCGTGTTTTGATCAACCTACTTGAAAACGCAGCAAAATATAGCCCTGCTGGTTCCACCATCAGTGTTATCTTAAAAGATGAACCAAAACATGTACATCTTGAAATTCAAGATCAAGGCATCGGGCTTCCAGCGGATAGGCGTGAGCTTGTTTTTCAGAAATTTTATCGAGAAGAAAATGAAATGACGCGTAAATCTAAAGGTACTGGATTAGGCCTATACATAACCCGTTATTTAGTGGAGCAACACGATGGTGAAATCCGTTTTAGACAAAATAGTCCAGCTGGTCTAATTGCAGAAATAAGATTATTAAAAAAATGAAAAAAGTAGCACTACTTATATTGGATGGTTGGGGTCATGGCGATCACAGTAAATCTGACGGTATTTTTCATGCTAAAACCCCATTTATGGATAGCTTGGAAAAGAATGTGGCTAACGCCGAATTATTGACGCATGGCGAACACGTTGGTTTGCCAGCAGGACAAATGGGAAATTCTGAGGTCGGTCATCTTAATATTGGTGCGGGCCGTATTGTTTACCAAGAATTAAGCCGTATCAATAAGTCCATAGCTGATGGAGAATTCGAGAAAAACGAAACGCTATTAAAAGCGTTTGCTTTGGCACGTCAAAACAATAAACCCGTTCATTTAATGGGACTCGTTTCAGATGGGGGTGTTCACGCTTCAGCGGAACATCTTTATGCACTTTGTGATTTTGCAAAAGCGCAAAATATACCGGAAGTATTTATTCATGCTTTTACGGATGGAAGAGATTGCAATCCGACAACTGGCGCTGGCCATATTGCTACATTAGAACAATATTTAGCAAAAAGTATTGGTAATATTGCTAGCATCTCTGGTCGTTATTATGCAATGGATCGTGATAACCGCTGGGAGCGCGTTAAACTAGCTTATGATGCAATGGTAAAAGGCGAGGGTGTTTTTGCAACATCAGCGAAAGAAGCCATTGCAAATTCATACGCTGAAGGTGTCACTGATGAGTTTATCAGGCCGGTTGTTTTGACAGAAAACAATCAACCTATCAAGACAATTGAAGAAGGTGATATTGTGATCTGTTTTAACTTTCGTACGGACCGTTGTCGTGAAATTAGCATGGCTTTAACTCAAAAATCTTTTCCCGACTATAAAATGCAACCGCTAAAGTTGCATTATGTGACGATGACCAATTATGACAAGTCATTTAAAGATGTGCAGATTGTTTTTGAAAAGGCGAACCTAAAAAACACATTGGGTGAAGTCGTCGCTAAAAATGGACTCAATCAAATTCGCATAGCTGAGACGGAAAAATATCCGCATGTCAGTTTCTTTTTCTCGGGTGGTCAAGAAAATGAGTTTGACGGAGAAAAACGCATTCTTATTCCCTCTCCTTCTGTTGCTACCTATGATCTGAAGCCGCAAATGAGTGCTCTCGAAATCAGAGATGCTGTCTGTGAAGAGATGAAATCCAATCAACCTGAATTTATTTGCTTGAATTTTGCTAATACAGATATGGTTGGACATACGGGTGTTTATGAAGCTATTCTAACCGCAGCAGAGACAGTTGATAGTTGTGTAGAAGAAGTCGTCAAAATGGGGCAGTCATTAGGCTATGCAATCATTATTATTGCTGATCATGGAAACTCAGACTTTGCTATTAATTCTGACGGCAGCCCGAACACAGCACATTCAAAAAACCCAGTCCCAGTGATTGTTCTAGATACGGATGTTAAAGAATTAAATGACGGAACGTTAAGGGATGTTGCTCCTACCATAATCGAATTAATGGGCCTTGATCAGCCGCGTGAGATGACGGGGAGTTCTCTCATATTAAAGTAGCTTTTTGGGAGGCCCAGCAATAAAACTTTTTAAATAATTGGGTTCAAAATAAGCGACATCCACAAAAGACGCTAATCGATAAGCTCTTTCTGCTAAATCAACCATACCTCGCGCACTGACTTCAGTTTCTAGATCAAAATGAGCATTTTTATGCTGAATAACAGCTTGACATTTTTCTGCACCAGGACCGAAAAAGGCCACTTTTCCTTTTTCTAAATACTCTAAAAAAGAAAATTCGTCTACCAGAACCGGTTGTGTTTTCATGATCTCATCTTCCTGCTTATCATAAATAGCACCATATACCTCCATTCGACGCGCATCAAACATTGGACAACGATAGTTATACTCATTCGCATCAATTAAAGATGCTAATGATGCTAATGAATTGATGGCAATAAGCGGAAGCGAACGTGCATAACATAAACCTTTTGCCGTCGACACGCCAATTCTTAACCCTGTATAAGAACCAGGCCCTTCGCTTACTGCAATAGCATCAATTTCACCCCATGAAAGTGAAAGTTCTTTCATTAGATCAATCATCATTGAATTTAACTTTTCAGCATGTGAATATTGCTCCGAATGAAAATCCTGATAACCTAATAATTCCCCATCCTTAGCTATTGCAACTGAACATGTCCGTGTTGCTGTTTCGATCGACAATATCTGTCCCATTAATCAATAATTCTTATTTCTACACGCCGATTGGCTTCTTCTTCTTTAATCGATTTCGGTTCTGGAAAAATCATTTGCGTATTTCCATATCCTTTCACTTCTATTCTGTCACCATCAATTCCATTGTCTTTCAAAAAGGAACGGACTGCCTTCGCTCTTTTTTCTGATAGCGACTTAATTCTTCCCTCGTTTTCCATTCCGGGCGCATTTACGTGACCTTGAATCTCTATTCTAATTTCGCTATTTAATGCCATAAAGTCTAACAATCGCTTTAAAGCCGGATAGGCGATTGGCAAAAAATCATCTGAATCCTGCTCAAATTTAATATTCTGAAGAGCTAGTCTTTTACCTGGTGACAATCGCTCTAACTCAAGTAAAATCTCCATGTTTTTCCCACGCCCATCTTTGGTTTCAAAATCTTTAACAAGGAGAAAATAACCTTTTGTATTCGATTCGATATGCATTTCTTTTTCGGTCGTGGCATCAAACAAGAAATCCGTCCCCATGAACAAATCATTATCTCTTTTTACGCCATTAATAATCATATTGGCCTCTACAGGTTCTCCTGTTTCTTTATCTCGAATTCTAACGCGTAAGAATTTACCCGTTTTATTCCGTCTAAAATCCTGCACAACCGACTGCGTTCGCTCCAGCTTACCAATGCGTTTATATTTGACTGTCACCTGTCCTTTATAAGTTGAATTGGTATGTATCATCAGGTAAAATATATCATCTGCTTTTGTCTCAACAGAGCCTTTAAAACCTTCACCGCCTTGATCAGCAGCTCCTTTCGTTCGGTAAGATGAATTTTGAAATAAAAGAGAAGATACACGATCCGCTTCTAATTTTTCACAAAAAGAGTTATCAGATGAACGGAATAGAAAGTAACTAAAGTCTACATTGTTTTCTGTTGAAATAACGAATTCAAAACTCCCCTCCACATGCGGTTCCAACCTGAGCCAAACTGAATTTACTTCGTGAAAATATGGGTCAAGTTCAATAAAATCATCCCGTATGCCATAGTTTCCAGGAAATTGGACTCGAGAGGGTTGATTAAAATCGAACACCTCAACAGCACCAAAACAATCCGCAAAGGAATTGGAGAAGTTCATTTTAAATCCTTGGCTCCACGAATGGAGGCTGAATAAAATACTCAACGATAGGAGATATTTTATTTTATTACTCATGTTAAGGTAAAGATAATTTAATTTTACATAAATAATAATCAACTGAACTTCTGCATGACGAACGTCAAAACATTATACGAACATCTTGGAGACGAACAGCTTCATAAACTTATAAACAGTTTTTAAGCCAGAGTTTTTGAAAGCCCTATACTTGGCCCTTTGTTTAATAAAACTAATGCCGATTCGATCAAAGACAAGCAGTATCGATTTCTCACACAGCTATTAGGTGGCCCTCCCCGATATGCGGAGAAATATGGACATCCAAGAATGCGAATGCGTCACATGCCTCATGCAATTGACGCGACAGCAAAAGAAGAGTAGTTAAAATTGATGAAAGAAGCCATTAACGATTTAGATATAAGTGATGATCTAAAAGAGGCGCTCTATATGGTTTTCCCAAGAATAGCTCAACATATGGTTAATCGGAAT